>Ga0164310_10000856_pt1 | contig 16726 bp, 10 predicted proteins | sample GuaBasSedimGuay1_FD_121795 | JGI IMG/M metagenome (GOLD analysis project Ga0164310, IMG submission 121795) | Subseafloor sediment microbial communities from Guaymas Basin, Gulf of California, Mexico - Guay1, Core 4569-9, 0-3 cm | ecosystem: Environmental > Aquatic > Marine > Hydrothermal vents... | reverse complement strand
ATATTGGACGAAATACCACAGCATCTCATGAGTATGTGGTGGCAATCAGAAAAAATCTGACTGGGGAAAATTTGGCGGTAGCAAAAGTAGAGCCAGAGGATATCGTTGTTCAAAACTTTTCATGGATAACATTTGATTTCCATGACATACTAGTGACACCAGGTGATACATACTATATAGTTTCTTATACAGATAATGTGTCTGAAAACTGGTATCTATGGGGGGCAAATAATGATTCTAGCTCATATCTCTATGGATGCGCGTGGGTATCGGTTGATGATGGAGGCAATTGGACTAATCAAAGCATGGTGTCATCAAGCAGAAATGAGATATGGAACCTGATAGGAGTAGGACAGCATGATACACTTTCAGACAATAATGAGTCCACATGGGATATGTGCTTCAAAACCTTTGGAAGAGATATGCCGGAGTTGCAGATAGACATCAAAGGTGGAATAGGTATAACCTTGCTCATTAAAAACAATGGATCTGGAAATGCCATGGGTATAGAATTCAACATGTCCATACATGGCGGGCTGCTAGGGTTGATAAACAAACAGGTAGGTGGCATCATCCTGAACCTACCCGCTGGTGAGGAGTTTTCAATAAAAACAGTGGTATTTGGAGTTGGACTAGTTGAGATAGCATTAACAGTAGAATCATACATGACATATACACTAAACATGAGAGGCCTTATAATACTGTTCTGGGTCTGGGTGCTACTAATACCATCCTAAATCTCTTCTTCTTTTTTTTATAAATATTTTACATCTCCATTTTGTATCCTAAGGATTTCTCCTCGGGTGTTTTCAAGTAGTAAACAGCCGTTTTCATCTACATCAACAACCATTCCAGTTGCTATCCGTGTTCCATCAACAACTTTTATCCTACAGTTTAACATGTTTGAAAAACATCTCCATTTTCTATGTACAAAATCTGGGTCGCCATCGATTATCTTACTGTAGTTTTCATCAAAAGACTTGATGATAGATCTTAAAATCTGGACTCTTGAAATCTTTGAGCCGATGGTTTGCGTCAACGTAGTTGCCTGGTTTCTTAGACTTTCTGGTAGTTCATTGTTTACATTGATTCCAATTCCTACTACAGCAGAGTTTATCCTATCAATCTCAGCATCTATCTCAGTGAGTATACCACAGATTTTCTTACCTTCATTAGTGAGTAAATCATTCGGCCATTTTATCGCCAGTTTAATACCGGTGACATGTTTGATCCCTTCAGCTACTCCGACAGATGCTGCCATTGTTAGTAGCATAGCTCTATGAGGTGGAATATTTGGATAAAGCACAACAGAAAACCATAGACCCCCCTCAGGTGAGAACCATTTTCTGTTCATCCTACCGCGTCCCTCATACTGAGTATCTGCAACAACCACTGTTCCCTCCTCAACACCATCCCCAATGAGTTTTCTAGCAAAAACATTAGTAGAGGAGAGGGTTTTAAAATGAAATATTCTTCTCCCAACAACACGGGTATGAAGACTATCCATCACCTCCTCTGGATATGGAATATCAGGTTTTGAAACAAGTCTATAACCCTTGTTCCTAACAGAGTCTATTATATACCCCTTCTTTCTTAGAATAGTTACTTGCTTCCAAACCGCTGCTCTGGAAACGCCAAGTATATCCGCCAGTTTCTCACCTGAGACAAAAGCATCTTCCCTTAGCAGACTAAGCAACCGCCTTCTCATACTCATCTACCCATGTGCCTCCCCATTTTTTTTCTTTGAAAACTATTAGTGGGATAGCTGAAAACATCAAACCAACCAACACAGCATCAACAACAGGAGAGCCTATATAAATCCATACAATAGAAATCAGACCACCCAGTATGAGACTCCAATACGCCCCTCTGCAGCTAACACCTGTTTTCCTCCTATAGAATCCAAAGATAATAGGGAGAGTAAGACCAGCTGTAAAAACAGTGTATGCAAGCTTCAATGTACTCACTATATCATGCATATAGAGAGATAAAAGCAGAGAGGCAAAGCCCACAGCTAGAATACCAGCTCTCGAAAACCAAATGTTACTTTTACGTGCTATATCAACACTTAGAATAGTTCCAGCTGACAACAAACAAGAATCAGCGGAGGAAATCATAACTGACACAAAGGATGCTAAAACAAAAACTGCTAAAACAGGGTTGAGATTAGACACTGCAGCTGGTATGACAAGCGATGTATCATCAATATCTGGATATAGAACAACTGCACATAAGGCAATTACTCCAATGGCAGCAGCAAAAACTAGTTTAACAACACCTGACAAAATACTTGATCGTCTAGCAACTATTTCATTCTTTGCCGATAAAATCTTTGAATATATATCAGGGCCAACAACATGTGGCATGATCATCATAAAGAAAAAAGATAAAACAGCTGAAAAACCTAAACCATGACTTACAGGAAATGACAAATGATCACTAGGCATACTGGATAAATATGGAAAAGCCTTGATAAATAGCATCGGGGCAGCTATCAGACATATCCCCACTATCATAATAATAAGCTGAATAAAATCCGTGTACACAACAGCATACTGTCCACCTAAAAGGGTATAAACAACAAAAACAGTTGTTACCACAATCAGTAAAACCTCAAAACCTAGGGGTATAAACACAGATAGTATAATACAAGTTGACTGCAGCAGTAGAGAAACCCAGGCTATTTCTGTTATGATTACCAGCACAGCAGCCGCAAATCTAACCCGAGTGTCAAAAAGATATCCCGTGATCTCGGGTAATGTGTAAAGCCCTGTTTTTCTAACCTTGTTTGCAAGAAAAAAACCTAGTATGATAAGCCCTAATGCTCCACCTATGTCTATCCATAGACCAGGTAATCCATACATATACACTAATGCTCCTGTTACAATAGTGGCAGATCCACCGACAACAGTTGCAGTAATTGTGCTAGTACATAGCAAGGTCCCAAGTTTTCTGTTAGCCAAGAAAAATCCAGGGGCTGTCCTTGCCTTAGTATGTGTATAAAAACCTATTAGTATCAAAACTGCAAAATACAAAATAAAAAACATGGATGCAACAGAAAAAACTCTCATTTGTAAACCCTAATACTGATATTGGTTTACCATTTATTTAATGGTTTTCCTAAAGTTTAAATCCCCTGCGCATGTTTTCCTATATAACTGGAAAGAAGGTTGTACATATGGAATGCGAAACATTAGAAATGACTCTCAGAGATCAGATAGCCTACATAACACTTAATAGACCTAGTAGGCTCAATGCATTTGATCTAACACTTGGTAGAGAACTCTATAATACACTATGTCAAATCAGCAATGATCCTAAGATAAGGGTTTTAATTATCAAAGGAACTGGCAAAGGTTTCTGCGGCGGAGGAGACGTCAAGGAGATGTACAACGCTGAAAACAAAACTCGTTTTCTAAGAGAACTCACGAGAGCTATACACAAATGTGTTATTGAGATAAGGAACATGCAGAAACCTGTTATAGCAGCGGTTAACGGAATCGCCTATGGAGCTGGTTTATCTTTAGCATTGGCCTGTGACATCATAGTTGCATCAAAAGATGCGAGGATGAGCACTGCATTTATAGGCATAGGTCTCACACCTGGTTGCGGAACACAATTCATCACCAACCTGGTTGGATACCACAGAGCATGTGAGCTGATATTTACCTCTAAAACCTTTACAGCTCAGGAGGCTCTTAGAATGGGTATTGTAAACAAGGTGGTAGATCCTGACATGTTAGATGATGCTGTTGAAGAATATGCCTTGATGTTAAAGAGAAATGCTCCCATAGCAATGGGTATGGCAAAAAAACTTATCAATGAAAGCATGAGAAACGATATGATCTCACATCTAGAGCTGGAAAGTCTCATGGCATCACAGTCAGCAGCAACACAGGACTTCGTAGAGGGGATAACCGCTTTTATGGAAAAAAGACAGCCTGTGTTTAGGGGGAAATAAAAAAAATGTGTTTTTTGTCGACAATTGCTGTAAAAATCCGTAGAAACATTTATGTAACCCACCATATAATCGAGCAGGCTGAAATATAAAAAAATGAATGGTCAATATTATACAAAAAACGAGATATAATGGCTATTAGGAGGAAAAAGAAGGCATGAAATATGACACATTACAGGTCACACAAACTGCGGATATCGTCACTATCACTTTGGATAGACCTGAGGTTCACAATGCAATGAATGAGCGGCTTATGAAGGAACTCATCCTTTGTTTTAAAAAATTAAATGCGGATAGAAATATTAGAGTGATTGTACTGACAGGCAATGGCAGATCCTTCTGTGCAGGTGCTGATCTCAACTGGATGAAAAGCATGGCAGGTTTTTCCAGAGAGGAAAACATTAGAGACAGCCGGATGCTGCTTGATCTCTATGAAACCATCTACAGTTCTCCTAAGCCCGTGATAGGACGTATAAATGGTCATGCATTTGGAGGAGGACTAGGTCTTGTGGCAGTATGCGACATAAACATCGCCATTCCAGATCTCAAATTTGCTTTTAGTGAAGTTAAGCTTGGTATCATACCAGCAGTTATATCGACATACGTGGTGAGACGCATTGGAACAGCTAATATGAGACGACTGTTTATAACAGGTGAAAGATTTAACTCATCATACGCAAAGGAAATAGGTTTGATAGACCATGTTATACCTGAGGATCAACTTGATTCTAAAGTCAACGAATATATCGATCTTATTAGATCATCTGGCCCTAAGGCTATACAGGAGATAAAAAAACTTGTTGATATGTATCTCAGAATGGATGCGGAGAGATACAAGGATTTTACTGTGGAAAAAATAGCTGAGTTACGTGTTTCTAATGAGGGTCAGGAGGGGATCAATGCTTTTCTGGATAAAAGAAAACCGAGGTGGAGTTTGATTTGAAATTGTTCAGCAAAGTGTTGATAGCCAATAGAGGGGAGATAGCTGTTAGGATCATAAAGGCATGTCAGGAGATGAGGATAAAAACTGTTGCAGTGTATTCAGATGTTGACTCAAAGGCACCGCATGTCCAGATAGCGGATGAGACAGTTAATCTCGGTGACCCCACACCCTCTGAAAGTTATCTTAATATTTCTAAGATCATAGATGCAGCAGAATCTGTTGGAGCGGAGGCTATACATCCAGGATATGGTTTTCTCGCTGAGAATCCTGATTTCGCTCAGGCCTGTGAGGACTCTGGAATCAAGTTTATCGGAGCAAAACCAGAAGTCATAGCATTGATGGGGGACAAGATAAAAGCAAAAAAGACTATGGAAAAAGCAGATGTACCAGTTATACCTGGATATCATGGTCTTAGGCAGGACATATCCACTCTGGTTAAAGAGGGGAAAAAAATTGGTTTTCCATTACTTGTTAAGGCTACAGCTGGCGGCGGCGGTAAAGGCATGAAGATTGTACATTCTGAAGAATACCTAGAAGAGGCTATAGAAAGCGCAAAGAGAGAAGCAAAATCCGCATTTGGAAACGACAGCATATTTTTAGAAAAATATCTAGACAGACCTAGACACATAGAGTTTCAGATACTCGCAGATGAACATGGAAACATTGTTCATCTTTTTGAGAGAGAATGCTCAATACAGAGGAGACATCAGAAAATCATAGAGGAAACACCATCTCCAGTGATGACACCAGAGCTCAGAGACAGGATGGGCAGAGCAGCCGTAGCTGCCGCTAAGGCTGTAGGCTACACCAATGCTGGAACAATAGAGTTCATGGTTGATGGAGACCTCAATTTATATTTTATGGATATGAACACCCGTCTACAGGTAGAACATCCTATTACTGAGGCAACCACTGGCATAGATATCGCGAAATGGCAGCTACGCATCGCAGCTGGAATGGAACTCACACTCAAACAACATGAGTTAACACAACGTGGTCATGCAATAGAATGCAGAATATATGCTGAGGACCCATCTAATGGTTTTCTTCCAAGTATCGGTGTCTTGGAAAAAATAGAGGTACCAACCGGCCCCAACATCAGGAATGACACTGGTGTAGAAACAGGTATGGAGATAACATCATACTATGACCCACTTTTGTCCAAGCTAATAGTATATGGAGAAAACCGTGATGATGCGATAGACAAGATGATCTGGGCATTATCAAGATATGTGGTTCTTGGCGTGACAACTAACATACCTTTTCTCAGAAAGGTTCTAGAACATAAGGCTTTCAGAAAAGGTGATATCACCACCCATTTTATAGAAAATCATTTCAAAAACTGGACATTATCCAAAGATGGACTACCAGTTGACGCGCTAATAGCACTTGCAGTATACGACTCTATGCATCCAGGTAGAGAAGAGGTTGTTAGATACAAAGAGGCTGATCCTCATTCCCCATGGAGACATGCGGGTAGATGGAGAATAGGAGTATAAAAAATATGTTTATCAACTATGAACACAACAGCCATGTCTACAATATTGAGGTGGAACGAAAAAAAAACCAATACTTTGTAACCTACAACAACAACATCTACACTGTAGAGGCACATGAGATAAAACCAGGTTATCTTAAAATAAGACTTGGCGATAGAATTATCAAATGTGTCATATCTGAGAATGGAGATAACAGATTCGTATTTATCGATGGCGATGTGTTCAGAGTCAAACGTATCCAGCTAACAGGAATGAAAAAAAGCAGTAGAAAAGAAGGGGATCTAACATCACCTATATCAGGCAGAGTTGTGCGTGTCAAAACAAAAAAAGGAGATATAGTCAAAAAAGGAGATGTATTAATGGTTATAGAATCCATGAAAATGGAGTATCTCATTAGAGCGCCATATGATGGAAGGATAAAAAGGATTAATTTCAGAGAAAACGATCAGATAGACATGGGGGAGATCACTGTTGAGATAGAAAAAAAGAGGAAGAAACAATAATGATGGACAAAAATAAGAGGCCTGGTATCTTATGGATGTGATCGAAAGCCATATAAATACATCTAGCAAGGAGTTTAAAGAAAACTATGAACATTATGAGAGGCTTGTCAAGGATCTAAAAGAAAAAATCGCTAAGGCTGCAAAAGGAGGTGGAGAAGAAAAAATAAGACTCCATAAATCTCGTAACAAGATGCTGGTTCGAGAAAGAATAGAAGCATTGCTCGACCCCAACACACCATTTATGGAGTTCAACCCACTAGCCGCATATGACATGTATGACAACAAGGCGCCATGCGCTGGTATTGTAACTGGAATAGGAATCATCCATGGACGAGAAGTAGTCATAGTAGCAAATGATGCAACTGTCACTGGTGGAACCTACTATCCTATAACAGTGAAAAAACATCTGAGAGCGCAGGAAATAGCTATGGAAAACAACCTGCCCTGTATCTACCTCGTGGACTCTGGAGGAGCCTTCCTACCCATGCAGGATGAAGTGTTCCCGGACAGAGAACATTTTGGACGCATATTTTACAATCAGGCTAGAATGTCCGCCATGGGTATACCACAGATAGCTGTGGTTATGGGATCATGCACAGCAGGTGGCGCATATGTACCAGCTATGTCTGATGAAACAGTGATAGTAAAAGGAACTGGAACAATATTCCTCGGAGGACCACCACTTGTCAAGGCCGCAACAGGTGAAGAAGTAACCGCTGAGGAACTAGGCGGTGCAGATGTACACTGCAGACAAAGTGGAGTTACAGATCATTATGCAGAAAACGACATGGATGCTATCCGTATAACACGAAACATTGTAGAAAACCTTAATAGACCAGAAAAAACCCGTCTGGATGTTACAAAACCAGAGGAACCACTATATGATATAAAAGAAATCTATGGCATCATACCTAAGGATCTACGTAAACCCTTTGACGTCAAAGAAATCATTGCACGGATAGTCGATGGATCCAAGTTTCATGAATTCAAAGCATTGTATGGCACAACACTTGTATGTGGCTTCGCAAGGATCATGGGATATCCAGTTGGTATACTCGCAAACAATGGCGTACTCTTCTCTGAATCAGCTCTCAAAGGAACACATTTCATAGAAATATGCTGCCAAAGGAAAATACCACTTGTATTCATCCAAAACATCACAGGTTTTATGGTCGGAAAACAATACGAAGCAGGTGGTATCGCAAAGGATGGAGCAAAAATGGTCACAGCAGTAGCATGCGCTCAGGTACCAAAATTCACAGTCATAATCGGAGGATCCTTCGGAGCAGGAAACTATGGTATGTGCGGCCGGGCATACAATCCCCGTCAACTGTGGATGTGGCCCAATGCACGTATATCAGTCATGGGAGGAGAACAAGCAGCTAATGTACTGCTAACAGTAAAACGCGACCAGCTATGGAGAAAAGGAAAAATATTAAGTGAGGAAGAGGAAAAAGCCATTAGAGATCCAATACTCAAAAAATATGAAAAAGAGGGAAGTCCTTATTACAGCACAGCTCGGATATGGGATGACGGCGTCATTGATCCAGCTGATACAAGAATGGTACTTGGACTTGGAATATCTGCAGCCTTAAACGCACCTATACCTGATTGGAAACCAGGTGTGTTCAGAATGTAAAAAAACAATTGAAAAACAAAAAATAGTAATTATAGTGTTAGAAGAATAAAAAAATTCGATTTTCTTCAACTTAGAAAATCAAACCATAAGTTGATTTCAAATGAAATTTGACGTAACCGTTGTTGGCGCTGGCCCTGCTGGTTCAACCACTGCAAAATTCCTCGCAGAAAAAGGAGTAAAAGTACTGTTAATAGATAAAGACAGATTCCCACGTGACAAACCATGCGGTGGAGGAATACCACTAAGAACCCTAAAAAGATTCAGATATCTAAGAGAAGAAGATGATCTAATAGACTCATATTCGTATGGCGGTTATGCATATTCCCCCTCATTAAAATATAGAGTGGAGTTACAAAAAAATGAACCTCTTCTCGCAATGGTTATAAGAAAAAAATTTGATCATGGATTAGTAAAACTAGCTGTTAACAGCGGAGCAGTTTTTATAGATAACAGGTCTGCTGAGGATATCAAAATACTAAGAGACAAAACTAGAGTCACGTTGAACAATGGAGAGCATATTGAATCTCAGATAGTTATTGGGGCTGATGGAATATGGAGTAATATCGCAAAAAAATCTGGGATGATACAAAACCGTAGAAACATATGCATATGTATATTTCAGGAATACCAAATGAGCAAAGAAATACTCGATCGGTTTTTTACTGAAAAGAGGCTAGGTTATCTGCACTTCAACATACAGGGCATCTGTGGATACGGCTGGGTCTTCCCAAAGAAGGAATGCATAAATATTGGTGTTGCTGAGTTTCAACATGCAGTAAAAAATAGACTAAAGAAAAAAATGAATCTAAAAGAAGTCTACACAATGTATATAAAAATTCTCAGAAAAACTGGTGTAATACCTGATAACATCAAGGTGGAGGAGGTAAAAGGAGCTGCATTGCCTATATACCCAGCTAAGAAAATATGTTCTAATAGAATCGTTCTATGTGGGGATGCAGCTGGACTGGCAAATCCAGCTACTGGTGAGGGTATCTATTATGCTATGTCGTCTGGTAAAATAGCTGCAGATGTTGTCACTAAATCTTTAGAGACCGGTGATACTAGTGCAAAGTTTTTGTCTAGATATCAACAGATCTGGGAGAAAGATTTTGGTAGAGAGATGAAGATACTCTTCCGTATATCAAAACGACGTTGGGGTAGAAAAAATGAAAAAATTTTTAGACTTATAGAAAGTGATAAAAAAACTACTGACATGCTTTATGATATCATAATAGGGCAGTCAAATATCATGGGATATAGATGGAAGATGATACAGCATATTTTGTATTTATATCTAAAAGACAAGTTTAAAAGTAAAAAATAGATATTTTTATTTTTTTCTTAATTCCCGCCGAAGTATTTTGCCGGAGATAGTTTTAGGAAGTTCATCGACATATTCTATTATACGTGGATATTTGTATGGTGCGGTTACTTTTTTCACATGATCTTGTAGCTCCTTGGTCAGAGTATCTGATGGCTTGTATCCTTTGGCTAATACTATAAATGCTTTGACTACATTTCCTCGTAATCCATTTGGATCTGGTACGCCTACAACTGCGCATTCAGCTACTGCATCATGTTCCATTAGGGCTGATTCTACCTCAAATGGTCCTATGCGATATCCAGAGGATTTTATTACATCATCTTTTCGTCCCACAAACCAGAAGTATCCCTCCTCGTCCTTGTATCCTAGATCTCCTGTGAAGTAGTAATCTCCTCTGAAGGCGTTTTTCATTGCCTCTTCGTCTTTCCAGTATTCTTTAAACAGTCCAGGTGGTCTTTCTTTTCCTATGTAGAGAGCGATGTTTCCCACTTCGTTGGGTGGAAGTTCATTTCCATTATCATCGACGATTCTAACATCATGACCTGGCGTGGGTTTTCCTACTGATCCATATTTTATTGGCATAAAAGGATAGTTTGATAGCACGCATACAGTCTCAGTTTGACCATAGAAATCATAGATCTCTAGTCCAAAATGTTTTTTCCAGACACGTATTACTTCTGGGTTGAGTGGTTCACCTGCGCTCATGCAATGACGTAGTTTGAGGTCATATTTGGATAGATCAAGTTGTATTAGCATACGGTAGACTGTAGGTGGAGCGCAAAATGTTGTGACACCATATTTTTCCATAGCCTGTAGTAGCCCATCTGGGTCAAAACGACCAGGTGTTTCCCATTGTATAATGGCAGCACCGACGATCATTTGACCAAAAAGTTTACCCCAAGCAGCTTTCGCCCAACCTGTTTCGGAGACAGTCCAATGTAGATCACATTTAGTGAGAGCCTGTGCAAAACGAGCAGTGACCTCATGACCCAGTGGATAGCTATGTGTATGAAGTACCATCTTAGGCGGTCCGGTTGTGCCAGATGTAAAATAGATAAGCATTGGATCATCAGAACGAGTTCTGCCGACATCACTGGGTTTAAGATTCCTAGAGGCTTTCTTCATCTCCTCATCAAAACTGATCCATCCATCACGTTTGCCATCAACAAGCATCAAATACTTCAGGGAAGGACATTTATTGCGAATCAGTTCAACACTCTCAGCATGATCCATATCAGTTAAAACCATACATGCTTCAGCACGGTTTATACGGTACTCAATGTCCTTTGAACGTAGTAGAACTGTGCCAGGCATGGCGACAACACCAAGCTTAAACATGCCGATGAGAGCAACATACCACTCGGGTATACTTTGAAGAATCACAAGAACTCTGTCACCCTTTTTAACACCAATGTTTCTAAGAACATTTGCAAACTGATTAGAAAGAACCTTCAGATCATAGAAGGTATGATACCTTGCTTTTTCACCACTTCGATCTATAGATATCAATGCTAGCTTGGTTCTATCCTCAGCCCATTGATCTACCACATCGAAACCAAAATTGTAGTATTCTGGCACCCTCCATCTAAACTGATTGTACATTATCTCATATCTATCCTTCTTCCTAACAGATGGGTATGTAATGGTTTTAGATTCTTCCAAGATTTAAAGCACCTCCTCCATTTATTTTTTCAGATCTTTTTTCCTCTTAGTTTTTTTATAGTCCAAGTCTTTTTGCGATAACCATGCGTTGCACCTCGGATGTTCCCTCACCTATCTCGCATAGTTTAACATCTCTGAAGAACCGCTCCAATGGCCTGTCACGCATATATCCATAGCCGCCATGTATCTGAATAGCCTTCCTGGTGGCTCTCATGGCCATCTCAGATGCAAACAGTTTAGCCATGGCTGCCTCCTTGGTAAATATTTCTCCTTTTTCTTCTAAAAAGGCTGCACGATATACCAGTAAACGTGCTGCATCTATCTCAGTGGCCATATCAGTGAGCATCCATTGAACCGCCTGAAACTTGGATATGGGACGTCCAAACTGTTTTCTCTGTTTTGCATATTCTATACTTTCGTCGAAAGCTCCTTGTGCTATTCCTACAGCCATAGCGCCTATAGCTGTACGTCCACGGTCAAGAATGTTCATTGCGCCGATAAAACCCATGTTTAACTCGCCAAGAAGATTCTCCCGTGGTATTCTGCAGTCTTTGAATATGAGCTCAGCAGTTGTGCTGCCACGCAACCCCATTTTATCCTCCAAAACCCCGTACTCAAAACCAGGAGTGTTTTTTTCAACTATGAATGCACTAATACCTTTTGCACCCTTGTTTTTATCGGTTTTAGCCATAACTGTTACCACCTCTGCGATGTTACCACTGGTGATGAACTGTTTTGTACCATTTAGAACCCATTCATCTCCCTCGAGAATCGCTGTTGTCTGAATAGATGCTGCATCTGATCCCGCATTGGGCTCAGTGAGAGCCCATGCTGCGACTGCCTCACCACTAGTGAGCCTTGGAAGATATTTTTTCCGTTGTTCCTCAGATCCCTTTTCATAGATGTGTCCTATACCTAGGGAGTTATGTGCTTCAACGATAATGCCTATAGATCCTGATATACGGGAGATCTCCTCCAGTGCAATCATATAGCTGATCCTGTCAATGCCTGCGCCACCATATTTTTTTGGAACAGTCATTCCCATGAGACCATGTTTCCCCATTTTTTTGATAAGATCCCATGGAAAACTATCTTTTTTGTCAATTTCCGAGGCAACTGGTTTTATGTGTTTTTCAGCGAATTCTCTAACGGTTTTTCTAAAAAGTTTTTGTTCAGATGTCAGCTCAAAGTCCATGGTAGAAACCTCTTCATTTTGGGTATCTGTGATACTGTTTGGGGTCTAAATATTTTATCATAATATTTTATCATAAACAAAGAAAAAAATTTTGGTTTTTTTATTTTTTTTGTTTGTTATCTACATAAACCTTGTTTTTTCGAAATATTTATATATTCATAAACATAATATTTTCCTATTGTTTGGACCATTTATCATTTGGGAAGAAGGGGAAGACATGATGGCAGGAAAAACGATGCACAGTAGGAAACATGTTTTTTATGAGGTTGTTTTAGCTGTTTTTGTTGTTGTTTTGATGTTGACTCAGAGTATAATAGGTGTTGTGAGTACAAATCTCAGTGGATATTATAGTTCTATCAGTGTAGATAGGACAGATATTGGGAAAAAAATAGTTGTTCCATTGGGCAGTCTCCCAGAGAGTAATGGTGGTGTGTCTGTTGTTGAGGCTAAATCTTTGTTGGACCTGGGACATGTTTTTCTGCTGGATGTACGTGATCCTGGTTTGTATCATAGGGGTCATATTGTAGGGGCTGTTTCTTTTCCTGTTTCTGAGGTTGGATGTGATTCTTGTCTGCAGAAGACGTTGATGCAGCATAGAAATGATACCTTGCTTGTGTATGGTGATGATGATTCTATTAGCCGGCGTATATGTGATGTTTTTGTGAGGAAGGGTTTTGATCGTGTTTATTATTTGGTTGGTGGTTTTGATGCTTGGAGAAACAGGGGTTTGCCTGTGTCTGTGCCATCTGATGATGACATGGTTTTTGCTCGTATAAATCAGAGTCTGGATGATGGTAAACCTGTTTTTTTGTTTTTTTATGTCCCATGGTGTGGTTATTGTAAGAAGGAGATGCCTATAGTCCGTGATTTGGAGGAGATATATGGTGATGACATTGTTTTTTTGTATGTTGATGTGGAGGAGCATCCTGTTTTAAGTCATTTTTTTGGTGTGTATTCATTTCCGACAATGTTTCTGATAACTGATAGGAAACATATGGGGGGCTATGTTTATAGAGTTTTTAGGGGGCTAACTGGGGGAGAAAAACTCTCTAGTTCTTTTGATCAAATACTTGGATACTCCGGGGAGCTGTGTTTTTTAGATGATGATAAGAAGCTGGAGGATGAGGAGGAAGAAGATCTGTCTAACATTGGTAACATTAGTGGTATGGGTAATGGCTCTAGGGGGGTGAAAACGCGGGATGAAGTTAGTAAGCAGCCGGAGTTTTCGCCGCATCGTATAGATCCAACGCAGCCTGTTGATTTGGTTGTAAAGGAGGATGTTAGTCTGTATAATGGAAATCTGTTTTTGACATATCCTCTAAAGGGGTTGCCTGGTAGAGCTGGTATGGATGTTGGTTTGAGTTTGAAGTATATGGGTCATGGTAGGAGTAATTGCTATAGGCCTGATAAGAATGGTAATTCTTTGTTGGAGTATCCATATTATGGTTGCCAGATGGTTCCTGGGCCGTTGGGTGAGGGATGGAGTTATCATTATGGTTTTATTTATCGTGATGCAAAGGAGACCGCGGATATTGGGGATGATGAGTATTATGTGGTTATGCCCTCTGGTGAGAGGGAGAAACTGGTTTTAGTGGAGAAGTATTTGGATTATGATTTGTTTGATACGAATATAACTCATTTGTGGAGGATTAAGGCATACAAAAGTTTGGATGGTACGTCGGTGGATTATAGGAGTTGGCTGATTGTAGATTCTAGTGGTAAAAAATATTTTTTTGAGCATGAACGTATGATGATATATCAGGATTTGTTTCATCAGGGTCAGAATTATTTTGATTATGGTAAAAAACTGGATTATAGATGGGATTTAACACGGATAAAGGATGTTTTTGGAAACCAGGTGGAGATAGAATATGAGGATCTGGTTTATCCATTGGATTCGGGTATTGCGAGTAGATATGAGCTGTATGGTGAAGAGGCTTTAGGTACGTGGCCGTATACTAGTGGTTTTGGTTATTTAGGTGGGCAGTCTGGGACATATTATACGGTGTGGTCTGATATAAAACGGATATATAATGGTGTTGGTCATTACTACAAGTTTTATTATAGGGATGTTGAGCAGAACATGGTTGTTCCCTCGTTGGATCATGCTATTTTGACATCTAGTAGTTATGGAGATGATCGAAACCTTCCATGTGGAGGATATCATGATCTTGGTGCTGGGACTCCTACTCAAGGGAGTTATTCGTATGCGGTTAGCAACGATTCTGGGGATTATATTGGTAACTGGGTGTGTAGTGGTATAGAGGGTGATGATGGTGCTTGGTGGGATGGTTTTAAACTGGAGTCATCACAGTTTGTATGGAGCTTGTCCTCTGGCCTAGATGATCCTGTTGTTAGTACTATAAAAACATATTTTCCTCCAGAGGAGTTGGAGGATGGATATTATTCTTTTGAGATAAAATATCATATCTCAGGTTTTTCTGGCTGTGAAAACTCATTTGTTCGGATCAGTATAGCAACACAGAGATATGCTGGCAACACCAATGAACCTCTTTATACTGGTGTGTTTTATGGTGATGAAAACACTCATGTTGCATCTGTTGTCCATAACCACAGTAACGCTCCTGGTCAGTCTCAGTCTCTATTTCTAACGTTTTATCTTGATAAAACACTGTATCCTGATGGATTATGGCTTATGATAGAGGCAGATCAGATATTCTCAGGATACAGTTTATGTGGTTTTCCTTTGACGATATATGTTGATGATATAAATTTTGAGAGATTGACACCTAGGATACTTGACAAAATAGTTGTTGACACAGTACCATATTGGACTCAGGCTTCGGAAGACAATTTGGTGTACAAGTTTGAATATAATGAGTCTTTTGAGGTACCCATAGACAATGATGGTCTTACTACTAGAAAGATACATGTGTTAACCAGTATAACGCCGATAAAGCATGGAAAATTTCTTTGGAGGGATGATGATGTTGTTGCTGAGCTTCCATCAACAAGGTTTTCATATTACACCATGTCTGATGGATGGCCGAAGACTGGTTTGCTGAGAAAGATAAGATATTCAACTGGGGGTACTACGGTTTATGACTATGCATATTTTCATATAAATGCGAATGGTCAGGATCATTGTTTTATTTCTGTTAGCAGGAAACAGGTTTATGATAGTTATTGGGAGGTCCATGCTCATCTTGCATCTGAAACTACATACACGTATGATACCACGGCTATGGAGTTGGATTGGGGGAGCAGCTGGAAAAATCCTTCTTTAGTGTTTGGTAAAGCTAGTGTAGGTATCACAAGTGAGACTTCAAACATGGTTGAGTACGGGTTTTTTACTCCGTCAGAGAACAATGTTTTGAAGGGAACAGTGAAATGGAAAAATCAGACTGATGGTTCAACGATTATCAGAGATGAATATCGCTACGCGCCGAACGTCCAGAGTATCTATAATACGGGTGTTGGAGGAAATGTTTATTGTAAAAAACATGTGATGTCGGTATCAAAAAAATTTTATAATGGCAATACGGAGCCTGATTTGATTACCGCGGTGCATTATACTGATTTCAACTCCTATTGTCTACCAGAGACAATAGAGTACTATGGAGATACTTCTTATCTTGGGGATGAGAAAAGAGTTGAGATTGAATATTGGAGTAATCCTAGTCTGAATATTTTGGGTAAGAAAAGCGAGGAAAGAATTTATGATTCATTGCTTGATGGAAACTTGTTGTCCAGGACAGTGTATACATATTATGAAAACACTGGTTTTCCGAAGGAGACTAGAAGATATAAGTTGGAGACAGGTGAAGTTTTCACAGCAGTCAACACCTATTATTCTAATGGTAATCTTGAAACAGTTACAGATGCAAAAGGACACACAACAACCTTCTACTATGACGAACAATACCATCTGTTTATCACGAAAAAGAAAAATGCAAACAATGTCATTGAATGGGTTAAAAACTATACTGCCTTTGGTTTATTGAGAGAGATAACTGATGCAAATGGTGATTCAGTCTCATAT
>Ga0164310_10000855_pt1 | contig 16730 bp, 26 predicted proteins | sample GuaBasSedimGuay1_FD_121795 | JGI IMG/M metagenome (GOLD analysis project Ga0164310, IMG submission 121795) | Subseafloor sediment microbial communities from Guaymas Basin, Gulf of California, Mexico - Guay1, Core 4569-9, 0-3 cm | ecosystem: Environmental > Aquatic > Marine > Hydrothermal vents... | reverse complement strand
TGCTGAGATTCTTGTTGCATCAAGTGATGGTGCTCTTTGGATAAATAACAACGAACAAAAAATATTTAACCTTGAAGATAAATCATATCATGGAACTTTCCTTGGGTTTCTCATGGTTCTTCCAATGGATCTGGTTGATATTTATGACTATATTTGAAAAAAAAATTCATGTGAAGGATATTCTTTCTGAATATCTTGTGTTCAGAGATTCTGTTTCAGATCTTTTTCATCAAATAAACAAAGCAAACAAGAACCAAGTGGTATTAGATTTTTCTCAGGTAAAAAGCATCTCTCGATCATTTGCTCAGGAGTATCTTCAACAGCGGAAACAGCAGTCTATAACCATGACTGAAATAAATATGGGCTCGCAAGTAAAAAAAATGTTTCATTCAGTGAAAACGGCTCATAAGAGATCTACAATGTTATCATTTGATGATACTAAAGAAATTTCAATTCATGATTTATTGCGTCATAAGGACAAGCAATCTGCAAAATAATACATTTGTAGCATCTGTGTTACTTACTGAATAATAATCTCCTCTTGAAGTTTTCTCAATTCTTTGAAAAAAATTATGTTTTATGTAACCATTTTATACTATTTTCTTATAAGTTAGTTACATGAATAATATTTCGGTTTCTAAAAGAGAAGCAGAGTTAACTAGTAAAATCATAGAACATGAACATCTTATATTCACGCCAAAAGATATTCAACGATTCCTGAATATTTCAAAGAGAAACACATATCAGTTACTTCAACGGATGAAAAAAAATAATCATAAACGTCGAACAAGGAAAATACATATTAAAAGAACAATGGGACACTACTGATATCTATGACATAGCATCTTCATTAACAACACCAAGTTACATTGGTTTTTGGAGTGCATTACATTTTCATCATCTTACAAATCAGGTTCCACAAACCATATTTGTCGTTACAACAAAACGGAAACGATCACAGACCCTTCAACATCAAAAAATCTCTTTTGTAACAGTGAAACCTAACTGGTTTTTTGCTTATGAACGATATTATAACATGGTTGTATCAGATAAAGAAAAAACAATAATTGATTGCCTTCACGTTCCAGCATACGCCGGAGGGATTAGTCATATATATCAAGCGTTAACATCGGATTTAAACATTGACACCTTAATTGCGTATTGTCAACAAACAAAAAGCTCAACGATTGCATCACGTCTTGGGTATTTACTTGATAAAAAACGGTTAATCACAAAAAGAAAACCCTTGCAAATGATGATAACTACGTATGCAAAACTTGATCCACAAATGAAGAAAAAAAGATTAGATAAAACATGGAAACTCTATGTGGATGAGGGGATAGTATGATAACAAGAAAACAACTAAGAGAAATACATACTGCTCAACTTCCATTACATGTTTTTGAACAAGATTATATCCAAGCATTATTTTTACATACTCTCTTTCAAACATCAGATGTATTTGTTTTTAAAGGTGGAACATTCTTAAAACATGCCTATGGCCTTGATCGTTTTTCAGAATATTTGGATTTCACTGCATTACATCAAGGCATTTCCCTTACTAAAAAACTTGAAATTACTGCAAGCAAACTTAAAATGTTTGGTTTAGACGCACACATTGATCATGTAAAAAAGAAACCTTTGTCTCTTACAGCAAGATTAATTTACAATGGACCATTATTCAACGGATCGGAACAATCACAAGGACATATCCAAATTGAAATTTCAAAACGAAACGATGTCTTTTTTGATCCTGAATGGACACGACTCTTTTTTCCATATCCAGAAATGCGAGTGATATCTGTCCTTGGTTTAAAAAAACAAGAAGTATTAAGTGAGAAATTAAGAGCGCTATCTATGAGAAAAAAACCTCGTGATCTTTATGATGTCTGGTTTTTACTCAAACAGCAAGTCAAGATAGACAACATTTTATTTGAACAGAAAATGAACATTGTAGAAAAATCACCTATTGTATCAATCAACATCACTCATGAAGACTGGGAAAGAGACCTTAACATCCTTCTTGAACATCCACCCTCATTTGAATTGGTTAAAAAAGAGGTTATAGCATCATTAAAGATCAATAACATAAGTGTTAAGATAGAATAGCTGAACTTATCAATGGTTCTATTTTTTCCCTATCTTTCCTTTATGATTTTTTATTGAGGGAATCTTTTACATATGTCAACTTCAAATGTACAGGTGTATTTATAAACAAATAATACTTTAATTATCATATTTGAACCAGTCAAACCAGACGATCCAATCAGTGGTAGATAAAATTAAAAAAATTGGTGGAAAAAGAGTTTGGTTTATTATGCAATATGGCTCAACAGTAACGGATGATCAAACACCAATTTCTGATGTAGATGTCGCAATATATTACAATGGAAGTAAAGAACAACGATTTGAATTCAACATTACGATTCTAGGAATTATTTGTGACACATTTGACATTCAAATCTTTCAAGATTTACCTATATATATTCAAAAAGAGATCATCTCGAAAGGAAAGATTCTATATAATCAAAATTATTTCGATACTTTCGATGTCTTTTTAAAAACAATTCAAAATTTTTCTGATTTCAAACCGTTTTTAGATATATATTATGATGGATTGGAGTGATAACAATAGATAAAGACAAAAGAAAGAGGATCCTTGTAATACTTGATGAAATGAGGCAATATGTTGAAGAATTAATCATTTTGACTTATTGCCATTATTCAAAATAGAATGTAAAACTCATCCACAAGAATAATATTTGATTTTATAGGATATTTTTCCTTATCTTAAACCATAATTTTATTAAACATAATAGATATTAATATTTTCTTGTTGGTAAAAAGAAAATGAACTGTCCTCAATGTCAAAAACAAAACCATGTCGTAAAGACCGGTATTCGATATAGCAGATCAGGTCCTATTCAAAAATATTATTGCAAATCCTGTACTAAAAATTTCACCGATAAAACTCAGCCTTATATTCAATATCCCCTTCATGTCATCTTATATGCAATTGAATCATATAACAAAGGATATCCGGTGAGACAAGTTAAAACAAGAACCGGGAGAAAATATCGGTATTCTCCACCTCTTCGCACTATTTACTCATGGATCAAAAAATACGATACGCTGCTTTCATTTATCGACTTACGTAAAAGATATCAGGTTGACCCTGCAAATATTATCACAACAAAAGTTTATGCTCATCAACAGATATATCCATTTACGTTTCATCATTTAAAACTGAATTTAACAGCAAAACAGCTACCTCAACTAAAACGATATATAAACTGGATTAATCGAAATCTACAAACAAAAATGTTTCTACAAGGACCTCGTGCATCAACACAAAAATCTTCAAAAGAACTAATTGCCTACAAAAAAGAATCAATCATTACAAAACAAACAAAGCTTGCTCTTATTAATCTAAATAATAAAAACACAGCACATGAAAAAGTAGAACAATTCTTCATCATAAATGATTCCACAACGGTATGTACGGAACTACCTGTGTTTCTGAATCCTAATGAGACAAAATCCTTTCAGATCAATACTGCTTTAACAGGCCACATTGATCTTATTCAAATAAAGAACAATCGTTTATATGTCCTTGATTTTAAACCAAATCTGAATCATCCTGAAAAATTCAGCAGTCAACTCTTAGCATACAAAGAAGCAATTCATCATAGAACTCAAATTCCAAAATCCCAAATCATTCCTGCTGTATTCAATCAATATGAATATTTTGAATTTCATTAACTTAATTAATACTATTTATGTGTATAAAAATGCAATCAATGAATATATGATTCATAAATAAATTACCATGAGAAAATGTTGATAAGGGTCCACACAATAATAGTCAAGAAGGATTGGATGATAAAATTCCAGAATAAAAAATACAATATTGGAATGGAATTTGCAGGGCAAAGAGTAAATCTAGTGATAATTCTAAAAACAGTGAGAGATTGTGATATGATTATTCATGATCTTCCTGAAACAAGCTGTGTTGATGGTCTCACTGGATTAAATTTCCTGAAACATTTTACACTATCAATTGACTTCAAACAAGGAATTCTTGAACTTAAATAGTATCTCATCACATGCATCTTTCTTTCGGTTATTACAATCCGTTTCTTTCCTTTCCATCCTCATATCAGGTATAAATCATTAGAACATTCTAAATGACCATTTTTTATGAGATTGTAACCATGTGCACTGTTTCTAATCAGTTGATAGAACGCCATATTCATACTAATTTCATCTAGAAGAGTTTCGCACGCGATCCACTGGATGAATTCTGCATGAGAAACTGACTATAATGGTTCATTGGATGAGATAATAAACATCAAGTATTACATCAGATAAGGTCATACAACATTACAAAAGAGAAGGTAAACCCAGTAATTTATAAATACAAGATCAGTATATAATAATCTATAGGTAGTACTATGAATCTTCCTCAATGGTTTTCAAAAGGTAAAGAACCTTCTTGGTTTATTGAAGCGACAAAAGAATGGAAGGATTCAACCGTTCGTATGCCAGATTGAGGAACACATACAATCTGTTTCATTGATGTTTTCATATGTTGTTTATGTTCTCGTATAGCTTGATCATGATGAACATCCATATATGCATTGTTAAACAGTTAATAATGATTGATTTCTCTCTCTATGAAGAATTTTGACACTTCATAAAATGCATCATACGCTTTCTGTTCCTCGCTATATATTTTCATATTTATACCATGTTTTTTAAAGTAATATTTGATAAACAGAAAGGCTGTACGATGATTTGCATTTGGCAGTGCTTGAATAATAATGAGATTACTTGCTAAACTAGAAGCTTGATCAATGATAGTATTTTTGTCAGTATAATGATTATATATCTTCTTTAAATAATCTGGCTCATATTCCTTATATGACTTCAAAGATTCTCCGGTTCTTTTATAATAATCTTGAACAAGAAAAAGATAAATGTTGTAATACAACCTGACAAACAGTTCAGCAGAGGTGTCATCGGAATCAGTCATAAATATGGATTGTATTTAGAGTTAATAATAATTCGTATGGTCAACACATCAACTTATCTATTATCCACACACGGGTTTATGGGAAGTTAAGAAGTTTAGTCAACCGATATTGTTCTAAGTGTAAAAAAGAATTTGATGTAAGGTGTGGTATCTGATGAATTTTGCAAAAGTAAGACTCATTTGTAAAAAATGTTAAGTAGTATAAGAAAATATATTATATGCAGAGGGTTTTTATGGTTAAAAACAAAGAAAAAAAATTTATTGGCCAATGGGTTTTAATAGATAGAAAGTCAAATATTATTTTTCATAGCTCCGATATCGTTGAAGTTGTAAAAGAAGGCAGAAAATACCCTCTTGGAAAAGTAGATATTGAAAAACAATTTGAAGAAGGTAGCTGTTTTTTCTAATTTTTTTTTTATTAATTGTTTATAGTGATAAATGTGGCGAAGAAATCATTATTGATTGATTTTACATTTAGATATGGAAAAATATCAGATTCAGTTCCATTAATTCCCATAAGATTTATTGGTTCTGATGGAAATTCAACTCAAATAATAAATGCGATTTTTGATTCAGGTGCACATGAATTAACAATACCAAAAGATTTAGCAGATCATTTACAATATGATATTGTTGAAAAGAAACATAAGATAAATACAGCAAATGGACTATGCGATGCTTTTTCTTCAAAAGCTCATTTTTGTATTGGTCGTGGTGGTCGTGAAGTAGAATATGTGGATGAAGAGATTTGTGTTATGGAAAACTGTCCTGCAATTCTTATGGGTATAAAACCAGTTTTTGAGGATTACCTTGTCATTATTGATGCAGAGGATAAGAAAATTAAACTTAACGTTAAAAAGAAATAGACATATGCAATTATTTATTTTTTATAGAGCATCATAATCTTTTTTCAATATATAATCAAACATATTAAGTGAACAAAACAATTAAAGCCTCATGTATATTTCAATACATTGATGGATGAGATTATATACCCAACTATTGAGGAAATTGAATACTACAATACCATTGCAATTGAGTTGTTTCGAAAAAGTAAACATGATCAAGCAAAAACAATAGAACAATCATATATTTCGCAAGCTCTAAAAAAGATGCAACAACATTCAGGAGATATATATGATAAAGCAGCAGTATTATTAAATGAGTTAACCTACATTCATGCATTTGAGAGTGGTAATAAAAGAACTGCATTTCTTTCAACAAAACAGTTCATTTTAAAAAATGAAGGAAAGTTTAATATATATGATACGACAGATAATGCAAGAGTAATGATAGGCATTAGAGAAAAATATTATGCACAAGAGGAGTTACGTGAGTGGATTGAACATGGCACCATCAGAACATTTCAAAGATAAGATTTCAGATAAAACGCGTAAAAAAATTGCTGATGAAGAATTTCGCTACATCATAAAAATAGCCTATGAACATAGAAAAACACTTAGTGAACTTGCGAAACATTAACATCTTTTTGAATCAATCAGGGTGTTCTCTTTTAGGCAAGACCTGGGTAAATAAACAAAGAGCCTTAAATATATCATCAGACGACTTTTGCAAAAAAAGCAATAATATCTGACGGGTTTTGCATTTAGAATATGGTTTATGGAACGGATAATTAAGGATTGCATATTTGCTGATAAAAGGATGCTAAACTGACAAGTTTTGCAGGTGATTCATATTTCATTGTTTGCATGTGGGATGTGTTGGGTGAAAGTGAAACCCAAAGACCTGTGTTGGGTGAATGATTGGTCATCTGACAAGTTTTGCAGGTGATTCATATGACAGGTTTTGCACAAAATGGTATGATAACTGACGACTTTTGAATGGTTTGTAAGAATGGGTGCAGGTCGTTTAAGGTTTAAGGTAGGCATAGTAAATGACATTGTGTTCAATAAAAACAATAAATACTAATAATGTTAAAACTACCGATATAATCGGTATTTATGACACAAAATTCTTCGTCTTTTATTTGGAAACGTTTGCTAATTGAACAGAATAAAATGGTTACCACAGAACAGGGGCAACACATTGCAGTTATCCTCGGTAAAAACAAAAAAAGAGCAGCGTATTACCCTTCAGGAAGAAGGATACCTAGTTAGAGTACTGCACGGTATCTTTTATGTTAAAAGTTTTGAGGAAAAGACAATATAACACTCTAAACAATTCAGTGTATCAAATCCTTGCACAGGCTCTAAAAATAAAAGGAGTAAACAATTGATATTTTACACTTGAAACCGTACTCAAACTAAACAATTTTGCCCATGAATATTTCACTGTTGATTATATTTCACAGGATGATTATTTAAAAAATAATTTGTTGTTTAAAGGTGGAACCTGTCTTGTGAAAGCATATCTTGGATATTGCATTCAACAATCAATAACAAGTTGTGAAAAGAAATTTCATTAGTTTTTTTATTTTCAGATTTAAGAAGATGTTTCTTATCCTTGTTCATATGGTCAACAAATGCATCTCATCCTAACCTTGAATTGTCAACAATCCATTGTTATATAATTTTTTTTTCATCGTTGGCTGTTTTTCGTGATATTAGATCGATTCATTTTGTAAAATTTTTAATGCGTAAGTCATCAATTTTGATTACCTACACTTAGATAAATTTATCAATAATGAATTCATATATAGTATCATGGAAACACTACGAATAGTTAAAAAACTTGAAGAATATCCTACCTTTAATATTGACACTTTTGCAAACATTATTGATAATGATAAAACCTATGCCAAAGTATTTCTGAACAGGTTAAAAAATAGGGGTGTCATACAGCAAATCCAACGAAATGTCTATACGGTACAAGAAGATCCTCTGATTATCGCTTCAAGAATAATATGGCCAAGTTATATTTCTTTATGGGCTGCATTTCGTCATCATAATTTAACTGAGCAAATACCAAGCAAGATATCTGTTATAACCTCTCGTTCAAAAAGTCGTAAAAACATACAAATGATGAATACAACGATTATTTTTGAAAAAATTCGTCCATCATGGTTTTTTGGTTTTTCAAAAATCAAAATACAGGATTTTGAAGTTTTTATGGCAGAGCCAGAAAAAGCTTTAATGGATGCTGTTTTACTTAAGAAAGTTTCAACAGCTGAAATATATTTTATCTTAAAAGAAAATATTAAAAATATTTCTACCAAAAAAATTGTGGACTATATACTCGTAACTAAAAACAGTGCTCTGGCTAAAAGATTTGGATGGATGCTCGATTCACTTGGATGTAGATATGTAAAAAGACTAGAAAAAAAGGCATATAAGACTATGATACCACTTGACATTACTCGCCCCATAAATGGACTAAATGATAAAAAATGGGGAGTTGTTGTTAATATTGGGGGATATTAATGATATCAAGATTAGAACTTACAAGAATTGCTGAACTGAAACATCTAACAATCAGGAATGCAGAGAAGGATTATCTCCTTGAACTTTTGTTATATGCTTCATCAGATGATAGGCGTTCTCTGGTTTTTAAAGGTGGAACTGCTCTTTATAAATTTTATAACCTTAACCGATTCAGTGAAGATCTTGATTTTGATGTTGTTGGGAAACGATTTGATACGGATAAAATGATAAAAAAAATAATCAGAAATCTGGAACTTATGGGAATGGAAAGAACGCTCTATGAAAAAATAGAATTTAGCAATGAAATAAACATACGATTTGCAATAAGAGGGCCACTTTATGATGGAAGCAAGAATAGCATGTCAAGAGTCACAATAAATATTAGTAAAAGAGAACGACCAATATCATTTCTTACAAAACTCCTCATTACAACTTATCCTGAAATTCCATCATTTGAACTATCCGTACTTGATGTTGGAGAGATAGCGGCAGAAAAAATTAGATGCATTATGACTAGGGAGAAACCAAGAGACATATATGATCTTTGGTTCTTATCAAAAAAAGGCATCCTACTAGATGTCTCACTCGTTAACAAGAAACTTAAAATTTACAGATTAACATTTGACTTGGAAACATTTCTAGAAAAAGTAAGTGAAAAACGAAAAATGTGGAAGCGGGATTTACAAGATTTAATTATTGGGGCATTACCTGAGTTTAATGAGGTAACAAATAAGATAGAGAATTGGTGTGAAACTTTGGCAAAAAAATAGGTTTTTCATGGGTTTAACAATATATCTGCTCTTAGATTTTAATGAGGATGAAACGTTACATTCTTTTAATGGGTGGGGGGCGCATCAGTAATAGTTTCCGTTTGCAGGAACAGATTCAGGGGAATATATTTGCTAAGCAAAACATTTATTAAGTTATAACGTTATAACATACGTATATGGTAGAAGTGTTTGAAGCGAAACTTCGGAAAATAGGAAATTCTTTAGGCATAATCATTCCATCGTATATTATTGAAGGACTAGGTTTTCATAAAGGCGATGTAATCCATATTGTAATTCCTCCTTCTGAGGGAATTAAGAGGAATAAAATGCTTACTGATCTAGCGGGCATTGATAAAAAGAAATCAAACTTTGAGCGTGATAAAGAGGACAGATATTGATGTTTCTTGATACCTCAATTATAATAGAAATTTTTCACAGTGAAAAAAATTCCAAAACATTTGAAGAAATATATAGCTTGATAAAGGACGAACCCCTTTTTATATCCATAATTCAAATTGGGGAGATATCTGATTGGTGTTTGAAAAATAATATCGATCCAGAAAAGAGAATCTCTAAACTTAGAAAAATATTGAATGTCATCCCGTTAAGTGAAAAACTATGTTTTGAAGGATCACAAATAAAATTTAATTCACGTAAAAAAGGAATAACCAAATTTAGTTTAATCGACGGAATAATCCTTGCAAGTGCAAGGTCAATTAATCAAAAACTAATTTCAATGGATAACGACTTCAGAATAAGCAATGATGCAGTTGTTTTAAAATAGGATAAAGATGATTTTTTTATCATTATATTGTCATGTAATTTAGGGAATTACACGACAATAAAGAGATGATACAAAAAGAAATTGATAGTTTGGGATATGATTTGAAAAGGGCCAAAAATAGTATGAAAGAGGTAGATTTTAAATGGTTGAGTTTCAAATGGATGTATCAACAATTGAGCCCTTTGCTAATTATCCTGACTTGTTTATGAGCAGTGAAATACTGGATTGTTTAAGTTCAATAGAGTGTAGATAAAACTAAAAAAAATATGTTTTGATTTGATATAAAATAAATATTTTTTTTAGATTATCTATATAGTTTTTTCACTTTTTTCTAAACCTGCTAAAAATAATGAGCTGGGATATGTATTTTCATCAATTATATCTTTTGTAATATATGAGGTAATAAAAGGATATTTGGCTTTCTGTTGTTTTCCATATTTAATTTCATATCCGTAGAATTTTTTATCCTTTGATATTACAAGATCACATTCTTTTTTATCATAATAAAAACCTGCGAAAGCGTGTCTTTCTTTAACAACGGGTGCTTCAAGGCTCTGTATTATGTGACTTGAAACGGTATGCTCTACAATATTTTCTATATTTTTATCTAGAAAATCTAATGTATCATCATATGAGCATCCTGTGATATATTGATGTAATGCTTGTGGTATTAGACTGCTTTGAAAAATAATCTTTTTCTGTTTGCGAAGAGCATATCTTTTCTTGTTGATATCCCATGCTGGAAGAAGATAGATTATTCTAGAATTCTCAAGAAGCTCAATATATTCTCTTACTGTATTATGATGTATTCCAATATCTGAGGAAATAGTAATAAAATCAAGTCTTGAACCCATTGAACTCAATATCTTTTCCATTATTTGCCTACCGATCTCTTCACTTTTATTCTCTTTTGATAAAATTCCAAGAAATAACCGTATAATCATTTCATATGTCCCTTCATTTATTCTCCCTTTTTTCAAATATTCAAGTAATGCATCTGGAAAGCCACCTGATATTAGATGGGAATAAAATATGGGTTCAAGATCATCAAAATATGGTATCATCTCTTGTATATTTGGATTAAATGTAGAAAAACTTTCAAATTTTTTGATTTTATTTGCAAATTTTTTTATATCAGAATTTTGTATTTTATTTTTAAGATCTACAATATTATTTACATATTCTCTAAAACTAAGAGGATTTAAAAAATACTCATTTCCTTCAACTTTTCTGCCAGGAAGTCTTTCTTTTTTTTCCCTTATTTTTACAGGATTTGAACCAGTAGCAATAATTGTTAAATCTGTTGTTTCTGCAAGTTCTTTTAATAAAATATTCCAATTATTATGATAAGTTATTTCATCAAAAACAACGACTTCTCCGGAGAGTCTTTTTACAAATTCATCAACTATGTTTTTTATCTCTCTTAAACTATGTCTATCACAAGAAATATATATTATTTTCTTACCATCTATTTCTTTTATCAAATCCTCTATTATAATTTTAGTATAAACAGTTTTACCTGACCTTCGAATGCCTCTAATAAGATAAATTTCTCCTTTGGTTATCTCCGTTTTTTTCCTGTTTAAAACATACTCTATTTTTTTAAAATCGTTATCTTCATTTCTCCAATCTCCTTTTTTCCACCAAGGGTTTTGAGAGCTTAATCCTGATAATTTTATTTCCATATATGATGATATATTATCATAATTAATAAATTTTATGATAATACATTATCATAAATAATCATTTTTGTGATGGTGCTCTGTCACTTTTTTCAAAATAAAATGGAAAAAAAATAAAAATTAAGGACTTTCAGATCATTTATCATGTTTAACATTCATAAAATAAATTTTTTTGTTCAGAGGTTGAACTGACAGGGTTTAGCATGCAAAAGATGTCTGATATATAACGATCTTTGAGCGTAATTGATGTTTGATGTAAATTAAAACGTAAACAAATAATTATGGTGGAAAATATCTATGAAGAAGATGTTGTTGAAAGTATTAAGAAAGTCAACAGTGTCATTCGAAAAAATTATAAAACAATAATGCATTATAGAATTATGCATAAAACTATAATGGTTATGAATTATGTTTGTCAATAGAGCTAATGAATTCCGCATCCTAGAAATTTCCTCAAAGGGAATGAAACGAAAAGAAAAAATGGATATTGCCATCATTGGAAATAGAAGAATAGGAAAAACAGAACTTCTTTTGGAATACAAAAAGAAAAATGATAATAACGCAAGTATTGTTTTTCCATATTTGAATATTCAACGATTGGGAACCATAGATTCGTTCATTTTTTCATATGTGCGAGAGTTCTTATTTGAAATAGGGAAAAAAAAGAAAAAGATTTCTCATAAAATCCAGCTAGCAAATTGGGATGATGTATTAGTTCTTGCTTCAAAATTGAATGTTGATGAACCCATTAGAAAACTTAAAGCATTACCCACGTGGGATGCATTGAACTTTCTTTTTGAAGTGCAAATAATAATACTTGAACAAACAGGGTTTTTTTGTATCTTTTTATTAGATGAATTTCAATATGTCAAAAATTTTGATGATATATTCTTAGAAAAAATGAGGGCAGGTGTTGAAAAAGAAAAAAGGATTTCGTATATAGTAACTGGCTCATCAGTTTCTTTAATGGAACGTATTTTTTCAGAAAGCAAAGAACCTTTTTTTGCTCAATTCCGCCGTATATACATTGGAAATCTTACTCTTTTAGATACAAAGAAACTATCTAAAAAGTATCTTCAAAATCATGATATGTCATGTGAAGATTATTGTTTACGTGAAATATTTCAATTGACACAAGGCCAACCGTTTTACACCATATCATTGTGCAGAAGGATAATTGAACAATTTGATGATATTGATAAGGAAAAAATCCAATATGCTTTTTTGGAAGAAACTCTTTCACCAAGAGGCGATATATACCTTGTGTTGGATTATATTTTCAATGAGTCGTTATCAAGAGCATACAAGGGTGAAAAACATCGACAGATCCTCTTGATATTAGCACAAAAACAGGGATTGACATTAACAGAGATATCAAAAGAATTAGAAAGACCGACGGGTGAGGTATCTAATTATATGAAAGTGCTATTGAAAACTGACTTGTTATTTCGTGAGAACAATTACTATTACTTTCGGGATAACCTGCTTGCATTTTGGTTAAAGAACACTTTTTTAGGGATAAATGAAACAGAAGTTGAAAAAAAACAAGTAAGACAAATATTAATAGATGAACTGAATGAAAAATATCAACAAGCATCAGTAGCATTAGGAAAAGCAAAAGAGTATGAATTAAAAGAGAAACTTGGAAAAAAGTATAATCTTACCTTACAAAACTACATTTCAGGTGATGGGCAGATAGAGTTTGATCTTGTTGGAAAAAAAGAGGGAAGATGTCATATCTTTGAGATCAAATGGCGGAATCATCCAACTGATCATACGGATATAAAAAAATTCATAGAAAAAATCAAGCATTCAGTTTTTAGTAAAGAACACCTTGTTTTATATGTTGTTTCAAAAAATGGTTTTACTCAGAATGCAAAGAATCTAGCCAAACAGCAAGAAGTTATTCTTATCGATGATGATGATGTGTAAAACAATGATTCATACTAGTGGATTGATTGCAATAAAGATATCTTTGATTTACATTAGATTCAAGGCCTCTGTGGTTTATCATGATTGCTGTAAATGAAAAATGTTAAGTTGTTTCATATGAAGTTTGATTTATTACATTGTTGTTTACACCCAGGGTATTGTTCATTTTATTAACACAACTTCTTCATGCAAAGCATTTAGGTGTAAATGGCATCTTTTGCTATGATGAGGTAAGAGTGTTTGATCTTAGCTGAGTTGGTGGTGGATAATGTGTCTGTTGATTACTTGGTTTTTCTTATGTTATGGATACTTGTAATTGCAGAAGGGAAGTCATGTAATTCTAATTAAAGAAACTGACAAAGGAAAAATTGGTTGTGTTGTTCCATTGCAGGATGAACTAGCAAAGGGAACCTTACATGGAATTTTACGGCAGGCAAACATTGAAAAAGATGAGTTCATAAGAAAATGTGAGAATTAAAACCTATGCTTCAAAGGAGTAATCAACTACCATCTGCATCTTTTGCATGTGGTATGTTGTATGAGGTGATTGGGCATCTGATGAATTTTGCATGCGAATCATATGGGAAAGATTGCAAAAAAAGGTGGGGGAACTGACGAAATTTGCACAGTTTCTGTTGGGGTGCTTCTCTTTTTCAATTTTTAAGGTGTAATACAAGAGATAGATCTCTTGTTCTGTAAATCTTTAGAGTTCTTTGTGTTTTAAAATGTTTATCATCACTCCATATACCATCTGCATCTTTTGCAAGATAAAGAGCTACAAAGGAAACATCATCTATGTCATCAATAAGTGTTTTTGCTTTATTAAAAAATTCATTATATTCTTCAATTGAAATAATTTCTATGTATTCGAAGAGTAAATCAAGGAGAAGTTTAAATTCTTCTTGATTTAAATGTGCTTTTCTGCAAATTGTGGTTTTATGTTTTGATAATTCTGTAAGAGTATACTCTGGCGTTATAAACTTTAATGCGTCTGAAACAATGATCCATCGTGAAAGACCATTTTTAATAAGTGATGAAATAATACAATTTGTATCGATAACCAATTTTATTTAACCAGGCCATGTTTTTTTGCGATTTCATGTTTAATTTTCCGCCCAATTTCAATGGCATCTTCATTAGTAAGTTCACTTTTTGATAGGAGTTTGTCCATAAGTTCAAGTCTTTTAGCTTTATCCCATATGGCGGTTCTTGCTACTTCCGTCCATTTTATTTCTTTATGTTTTTTCATAATGATATGAAGCTCTTCTGGTATGGCAAGTGTCATATTTGTCATAATAACCACTAAGAAATTAATATGTTGCTTAACTTATATAAGGTTTACCACATAATCACACTGTATGCTTCTAATGTTATATTGCTTCACAAGCACCATAAAAATCAAAAAGATAGAAGAGTAAAGAGAAGAGAGGATAAATGTTTGTTTACACAAATTTAAGATGAATTAAACTTTCTCCTTAAACAAAATATCAAATCTTAAGACTAAACAGAATTATTTATATGGGACTTACATATCTTAATTCAACTAGTTAATAAAGCTGTGATAAAGAAGATGAAATCAAGAAAAGAAATTGGTAAAATATTGAAGGAAAACAAGCCATATTTAAAAAGAAAGTTCAATGTGGAAACAATTGGTATATTTGGATCTTATGCACGTGGGGAAGAAACAAATGACAGCGATGTTGATATTTTAGTAACATTTTCTGATTTAATAGGGTGGGAATTTATTGATTTAAAAGAATTTTTAGAGAGAATATTAAATATAAAGGTTGATCTTGTAACTGTAAAAGCACTAAAGCCTCAGTTAAGAGATAATATCCTTCAAGAGGTTGTTTATGCATGAGCCGATCAAACAAATTATTTGTTGAAGATATTCTTGATTCTATCAAAAAAATTTAAAGATATATTGAAAATATATCATATGATGTTTTTTTAGGTGATCAAATGTTGATAGATGCTGTTGTGAGAAATCTTGAAATAATTGGTGAAGCTGCAAATAATATCAACAAGGATTTACAAATTCAATATTCTATGGTTCCTTGGAAAAGAATGATAGGTTTAAGAAACATAGTTGTTCATGGATATTTTGGAATTGATCTTAGTATCATTTGGCAGATTATTACTAAAAATTTACCTGAAACAAAACCTGCGATAAAAAGAATACTTGATAATATAGATTAAAAAAGCACCTCCTTTTCCAATTTAAAACGCCATCTGTTTAAATTATGAACAAGCAATAATGAACTTTTCCTATTAAAATTATTCGTATCAATAAAGATATCAGTGATACTGGATTTTAGATTTCCTGTTTTAAAATCTTTACTTCTTGTGTATATAATGTCAGTTTTATTGTTTGATTTGAGTAGTTTTATATAGTTGTGTTAATTACTTATACATATGGTTCAAAAAAGTGAACATAAGTTCGATAAAATGAACATTACGCCTCTAGGCTTTCAGATACTTACATTTTTAGCACGTAATCCAGATAAACAATTCTACATTAGAGAAATAGCAAAAAATATGCAAAAAAGTGTAGGAGGAACCCATAAAAATCTCAAATTGTTAAAAGAAATGGGTTTTATTAAAGAAAAAAAAAGTGGAAAAAATATTTACTATCAAATTGACCACATAAATCCATCGATTAAGAATTTTAAAATATTTATGACAATAAACCAATTAACACCAATAATAAACAAAATAAAAAAAATGTCAGAAAAAATCATTCTTTTTGGTAGCTGTGCAAATGGGGAAGATACCATTGAAAGTGATATTGATTTGATTATCTTAACAAAAGAAAAAGATAAAGCCAATAAAAAGATTTTAAATACAAAATTTAATAGAAAAATACAAGCAATTGTTGTAAACACCTCAGATTTAATGAAGATTAAAGAAAAAGATACAGGTTTTTATAAAGAAGTAAGTAAAGGTATAACTTTATGGGATGTTAAAAATGAATGATTTTAAACGCTGTATAAAACAAAGGCAGCTAATAAAGATAAACCCCTCAAAAGAGATGATACAAAAAGAAATTGATAGTTCAGAATATGATTTGAAAAGGGCCAAAAATAGTATGGAAGAGGGAGATTTTAAATGGTCTGCTGTTCAATCATATTATTCAATGTTTCATGC
>Ga0164310_10000854_pt1 | contig 16736 bp, 17 predicted proteins | sample GuaBasSedimGuay1_FD_121795 | JGI IMG/M metagenome (GOLD analysis project Ga0164310, IMG submission 121795) | Subseafloor sediment microbial communities from Guaymas Basin, Gulf of California, Mexico - Guay1, Core 4569-9, 0-3 cm | ecosystem: Environmental > Aquatic > Marine > Hydrothermal vents... | reverse complement strand
GGCGTCTCCTATCGCCCTTATTACGTCATCAACATGATCCGCGTGGACGGGAGCCGCTGGCTGATGCACCGCTTCGAGGGCCAGCCAGGGGTGGCGCACGTGATCATCAATCCCAACGTGCGCGAGTACCCCAGCCGCATTCCGTTGCCCTATGGTGAGGACACCGAATCGTTTAGGGGCGTGCAGCCGAACCTGGCGGCCATCCACGCCGACGATGCCTGGGAATTGGGAGTGACGGGCGAGGGCATTGTCGTCGCCGGGCAGGATACGGGTTACGATTGGACCCACCCCGCGCTCAAGCCTCACTATCGCGGCTGGGACGGCCAGAGCGCCGTCCACGACTATAACTGGCACGACGCCTGGGACGATGCCGCCGTCCCCTTTGACGATGACTCGCACGGCACGCATACTATGGGCACTGTGCTGGGGGACGATGGCGCGCGCAATCGCACCGGAGTCGCGCCGGGCGCGCAGTGGATCGGCTGCCGCAATATGGAGCGCGGCTTTGGCAACCCCGGCGCCTACGCCGAGTGCATCGAGTTCTTTCTGTCGCCCTACCCGCACGGCGGCGACCCCTTTAGCGATGGCGACGTGAGCCGCGCCCCCCACGTGATCAACAACTCCTGGGGCTGCCCCGATTTTGAGGGCTGTTTCCCGGACACGCTGCAACCGGCGGTCGAGGCGCTGCGGGCGGCGGGCATCATGATGGTCGTTAGCGCGGGCAACGATGGCCCCGCTTGCGCCACTGCCGCCACGCCCCCGGCCAATTACGACGCTGTCTTTTCCGTCGGCGCGACGAGTAACGGCGGAACCATTGTCAGCTTTAGCAGCCGGGGGCCGGTGGGGAATCTACTCAAGCCGGATGTTTCCGCGCCGGGGGAGAATGTGCGCTCAAGCATACCGGGCGGCGGCTACGGCTATGCGGGTGGAACCTCAATGGCCGGGCCGCACGTGGCGGGCGTCGTGGCGCTTCTTTGGTCGGCGGACCCGGCCCTCGTGGGCGATATCGAAGCGACGGAAGCGCTCATCTGCCAGACTGCCGCGCCCAAGCCGGTGGAAAACGCCTGCACAGTCGCGGACGAGGTACCGGAGGGAACATTTTCGTCGCTGCTCTCGAACTCTGTCTGCGCCTGCGGTGACGTGACCGGCGCGCCCAACAACGTCTATGGGTGCGGGTTCATTGATGCTGGGGCTGCTGTCCAAAAGACCCTAAGGGTTTCAGAAAACCCTTAGGGTCTGATCAATCCTACTCTGGGTAGAGGGCGATGCCGACAGTCCCCGGCCCGAGGTGAGCGCCGATGACGGGGCTGACTCCGGTACGATGAATTACGGAAACGCCCAATCGTTTCTTTGCTTGTTCGGCGAGAGCGTCTCCTTCGTCGGGGACGTTCACGTCGAGCACGGCCACCTCCGCTACCGGCTTCCCGCCCAGTCGCTCCTCGGCGATTTCTAACATCTGCGTGACCGCCTTGCGCTTGGTGCGCACCTGGGCCAGCGGTTCGACGCGCCCATCCTCCAGGTGCAACAGGGGCTTGATGTTCAGCATAGTGCCCATTAACCGCTTGGCCCCGCCGATACGCCCGCCCCGGTGAAGATAATCGAGTGTGCCTACGGTGAACAGGATGTGCACCGTGTCACGCACCTGCTCGGCCGTAGCGACGACCTCATCCATAGATTTACCGGCTGCTGCCGCTCTGGCAGCGGCTAGCGCGATGAACCCCAGGCTCATTGAGGTCCCGAGCGAATCCACGACCTGGATGTTGAGATCGGTCAGCTGCGCCCGTGCTGCCTGGGCGTTGGGGACGGTGCCGCTGAGCTTTGAAGAGATAAAGATTCCCACAATACCCTCGGCCCCATCACTTGCCTGCCGGAAAAACTCGGTAAACTCCCCGGCCGAGGGCTGCGAGGTAGTGGGAAAGGTCTTGGCGCCCTGAAGGCGGCGATAAAAGTCGGGTGGGTTTATGTCTACCCCGTCCCGAAAGCGCTCGTCACCCCAGATGAGCCACAGAGGGATCACCGGGATGTTCAAATCCCCCATAGCCTCTTGGGGGATGTAGGCCGTGCTGTCCGTCACTACTATGATCTTTTGATTGCTCATGATTGCCTCCCTTTTTGTGATGATTTTTACACCGACAACTATAACACTCTAATTACGGGAGGGATACGGAAATAAGCGGGGCGTGTTTCAGATGAGTAGCCGCGCTTTCCATAGCGCGCGGTATGGAAAGCGCGACTACCTCCAACTAGCAAGTCTCAGTAGATCCAAAATGTTACGACAACAAGACCTCGGAGGTCTCTCGAGAGCCTTCCGAGACCTCCGAGGTCTGAAATTTGGATCTACCGAGTCTTTATCACAGCGCCGCAGTAGATGCACTCGGCGGTGTGGGCGTCGTGCCACTCCACCTCGTCGGGGAGGAGCGGGGCGCCGCAGCCTGCGCAGTTAGCTGGCAGGGAGCCGCGCTTTTCGGTCACCTGAGGGACTTGGCGCCTTGCTTCGTCGAGTGAGAGCCCCATTGCTTCAAGCATCTGTGCGGTTTCTTGTTCCAATTGGTTGGCCTGCGCGTTGTATCCTTTCTCGCGCAACGCAGCCGTCATCTTGGAGAGAACGTAGGATGCGCGCCCGGCGCGGTCACTGCGGACGAGCAATCGCAGTCCGTTCTTGGCGCGCACCAGCGCAGCTTCTACGTCACCGGCAGCAAAGTGGGCGCGAGATGCCTGGAGCGACAGATTGGCGGCGCGAACGAGCAGGCCGCGCCGTTTGGCTCCTTCGGACAAGCGACCAAAGATTGTGGCGGCTTGGGTGAACTGTCCACCTTCCATCAAATTGTTGGCGCGGGTCAGCGCCCGGCGCGCCCTGGGCGCTAGTGGGCGGCGAGGTGGGGGAACGGCGGGGTGGGGCGGTGGTCGGCGGCGCAACAGCGGCCGGCGGAATGGATGTCTATGTGGCATAAACGGCCTCTTTTGAAAGCTGACGATGCTGCTGCTATGGTGATAGTGGCAGCAGAGCATTGATCGCGATGGCTGCTATGCCCGCCACAATGGTGCGCAATCCGTAGCCGATGAGGCTGCGCTCGGATATGTGTCCCAGGAACATCCCCAGCCCGAACAATCCGAGCAACCCAACAATTATTGAGAGCGCGTAACTGACCATGATGTTGCCGATCAGCGGCGCGAAGAAGAAGGGAATAAGCACAATCAGCGAAGAGACAAGGGGCGATATGCCATCTACCAGCGATACGACAATCACTGCCACGCGCGAGGCGCGCCCGATTTTGGTCTTGCTTAGGTTAGTCAGCGATATCCTTTCCAGTTCGGCCAGTTCGCGCCCGCGCTCGGCCGATTCGGCCAGGTAGGCGCCCCACAATCCGGAAACCCCTATTGAGACTGAGGTGGCGATACCGATGCGGATCACGGTGTTGGCGCTGTCGACGTCGCCCAGGTAATTGCCCATCAGCACGCCGATCATGGTCAACACACCGTCGAAAGAGTTGTTCGCCAGTGCGCGGCGGGCGATCTTGGAAAAACCGGCGATGCGCTCGTATTCGCGGATGTTGTTTATGCTTTGGGCCAGAGGCCCAGGGGAGTTGTTCGAATCTGCCACGGTTAGTCTTGCGGCGTGATGACGTCCTCGATGAGCACCCGGCCGGCGGCCACTTCGTCAATAGAGTGAATTGAGCCGCCGTTCTCCTCAATGACGTGCGTGATCTCGTTATAGCGCAGGTCTTGCCCTTCAATGGTGATCTTGGCGTTCTCCACGCGGCGATCAATCTCATAGATCGAGATGTTGGCTCCGTCAACGCCTTCCAGTTCGGCCACTAATTGCACCAGTTCCACAATGTTCGGGTCCAGGGGTTTCAACACGTCCAGCACCAAGCGTCGTAGGTTTCCCATAGTTTCTTTTCATTCCTCCAATGGTATGAGCGCCCGCGCGAATATCAGGTAGCCGGTGTGGGCCACCATGCGGTCCATTGGCCGCAAGCGGGCGGGTATTGCCTTGTATTGCCGCAGTAACAGTTCTTCCACTTCGATCATGCCGAAACTGGACTCTTCCAGCGCGCCGATCAATTGGCTGACTTGGTTGGTGGTGGGCAAAATGCAGCCGAAGAAGCCGCCGCCGCTGAGAGCAGCGTGAGATTGGGCCAGGTAGTCCCAGGGATTACGCACATCCAGGAAGAGAGCGTCGGCGCCGCACTCATCGAAGCCTGCGGAGATGTCTCGCAGTTTGAATTCCACAAAATCGGCCAATCCAAGTTGCTCCAGGTTGCTGCGGGCCAGTTGCTGCATCTTTGGGCGAACCTCGTAGGAGTAGACGCGGCCTGCGGGGCTGACCGCCTGGGCAAAGATCAGCGTGAGTCCGCCGCTGCCGCTGCCGGCTTCGACCACACGGCAACCAGGGGTGATGCGCATCTTTATCAGAATGTAGCCCGCGTCTTTGGGGTAGACAATTTGGGTGGTGCGTTTGAGTTTGCGCACGAGGTCGTCTGTGGAGGGCCTGAGCAATAGGAACGGATACCCCATGTGGGTGAATAGTTGCGTCCCCCAGGGGAACCCAATCAAATCGTCATGGGACACAGTGCCACGATGGGTGTGTAGCTGTGAACCTTCCTCCAGCCGGATGATGAACGATTTGCGGTCGCTGCCAACCAGCAGGGCCAGGTCATTATGTTGTGCGATCTGTACAGCTTTCTCGGCGATCAACTTGTCTCTAAAGTTTTGTGAAGGTTTTGTATCCAGTGTATTGCTCTTTTCAATTATAACGCACTCTCACCGTAGCGCAACTTTTGATTTTACCGCTCTAGCCCCTTGAGGTTTTCTGAAATCTCAAAAGGCTTGTCCAGCGCGAGAGCGCAAACCTGCCAAGTTTTTGCAGTTTGACTTGAAAGCAAGATAGTGGTACACTAACGCATAGCAGTGGTCTGCTATGACGTTGATGTTTGGGATTATGTGTAAATTTTCCGGTCTAGTACGATAAGGAGGAACACTGCATGGCACAGGAGAAAAAAGTAGTTGTCTGCGTTGAGGACGAGCTTGAGATGATTGACCTGGTCAAACTCATTCTTGGGCGTAAAGGCTTTGATCTCGTCGGCGCCGTCGGCGGCAGGGAAGGACTGGAGACGGTACGCGAGATCAAGCCGGATCTGGTGCTGTTGGACCTGATGATGCCGGATATGGATGGGTGGGAGGTCTATCAGCAGATGAAGGCTGACGATGAACTGAAGGACATTCCCGTCATCGTCGTCACAGCCAAGGCCCAGAGCATAGACAAGGTCCTGGGTCTCCACATCGCCAAAGTGGACGACTATGTGACAAAGCCGTTCGGCCCGCAAGAGCTATTGCAGAGCGTGAACAAAGTTTTGGGGCTTCAGATCTGAGCCTAAAGGTTCGCATCGCTGCTCCTCAATAACCGCACACGTCGCCCTCGGTAGATGGCAGCCGAGGCAGGCGTGTGCCGGTTGTTTGGGCTGGCATAGGGACAGTATTGGGTTTCGGGAGGAGGGAACGGTGGAACTTGTGGTAGCGCCGGTTGAGAAGCCGGAAGTCGTAAACCTTATTCTCGGCCAGTCGCACTTTATCAAGACAGTGGAAGACTTGCACGAGGCGTTGGTTGGAACCGTGCCCGGTATCAAGTTTGGGCTGGCTTTTTGCGAGGCTTCAGGCCCAGCGTTGGTACGCGCCAGTGGTACAGACGATGAGTTGACCGAACTGGCCCAGCGAAACGCGCTGGCGTTGAGTGCGGGTCACAGTTTCATCATATTTCTCGGCGAAGGTTTTTACCCCGTCAACGTACTGAACGCAATCAAGATGGTGCCTGAGGTATGCCGCATCTTTTGCGCCACGGCTAACCCAGTCGAGGTCATCCTCGTCGAGACGGAGCGAGGACGCGGCATCCTGGGTGTGGTGGATGGCGTCAAGCCCCAGGGCATTGAGATGGAGGATGACGTCGTTCAGCGCAAGGATTTTCTCCGTATGATTGGCTACAAGCTGTGAGGTGTGAAACGTGAGACGTGATGTTCTTAGAGTTCACGCCTTATAAGCTTCCTCTTGCCGGTTATGATCTCTATTCCCTCACGTGATTGCTGGTTGCACGCGGATGCTGAATGTTGTAGAGTTTGGCAAATCACTCCGGAATATCGAAATACTGTGTGAGTGATATGGGTAGCATGATAACAACAGTATGGAACGAGACGCGGGGTGAACGGGTGCTAGGGCGTGCGCGTCGTTGCGCCAGTTTTCTCTGTCGCCTGCGGGGACTGACTTTCCGGCGCTCCCTGGATGACGACGAGGGGCTGTTGTTGGTGGGACGCCGGGAGAGCCGCGCCGACACTGCAATTCACATGTTCTTTGTCTTTTTTCCCATCGCCGCTGTATGGTTGGATCAGAGCGGGCGGGTGGTGGATGCGCAGTTGGCGCGACCTTTCCGTCCACTCTACGTCCCTCGCGCGCCAGCGCGCGATGTATTGGAAGGCCCTCCCGCTTTGCTGAAGCGGGCGCAAATAGGGGACCAATTAAGGTTTGGAGAGTGATCGAGTGAATCGAAAGACCGCCTTTTTTTTGATCGTTCTGTTGTTGATCAGTGTTTCGGCGACGACGGCCCTGGCCCAATCGGACGGACCGTTACCGCAAGATGTGGTGCACATTGTTCAGCGAGGCGAGACACTGTTCTCCATCGCTCAACGATACGGCTTGACAGTGGACGGCATCGCACACGCCAACGGTATCCCCGATCCCCGTCAGATTTACGTTGGACAACGGCTCATCATCCCCGGCGGAGAGAGGGGGGAGGGCGTGCAGGAAACGGCCCCCTACGTGGTTCAAGCGGGCGACACGCTGTCATCTATTGCCAGACGTTATCATACTACTTGGCAGTCGCTGGCCCAAATCAACAGAGTGCTTTCTCCCAACGGGCTTTACGTGGGGCAAGTCGTCCAAGCGCCAGTACTCGGCGCGCCTGTCGATGTGCTCGTTGTTGATAAAGAGGCGGCTGCCCGTCCGCCAGTGGGTGGAGGCACGCTCTACACCGTACGCTCCGATGATACACTGTTCCACGTTGCGTTACGCTATGGCGTCTCGCCGTGGACGTTGGCGTCCGCCAGCCGCCTTGCAAATCCAACCCTGATCTATCCGGGGCAAGAGCTAGTGATCCCCAACAGCGAGCCGGGTTTTTTGCCTGCTCCTTTTGCCTTTGTCGAGGTGCGGCCATTACCGGTGGCCCAGGGGATACCAATGGCCATTGTCGTGCATACGACGGAACCCGTTGCGCTGGAGGGAAGACTATTTGGGCAGGATGTACACTTTGCTGAAGAAGGAGGCGTATACTACGGCTTGGTGGGCGTGCACGTGTTCACTGAACCCGGCCTGTACCAATTGGAATTGACTGCCATGGATGACGCAGGGCGCAGGACGGTGATTACAACAGGCATAATCGTGCAGGACGGACACTTTGGCTATGAGCGAATTGACATGCCTGACGGCCTCAATAACCTGCTCGACCCGGCCATAATCGCCGCGGAGCGCGAGCGACTCAACGCGTTGCGCTTTACGTTTACGCCAGAGCGACATTGGGAAACGCCGCTTCAACGCCCGTGCGTGGGTGCGATTTCCTCTTACTTTGGCACTCACCGGGCCTACGGCGACGGCCCCTACACCAGCTACCACAGCGGCGTAGACTTTCGAGCACCGACGGGGGTGCCGGTACATACGCCTGCCGGGGGCATTGTGGTGCTGGCCGAGCCACTGATTGTGCGAGGCAACGTCGTTGTGGTAGATCACGGTTGGGGCCTGCTGACGGGCTATTGGCACCTTGCAGAGATCAATGTTCAGGTTGGTCAACAGATTGCGACGGGGGATATGATTGGCAAGGTGGGCAGTACAGGGTTATCCACGGGCGCACACCTACATTGGGAGGTGTGGGTTGGCGGAGTCAGCGTGAACGGTGTGGAGTGGTTGGAAGAGTTCCAGCTTGAACCAGAGTCCGAGTGGCGAGCGGTTGGTGGTTAGCGGGCCAGAACCCTAACGTGTCTTCTTTCGGCAAGAAGCTGCTCAAGCGCGGGTTCTGGCCCCGTTTGCAGTTTGTTGGGAGTGGGCCAGAACCCTAACGTGTTCTTCTTTCGGCAAGAAGCTGCTCAAGCGCGGGTTCTGGCCCCGTTTGCAGTTTGTTGGGAGCGCCCAAAATTCTTGCAGCTCCTGCCAATGTAAAGGGAAAGTAAAAGCAGTAGTTTGGCGGGTTTGAGCCTTTTCACAAGCTGTTCTTAGCAGCAGCCTCCCTTGATCTATTGCTCTTTGATGAGCATCCACGCTTCTTTGGCGTATCTGGTTGGCACTTGGACGTGCACCTCTCCCAAGCCGTCCACCGTGATTCCTATGACTGGGCCTGCGCTCTCATACCTCAGCAAGGCAGGGATGCCTGCATATTCCAACTTGGCCTGGATAACGTGAGCTTCTGGCAGCCCTTGCGCGATGTGAACCGTGGTCAGATCAGGGTGACGTGATCGCTCATTCTGTTTCCCGTCTCTTGTTTTTTGCATTTTACCTCCTGTTCCTTGTTTCTTTAGTGTGCCTCAACTAGGCGCATTTGTCAAACCGGCGCAAGCCTGGTATAATTGCCCCTGATACTTTGGCAACGAACCGCATCTAGGAGACATAACTTTGATCCAGCGAAAGACTCAGAACCCAGACTATTGGGGCGATGAGTTTGTGATTACGCCCGACGATTTACAATACCTGAGCACGCTACTAGTCGAAGATGAGTTACCGCGTTCGGCAGCGGAATTAGGTCGTGTGTTGATTTTGTATCGCTGCCAACAGGAAGAGATGCTCATAGAGCGTGCCATGTCCAAAGGCATCCCCTATCAGCCCAAGCGCAGCTACAAGGAGGGGGAGGAAGTGGTCTTCCCAGCGATGGACTATCGGGTGGGGAAAGTCGTGGGAACACGTCCTGGCCGCAACCCTGAATACGGCGCGTTTCAGGTCATCCAGGTAGAGTTTGAGACGGGCAAGAAGCGAGAGTTTGCCTCCGAATTGACGGCCGAACACCCCCTCAATCACGAGCCGCAAGCCAGTGTCGTGGAGGATGCCGACCTGCACTCGCCAGAGGAATTGGTCGAAATGTATGGCGCGCAGGTCGTGGAGAAGCTGGAGCAGGGACTTGAATCTGAGCCTGACTTTACTCGACTGGCCGGCAAGTGGTTCCCCAAGGACTTGTTGGTGGAGATACACGTTGGTCACCTGAACCTAGCAGAAGCTGTCCTTGATATGGCGAGTGGAGGGCCTTTGCCAACAGAAGACCTGCTGGGCGATCTGGAACTGCCGGAGGAGATTACGCCTCAGCTACGCATCTTTTCGCTGAACTATGCCCTGCAGGAGGACGAGCGATTTGACGAAGTCGGACCGGCGGGTGAAGTGCTTTGGTTCCTCCGCCGGTTGGAACCAGCAGCGGTGCAATCCGCTCCCCTCTATTTGCAATACGAGCCTCTGGAGTACGACCCTGCGTTGCTGACCAGCGAGATGCAGGCATTGGAGCAGCAACTGGATGACGAGTGGTCGGACATAGATGGTGCTGACAAAGCGCCCGGCCCGATAATGGTCGTGTTGACCTATCCCCACTGGAAATCCGGCACGCTGCCTCTTTCGAAGCAGCTAGCGTGCTTGTTCCCGACTGGCCGCACGCGTCGTATTCGTTTCACGTTTGTCGATGGCGATACGGGCGAGGAGATGCCGGGCTGGGTCGTGCGTGAACGTCGCTACGTCTGTGGCCTGGAGGAATGGTACGAGAAGCACGACGTACTCGTAGGGACTTGTCTCGAATTGGAGCGTGGTGAAAAGCCAGGAACGGTCATAGTCCGGCCACGCAGCCGCCGCCCCAGGCGAGAGTGGGTACGCGTTGCGTTACCGATCGGGGGACGGCTCACTTTTGAGACGCGTAAGCAACTCATTGCCTGTGATTACGATGAATTGATGATCGTGGTGGAGGAAAATCCCCAGGCGGTGGAAGAAATATGGAGTAGCGTGCGCGAGCAGGGGCTTCCGTTGAGCCACTTGATTTCCGAGATATTTCCAGAATTGGCCAAGCTGAGCCCTCAAGGGACTGTCCATGCTGCTGCGCTCTACAGTGCGGTTAACGTCATAACGCGCACCCCCCCGGGGCCATTGCTGGCTGAACTGGTCGTTGGCGATACCTACGCTCCGGTGGGCGATAATTACTGGGTCTTGCGCACAACATCCGATGGGTTTTAGATTTCAATGAGTAAAATGACTGTTCCTCCTTTGTTGCCAGCACTGGTCAAGCCCACGCTTGATACGCCATTTCACATTGATTATGATTGGTGGGAGCGGAAGCAACTGCACATCGGCGTGGAACTGCAATCCCACCTCTGTCAGGAGCATCGGGCTGTTTTCGACAAGGAACACTTTGACCTGGAAAAAATAGACTGGGTGGATGAAAAGACAGGTCAAGTCAAACAAGTGATTGGCCTGCAACACGTGCTGCAAGTTCATTGCAGCAAGCAGCCCGACTATATCCACGAAGGCCTGTCGTTGGTAGATACAGTTTTTCGCATCTTTTTGGCTAATGGCAACACGCCCCTGACTTGCCGGGAGTTGAGCAGCATCGTTGGCGGCCTTCCAAAGAGGATACTACGTACGCTATCAGGAACGAGTGTCTACAAGGGCATCCGACCTGCGCCACAAGATTGACCATCGCTTGTCCCACTATCCCTGATACTCGCGCCGCGACGACAGTCGCGGCGCTGTCATTTACCATCACGTTTGCATCATCACGTCTGTTAAAGTGCGTGAGGCTTGACAGGGATGTTTCATTCGGTTAGAATACCACCGTCGCGCCCCAGTAGCTCAACTGGATAGAGCACCGGACTTCTAATCCGACGGTTGCAGGTTCAAGTCCTGCCTGGGGTGCTTGACATATGGATTGTTGCAAGGAGGGCGATGGGCGAAAAGGGCGGGATGACCGAGGTCATGCCCAGAATGCGACAATGAGCGCACCCGTACTTGTTACCGGTGCAACCGGTTTCCTGGGGCACACGCTGTGCCCCTATCTTGTTGAGCGTGGGTATCGGTTGCGGGCGCTCGTGCGTACTTCCAGCGCTTGGGAATTCTTATCCCCTCTGGGAGTGGAGTTGGCCTGGGGTGATGTCTGTGACGCCGAGACCGTCCGCGCGGCTGCTGAAGGCTGTCGGATGGTGGTACATGCCGCGGGCAAATTCCGCTTCTGGGGACAGCGCGAGGACTTTTTCGCCGTCAACCTGGATGGGACACGCAATGTGCTGGAGGCGGCGCGACAGGCTGGCACCGAGCGATTTATCTTTATATCCACCATTGCTGTCATCGGCGCACCCCGCGCCCAAGTGACGATAGACGAGACCTATCCTCCTACCCCGTGGGACGCCTATCAGCGCAGCAAGCTGGAGGCCGAACGGCTGACCTTGCGCTATCATCAAGAGCATGGATTGCCCGCTCTCGTACTTCGGCCCGGCGCGTTCTATGGGCCAGGCAGTCGCTACGCCTTCAATCGTTTGTTCTTCGGGGATCTGCTAAAGGGCCTGCCGGTACAGATACACGGCGGACGCCGCATCACTTTTCCCGTCTACATCCGTGACGTGGCCCAGGGCATCGCCCTGTCGCTCGAGCGGGGGCGGCCAGGTGAGATATACGATATCTGCGGCCCCAGCATGAGCCATCGGGAGGTCAACAGCATAGTGGATGGATTGCTGGGCTACCGCACCCGACGACTTGACGCGCCTTCCTGGGCCATGCTGACCCTGGCGCGGGCGTGGACCTGGCTTTCACGCTACACAGGCCGCGAGCCTTACTACCCTCTCAACCTGGCCCTCTACGTCTTTTATGACTGGAGGATATCTAGCGAGAAGGCTCAGCGTGAGTTAGGATTTGTTCCCACCCCGTTCGAAGAAGGCGCGCGAGCGACGTTGGCGTGGTATCGGGAGATTGGCGTAGGGCCAACCAACTGGCTGACGAGGTTAGTGGCGTCCATAACCCGGAGGGAACTATGAAGATCGTTAGCGTAAGCCAAATGCGCCTTATTGAGGCCGCTTCGGATGCGGCGGGCCACTCCTATGCGGCGATGATGGAGCAGGCCGGTCGAGCCGTGGCCGAGGCCATCACCGCGCGGCGAGATGTGCAGGATAAGCTAGCGCTCGTTTTGGTGGGGCCGGGCAATAACGGCGGCGATGGACTGGTGGCCGCGCGCTATCTGGCCGAGGCCGGTTCGCGCCCCGTATGTTACCTGCTCAAGCCCCGTGACCCCGCTCAAGACGAGAACTTTCGCCTAGTGCAAGAGCGGGGACTGATCATCGTGCTTGCTGATGAGGATGGAAACGAGGGTGAGAGATGGCGCAAACTCCACCGCCTAGCGCGCGAGGCCGATGTGGTGGTAGACGCCCTGCTGGGCACCGGAGCGCGGCTTCCCTTGCGAGGCCCGTTGGCCGAGACGCTGACTGTGGTTGGGCGGACGCTGGCGGCGCGCAAGAGAGACCCTCGCAGGCAGTTGACTTCGTTAGCCCACGCTTCCGCCCCTGCCGGGCGGGATTATCCATTCAGTGTGGCCGTGGATGGCCCTAGCGGACTAGACTATGACGATGGTGCGTTGGACGCGGCTGCGCTCCCGGCCGATCTCACCGTGACCTTTGCCTACCCCAAACCCGGTCACTTTCGCTTCCCCGGCGCTGGCTCCCTGGGTGAGTTGGTCGTCGCCGACATTGGCACCGACCCGGACCTGGCGACCGAAGTATCGCTGGAGGTCGTCACGCCAGAGATGGTGAGAGAATGGTTGCCGCTCCGCCCGCCAGACAGCCACAAGGGAACTTTTGGCAAAACGTTGATCGTGGCCGGATCGGTCAACTATACCGGCGCGGCCTACCTCTCCGGCGCGGCGGCGACCCGGGCCGGGACCGGCCTGGCGACAATGGCGCTGCCGGCCGCCATCCACACCGCCGTCGCGGCTCGGCTAGCTGAGGCGACTTATCTCCTGCTGCCTCACGAACTGGGCGTCATTGCATCTAGCGCCGCCCGCGTGGTGGCCGAGAGAATAGAAGAATACGACGCCTTGCTTTTAGGGCCGGGCCTGGGATGCGAACGGGAAACCATAGCCTTTGTCGAGGCCCTGTTGGGCGGCGGAGGACGGAGACGTTTGGGTTTTGGGGGCGGCGAGGAGGACAAAGCTTTGCCATCTCCATTGCCTCCCCTGGTGGTGGACGCCGATGGATTGAACATCCTGGCCCAGATGGAGAATTGGCCGGAGCGGTTGCCGCCTGAAAGCGTCTTGACCCCACACCCCAGCGAGATGGCGCGGCTGATGAACTGCACCATCGGTGACGTGCAGGCCGACCGGGTGGCTGCGGCGCGGTCGCAATCCGCCGCCTGGGGCCAGGTGGTCGTGCTCAAGGGAGCGCACACCGTTGTCGCTGCGCCCGATGGTCGAATCGGAATCGAACCTTTTGTCAATTCTGGGTTGGCTACAGCCGGGACAGGGGACGTTTTAGCGGGGACGATCGTAGCTCTACTGGCGCAGGAGTTGGGCGCGTTCGAGGCCGCTGCCGCTGGCGCTTACCTGCACGGATTGGCCGGAGAACTGGCGCGGGCAGAGTTGGGTGCGGCAGGGATGGTCGCTGGAGACGTACTGGCCCGTTTGCCACAGGCGTGGCGACACACAGTCGGCGCGTGATGCGATCAACTGCTGCTAAGAAACAGCTTTTTTGGAAAAACCCCCAAACCCGCCCTCGCTGTTTCGTAACTACCCAGCCACTGCTTACAGCTCCCGTCCCAGGGGCGCCTTGTGCGGAGGATGGCTACTCAGAATACAGTGCTCTCGCCCACACCGCCCTCGGGGACGAGGGCTGAGAGCCTGAAACGTTCAAATTTGCGCTGGTCTGGGTAGTTACGCTGTTTCTTGTAAAATGAAGAACGTCGTAGGGGTTTGGGGCGCTGACCATCGGCCCACGGGGCCAATGGTCAGCTGACGGATAATATGCTATGCGGCCGCGGCGGGCTCGGGTTCCGCTTTCTTCTGGCCCTTGACAGAGGAGGTAGCGGCCTTTTTTGTCGCTTCGACCGCCTCTGCCAATTGCTTCTGACCTTCCTCCAAAACGACCTTGCTCTGGCGTTGGAGTTCCTCGGTGCGGCGCTTGATGTCGGCGGCCACTGCCTCGGCCTTGGCCCGAGCTTCGCCCAGAGTATCCTCGGCCTTGCTCTGCAACTCGACGCCCCTCTGCCGAATCTGCTCGCGGGTTTCCTCTCCTGATTGTGGAGCCAGGAGCAGGGCGGCCGCTGCGCCAACCAGCCCGCCTACCAGAAAACCTGCAAAGAAGGACCCAATCTCACTACCACTATTGTTGCTCATTGACTTACCTCCCTCAATATACTAGTTGTTCTACTCTTCATTTTTGGGATCGCGTCCGCGACCACTTTCGCGCAATCCACCGATTTCGCGCGCGATGCGCTGTAACCCGGACAAATAGCCAGACCACTTTATCACCGGCGAGACGACGTTGTGGCTGACGAACTGGGTCGTCCCGCGCACGGTCGCCAGCGTCTCGTTGACCGCTTCCAACATCGGCTTGATCTCGTCCCGCAGCAACACGACCAGCGATTGTACTTGTAGCATCAGGATGATCAGCAACAGGCCGATGAGCAGCGTCTCGAACGCGACAAAGATGATGGCTGCATCTCGTAGCAACCCCACCACGATCGAGCCGGGGCTGGGGGGACCGCCGACTTGCGCGGCCTGATATGCGTCCATCGAAAGGAACACCAGCAATGCGATCAAGCTCAACAGCAACAGGCCGGCTACAACCAGGCCAGTGATCAACATCTTTCGCGCTCGTAGCTCTGCGGGCGATGGTTCAGCGGGCAGTTCAACGGTTGCTGATGGTTCCAATTTAGGCGACTCTTCTGCGGGCACGGAGGATTGAGCTTTCATAAAAGTCATTATAGCATAGATTCTTGGGCTTTACAAATGGCCCCTCCACCTAGCACAATTTCGCCGTCGTATAACACCAGAAACTGGCCTGGCGTGACGTCTCGCTGAGGTGAGGTGAAGCGCACGCTCGCTCGTCCGTGCGGCAGCGGCGTCACTGTGACATCGGTAGACCGCGCCTGGTAGCGGATCTGGGCCTCGGCGCGGAAGGTCGCCGTGGGAGGCTCTCCATTGATATAGTGCATCCCTGTGACGATACACTCATCCCGCCCTAGCTCGCTCGCCGGCCCAATGATGAGGGCATTCTCGCCCGGCTCGATTGCGAGCACATAGAGCGGCTCCGGCGCCGCGATTCCCAATCCCTTGCGCTGTCCGATGGTGTAGGCGGGCAACCCCCGGTGCTGACCCAGCACACGCCCGGAGGTATCGCGGATGGGGCCGGGACGGAACAGGTGCGGGGCGCGCTGGGCCAGAAAGCGGCGGTAGTCGCCGTCGGCCAGGAAGCAGACGTCCTGGCTCTCTGGCTGCTCCGCCACAGGCAGGCCGCGTTGGCGAGCGATCTGGCGCACTTTCTCTTTGGTCAGATCGCCCAGGGGAAAGAGAACGTGGGCCAGTTGCTTTTGATTTAGTATGTGCAGAAAGTAAGATTGATCCTTCTTGGGATCGCGTCCGCGAAAAAGCCGGTAGCGATCCCCGATCTGCTGTACGCGGGCATAGTGTCCTGTAGCCATAAACGGCGCGCCATGTGCCAGTATTTGATCCAAGAGAAAGCCAAAGCGGATGACTCGGTTGCAGGGGATGCAGGGGTTGGGCGTGCGCGCGGCTCCGTACTCGGCGACAAAGTAATCCACCACCTGAGCCTCAAAGTCGGCCCTGGCGTCAATGAGAGAGAAGGGGATATCGAGTTGGTCGGCGACCTGCCGGGCGCGGGCCACCGCTTCGGGCGTACAGCAGGCATTGACGCGAGACTCGTCTGGCCCAGGCTCGGCCCACAGCCGCAGCATCGCGCTGCTGATCTTGTACCCCCGCTCTACCAGGAGCGCGGCGGCGACGCTGCTATCCACACCGCCGCTGAGGGCGACGACGACGTGCTCTTTGTTCATCTGCTGCACATTCGTCCGCGCGCCCGCAGCCGCTCGACGATGGGCGGCAACACCTCTAGCACGCGCGCCACGTCGCTCTCGTCGTTGGCGCGGCCCAGCGTGATGCGCAGGCTGCCGATGCCCCAGTCGCGCGGAATCCCCATCGCTGTTAGCACAAAGGATGGTTCCGCCTCTCCCTCGGCGCAAGCGGCGCCAGAACTGACCGCGATGCCTTCCAGGTCGAGGTCAAGCACCACCGACTCTCCCTCGACGCCACAAAAGGCAAAGCTGGCGTGGTGGGGCAAGCGGGTTGTGGGGTGGCCGGTCAGACGGCTCTCTGGGATGGCGTTCAGGATGCCTTTGATGAGTTGATCGCGCAGGCGACGCAGGCGGATTGTTTCGGCCACCCGCCCATCCTCTACCAATTGTAGTGCGGTCGCCAGCCCCACCGCCCCAGCGACGTTGGACGTACCAGGCCGTCGGCCGCGCTCGTGTCCACCGCCGGTGATGGCGGGTATGAGCGTGGTATTGCGCCGCACGTAGAGCAGGCCCACTCCCTTGGGGCCGTAGAACTTGTGGGCCGAAAGGGCCATCAGGTCCACGTTCATATTGTCCAGCTCCAGCGGAAGCCGTCCTGCGGCCTGCACCGCGTCGGTGTGGAAGAGTACGCCGCGCTCGCGGCAGATGCGCCCGATTTTGACCATCGGCTG
>Ga0164310_10000851_pt1 | contig 16802 bp, 16 predicted proteins | sample GuaBasSedimGuay1_FD_121795 | JGI IMG/M metagenome (GOLD analysis project Ga0164310, IMG submission 121795) | Subseafloor sediment microbial communities from Guaymas Basin, Gulf of California, Mexico - Guay1, Core 4569-9, 0-3 cm | ecosystem: Environmental > Aquatic > Marine > Hydrothermal vents... | reverse complement strand
TAATTATTCCTCGTCAATGTGTGACACGTTGTCATTGACAATTCACACCTGTTTTTCAATTATAATTAATGCCTTAAAGATTTCATAAACCAATTTGGAATCTTTAATATTCTCAAAAAATGCCAATTAGCATGAATGAAAGCAATCCAACTAATCCTAAAATAAAAAATACTAATATTAATAATGAAATTATATGAATATCATTCTTCATTAATACAACTGCTTCCTTTAATTCTTTTAAACATTGTAATTGCATTTCAGATAAAGATAAATTACTTCCAGAAAAATTTTCTTCCCCCATATTTATTTTGTTTTTCTCAACCACCAGAAAATCACAATAATTCAATATCTAATAAACCCTTGTTTTCTCCTTAAAAAATACATTGAATAAAGAGGAATCTAAAAACATTATATCAACCTAATTTGATAAAGTCAAGTTAAAATAGAATTGATCAAAATGAGGTGGGGTATTCTTTGAAGTAAATGGAGGCAGAAATTTTAAATGAATTTTTGATAAACACCTCATTTGCATTATTACATCTTAATAAGCATTTATAATAGTATCGTACTATAATTCGCTTATTGACGTATATTACTGATATTTTCAATTAATAAAGGACTATGCAATAGTAGGAAATTTTAATAAAAATATAATGAAAATTATTAGATTTATCAATAAATTCAATCAGTACTACATAGGTCGCAGGGAATGGAAAAGATACTTCTCTTTCGCATTAACGAACATAATCTACAGGTTTCTGGTACAACAGCAGAATCACCTTTTTCAATTATAGTCTTTGCAGATATGTAAATTTCGTTCAATATTTCTTTATCTTTAACTTCTATTTTCCCTCTTTTACCTGAAATATACTGGGAAACCGCAGCAGGCGTGATGCCAAGTTTTTCAGCGGTTTGCCTTTGATTAAGTTTAAAATCATTAATCATGCTTTTTGCAATTTCTCTTCGTATAACAGGAATTCCATTCCAAATTAAATATTCACATGGAGTCTGTTTCATAGTTTTTAATAAGATAGAGTAGCTTTTAAAGATATCTAAAAAAAAATTATTATGAATGAAGCATCATTCTTCAAAAGATTTGATTAAACTTTTCTTTGCATTTGGAACAGTATCGTATTGATCGATTTCATCAAGTTTTATCCAACAATAGTTCGTATGTTCCCAATCCAATGTTATTTGTGGTTTTTCCTTAAGAATTGCAAGAACTGGATGGATAATCCATGTTCTTTTAATATCTTCATCAATGTATGAATAAGGTGTCCCAAGATTTATTTTTTTTATTTCATCTTGAGAAATAGATACTTCTTCATTTAATTCTTCAAAGATCTTATCATTTATTGGTCTTACTTCATCAAGATATCCTGCAACGGTATTCCATTTCCCTTTATATGTAAGAACATCCTGACTTCTTTTTAACAATAATATCTTATTATTATATGTTACAAAAATTGTGATAACCGCTGCTTTTTCTGAGTGAGTATAATCAATTTTCCCATCATTTCTCTTTGGAAGTTTATTATTAAATGATTCAATTAAAGAAAAATAATTTTTTTCATCAAACATAATGTTTGAAAGCAACTGGGAGATTTAAATATTTATTAAAAAATGAAATGTAAAATAATGATTAATTATTTTTCCATTTCTTGATTTATATTCTTCACCAATGACAAGACGATAGCCATATATTCAAATGATACCATATTTTCTTTCATTTTTTGTATATATCATACTTTGGGATATTACGTTTTAAATTTAAAATAATAAATATTAGATGAAAAAAAACTATATGGAAATCATATCAGCAAAAATTACTCTTCTGATGCCTTCATTTCAGTATCAATTTCTTTAAGATATTTATTTTTTACATCTTTTAATTTTAATTCTAAATAGTATTCACTTGAGATAAAAAAGGGATGTTCAAGAACTCCTTTTTTGAATTCATCTTCAAATTCTTTTTGAACATGGCCAAGTATGTTATCAGTTGTTTTTCCAATGACAAGATTAACAAAATCTTCAATATTTGGATTGTTTTCCTGTTGTTCATACCATTCCAATGCTTCTTTTATTATCTTATCTCTCATGTTTCCTCACAATCCCATATTAACGATATCATGTTTTGATTTAAAAAACAGTATGTTTCTTTTACTTTTTTCAACCACAATATTTAAAAACTGTTAACCATACATCCACCATTGGTTAACAATGGAATTAACAGTTATACTTGGCATCATTCTTATCTATCTAGGTTCATTAATTACGATTGGATTGTACTGTAAAAAGAAAATAAAAAATTCAAATGGTTTTTTCTTAGCAGATAGAAGTCTTGGAAAACTTGCATTATTATCTACAATCACAGCAACAACAGTTGGAGGATCAGCAACTATTGTTGCAGGGGGAAGAATCTATGCCCAAGGATTACCCGCTCTATGGTATGATATTGCGGGAGGTCTTGGACTAATCATCCTTGGTTTATTTCTAGCTAAAAAAGTAAGAAAAACAGGCCTAGTTACACTACCAGACATAACAGGTTCCTTCTTTGATAGAAGAGTTCGTTTTTCCTCAGCAATCCTCATTCTTATCACGGAAATTGCCTGGATCTCATTACTTATACAAGCATGTAGCCTTGTTCTTTCTGTAGTATTATATGTTGATTACACCTTAATATTAGTACTAATAACACTTGGATTTATCGTTTATACAATTCTAGGAGGCCAATATGCAGTTGCATATACTGACATCATCCAATTTTTTGTGATGTTTATCGGCATTTGCTTTATAGCAACACCCTTACTATTTCTTGAAGCTTTACCAAACATTGGAGAATTATCAACTACAACCTTATCATTTCCAATGAATGAAAACATCGGATTCATGGGAGTGGCATCCATTTTTCTGATGATGTTTCTACCCCATATCGTAGGACCAGACATCTACTCGAAATTATTATCTGCAAAAGATGAAAAAACCGCAAAATTTGGAGCAATATTCTCAGGGATTTTTAAACTAATTTTCGCAATTGCAATTGGATTAATTGCTATATCTGCACTTATCATTCACCCAGGTCTTACAAATCCATATATTGCAATACCAACAGCAGTTTTTTCTTTATCGCCATTGTTAGCTGGCGTGATTCTTGCAGCATTTGTATCTGTAATGCTTTCATCTGCTGATTCATGTCTTCTATCCGCAGGCACCATAATCAGTATCGATATTTTTAAAAAGAAAAATATTAACCTATCCAGAGTAGGGATACTAATTATTGGGATTGCTGCGCTTGTATTAGCCCTTTACCTTAATGATATCCTTAAAACATTGCAACTTGCTTATACAATTTTTACCGCAGGGCTAACCCTTCCAATAATATTTGGTTTTTATAAAGAAAAAACACATGTCAGTTCAAACGGTGCATTATTCAGTCTTATTTTTGGTGGAGGTGTTTCTTTGATATGGTTCTTTTTAAATAACCCATTTGGAATAGAAGCTGTACTTATTGGCATGGCTTTTTCATTAATGCCATTGCTTATATTAAGAGATAGAAAACAATGAACAAACATCTATTAAAAAGACTTGAACAAAAGGAGTATGTTTCTGGTGAGACACTTGCAAAAGAACTGAATGTTTCTCGAACTTCTATTTGGAAATATATTAAGTCTTTTGAACAGAAAGGCTATATTTTTGAATCCAAAAAAAACAAGGGATATCGATTAATTTTTCGTCCAGATATTCCAATTGCTGAGGAAATTCTTCCATATATTAAGACCTCAATTATTGGTAAAAAATTTTATCATTTTCCATCACTACCTTCAACAAATAGTCATGCAAAAGAACTACTAAAAAAAGATATCTCTGAGGGATGCGTTATTGTAACCGAAGAACAAATGAATGGGCGGGGAAGAAAAAATAGAAAATGGTTTTCACCTAAGGGCGGTTTGTGGTTCTCAGTTATCCTTTATCCAGATATTCCACCTCAAAAAGCTATGTATGTTACAATGGCAGCGAGCATTGCAATTTCAATTGCTCTTAAAGAAATTTGTAATATCAATCCGGAAATTAAATGGCCTAATGATATTTTATTGGATGGTAAAAAGATCTGTGGAATTCTTACTGAATTAGATGCAGAAATGGATAAAATTAATTATAGCATCATTGGAATTGGATTAAACGTCAATAATGGTATTCCATCTGCTCTGAATCATTCTGCAACATCATTAAAAAAGTTTACTGGAAATGAGGTTTCAAGAGTACTGCTGCTTCGCTCAATTCTTCTGCATTTTGATAAAATTTATCAGTATATCGTTTGTAAAGATTTAGATTTTATTCAAAAAACATGGTTATCATATGCTAACATAATTGGTAAAGAAATTTGTGTTCATGGTGAAAAAGAAACAATAAAAGGTCGTGTTTCAGATATTGACGAAAATGGTTGTTTATTTTTATCAACAAATAAAGGAATAACTCATATTGTTGCAGGAGATATTGAATATATATAAAAATATAACTTTATATAATTCTTTTATTATGGGGTACCTTGATTGCTAAACCCATTATTAGGATCATAAGGATTGAACGCAGGATCACCATATAAAACCCTAACAAAATATGTGGGCCCAATTTTATCATCTCTTTTTTCTTTTCGTAAAGCCTCACCCATACTTGTATCATTAATAATTAAAGAATTCTCTAGAATTTCAAGACCTGCCTCCTGACCAGTCTCCCTAGTGGATCCAACAAATGCATTGCACCCTGCATGAAGTAATGTCACCCCTATATTCATCCATGGAGGTATTCCATCAACCCGACCCATTAAACATGCAGACGTAAGAAAAATACTTGGTTTTTCAAAGACCCAGTCTTTTAAATGTGCAACATCAAAGGATTTACCATACATATCAAAACCATAAATTGAGGGTATAAACCAAAACCAGTCACCATGACCAAGGTATTCATTATAATTAGCCCCCGTGAAAACATTGAATTTTTCTGCATATTGTCTACTATTTCTTAAATCACCATAGACCTCAGACTCAAATCCATATTGTTCAATCTCTTTTGAATATGGGATCTGATGAAACAATCCACCAGTTTCCCCATAACCTTCACCAAACATGAAATGAAACATATTTCTCCAAGATGACACTTCCGGATTTGAACAAATTGTTTCATAAAAAAGTGTCCTACAAATAAGATTTGAGACATCTGAAATTGAATAGCCAAGAATCCGTCCAATTGAAAGTGATTCGTTTAAACCATATGGGTTATCTGAGGGGAGTCCTTTTTCATATAGTCCCATTTGAGAAGGTGGATAATAATACATCGGTATCATATTGGTATCACCAAGAATTGCAAGCCATGCATGACCATTAAGATAAGAAGAACCAAGCCCATATTTTGCTAATAGATCAATATTTTTCTGAATTTCATTGGCTGTATTATTTACGATATCATTGTTAAATTCATGGAGTTTTTCTTCATAACAAGGACCTGTTGCGTAACCCTCTGCTATGTTATCATATGACTGAGAAGTTAATGAAAATGATTCATTTGCAATAATCATTCCTCCATGTGCACTTGTTAGATATGGTGCTAATGATGATAAAGAATTAACATAAGGCAGGTGAGATGTTTGTAATTGATCATATTGGATAGTAAGATCAAGGTTAGCATCAATCCTTGAAAAACCTCTTGACGAAAAAAAGCCCCCCTTTAAGCCATGATATGAAGTTATTGTCAATGTATAATCGCCTGAAAAATTCGATATTAAGGTATCAATATACATACGGCCTACATCATACGATGGGCTCATACTATACCCAATAACTACGTTATTAGGGTCTTTTAAAGTGCAAGAAAGATAAGGATCTATAGCATGGATCAATGAAGATTCATCAAGAAGAGAGCTATAGTTTGCGTTGTATTGAAGATGATGAATACCCGAAGGAATTTTTATGGTTGAAGTAATAATCGGCGTTCCCTTCAAATTTATTGGTATCCCTCCAACAGTAATTTGGATGTTATTCAATAAGAATTCTTGCTTTGTTATGTTTGTGGATATGATCTGTTTATTTTGGATGTCTATGGGGTTTGTTAATGTGAGATAATTTATCGATTGGAATTTTTGATTTATTGTGCTTAAAATCTTATTTGAAATAGATATCGAATCAGGGAATGATTCTTTTGATTCAGCGATAAATATATCTGGATTGATATCGCCAATGATATATAATTCATCGATTTTTAAGTCTTGAACGACCTCATTGATTTCCTGAGAGTTGTTTTGATAAATAAGAATTGGAATATGAAGATAACTAGATAGTGGTGTTGCAAGTAATGCATTTGTATAATCATTTCCAGCCCCATATGGTATAATCATTGCTTTGGAACTCTGAACATAAAAAGAGGCAAGAAAAATAGACATATCAACAGGCGATTCGTTGATTATTATGGTTTGATATGGTGTTTTAAGGTTTTGTCCAATACTAACAATTAAAGGATCTGGAGCATATGAATCAATGAATCTTTGATGTTGATCAAGCAATTCTCCACCAGGGTTTATAAGAATCGGTTTAAGAACACTAGTACTGTTTTCAAAAGGATAATAACAAGCAATAGATGAACTCAAAAGTGAATAATACGGGTCTTTATCAGATACTATAAAAATATCTGCATTCCAGATATCCTCAGGTGTTTCTATTTGTTGAGCTTCTAGATGAATAAAAAACAAACCTGATGTTAAACTATTAAGCAAAAAGAAACATAACACGAAAAAAATATAACTTTTTCTCATAGATGAAAATATTATATTTACATATTATATAATTTGCGATGCAAGTTCATTATCTTTTATAAACTAAGATTTTTTTTTAAAAAATAATTCCTTTTTTTCCATTAATTTATTTGATATACCATGATTCTTTCTCTGAATAATGAACAACCACACATAATTCACGTTAATATTAAATAATATAAATATTATAATTATTAGTGAAAATACATTTTCAATTAGAGGAAAAAATAGATGAAAAAAATAGTTACGATAATAATTGTATTATTTTTCATGTTTATTCCATCCGCATATGGAATTCAAAAAATTGATATTCATAAAGATATAATCAGTAAAAATCAAAATGAACATACGGTTTTTGTAGAATATGCAACAACAACATGGTGTTCACAATGTCCAGATGCATCAAAGGCATTATATGAGCTTTACGACTCTTCTCAGTATCCCTTCTTTTATGTTAGTCTTGTTTCTGATGTAAATCCAAATGCCAAGATACGAACAAAAGATTATCAAACTGTTGCAATTCCAACAATATATGTTGATGGTGGAAGATCTCTTTTCGTAGGTAATTCTGGATCATATCAAGAAATTAAGGATACATATCAAGAAATGATTTTAGAAAATACAAATCAGGCAGTTGAACAAGATATAAGCATCGAAACCAAGGGCCAATGGCTTGATGATGCGCAAATTAAAATTGATGTAACTATAACCAACAATGATAATACTTTTTTTTATGGGAAAATTAGAACATATGTCAATGAGATCAATTCAAGATGGTTAGATGAACAGGGAAACCCCTATCACCATGCTCTTCTTGATTTTGCTTTCAATGAAAATATATTTCTCCCTAAAAAATCCAGTAAAAGCTTTTCAACAATTTGGGATGGAAAAGAAGATCATAACGGTTTAACATTTGAAGATATTACAAAAGATAATATCATGATTCTTTCATCCGTATTTCATTGGGCCCCTCATATTCGTTTAGGATATGTTGGTTTCCCATATCTTCAATTATTCTTCGCTCATTATGCATATTACGTTGATGGAGTAACACTAACTTAATGAATGGATATTAAAATAAACTATAATCTATAAATTAATATATAATAAAATATTTATTGGTGACAATATGGACATCAAATCTACATTCAAAAACACATTCAATACCCTATACGAAAAGGTAGATAATTTGTATCAAAAATTACCATTTCATTATTTTGTCATTATAATTGCAGCTATAATTATCCTTGTTGCAGCTCTTTTTATAGTAAGTAATGGCGAAATTGATGAAACAGCCCCATTTTTAGATGTAATCACAAAGGATACAACCGCATATGAAGGAGATCTTGTCTCAATAGAGGTTAATTTCTCAGATAATGATAAGGTATCTTATGCAGAGATTTTCTATAAACGAGTAATTGATACTAATTTTACATCAAAATCAATAATGAATAAAACCGCTAACATATCAATTCCAGTTGGCTCAGGTGAAGATTGGGAATATTATGTACTAATCAATGATCCATCCGGAAATGGCCCTATTGGAGATCCCTCAATCAATGGAAGCTTGACCTATGACATTTTAGTTTTAGAAAAAAATGATGATAACAATTCATCAGATGATACTGGTTATCAACGCTCTGTTTTTATTGAAGAATGTAGTGCTGAATCATGTCATAATTGCCCAGAGGTTGCTAAAAATCTTCATGAACTCTATGAATCTGGAGATTACAATTTCCATTATGTCACATTAATAGATGAAGATAGCAATGCAAATAGCCATATGCAAAACTATAATGTTGAAGCATTTCCCGTTGTGTTTGTAGATGGAGGATATAAAACATTTCTTGGTACTACCAGTAAGGCAAGCTTTGAAAACGCGATTCAATCTGCACTCGATAGAGAAACAGCAGATATTAAACTTAATTTAAGTGCTGAATATGACGAAACAAATGAGAAAATAGATATTACTGTTAAGATTTTTAATGATGAAAATAGTGAATATAAGGGAACTCTTAAAGTGTATCTTGCTGAGATTGTTTCAACAAAATACCAAGATTCAGATGGAGAACAATACAAACATGCATTTCTTGAATTTGCAATTAATAAAGATATAACTATATCTGCAAATAGTGAAATGGCCAAAACAGAAACAATAGATAGTGAAACATTTGATCCTGAGAACCTATTGGTTTATGCAGTTATTTTTTCAGATGAATCACAAGAGAAATATCAGGATCCAGATCAAGAGAAATACCCATTTAATGCATATTACGTAGATGCTTGTTTAGGAGTTCAAGTTGTTGAAGGAGGAAATCTGCCCCCCAGTATAAGTATTCAATCCCCTGAGAATGGGAAGATATATTTAAGAGGAAATAAAATTAATCTTTTAGATAGTTTTACCCTTAAACAAACAGTATTATTTGGTAAATGTACATTTACAGTCCAAGCAAACGACAGTAACGGAATCGATAGAATTGAAGTATTTATCGATGGAGTCAAAGTACAGAATTTTACATCTGATACAATTGAATATGAATATATGAATAGTAAACTCTTTAAATTTTCACATACGATACTGTTTAAAGCATATGATACAAAGGGAAAAGAGGCATCTGCATCTTTGGATATTTCTGCAGTTACGTTAAAATCAAAATCTTAATTTCTGATTTTTGTACTTGCAATCATTGAGATAAAATTCCTACTAAGAATTGAAAAAAAGGGATAAAAACCAAATCTAGCTCCTTTTAAAATCCTTAATAAAGTATTTTTAGGAGCGTAAAATCTTCGATAAACATCATAAATTCCATCAATGAGCTCTTCTTTATTCATCTGTTTTGGTTGATATACCACTGAATACATCGTGTAATCATTCCAGTTTTTTGAAGTAATTCGGTTTTGTTTTTTTAGTTCTTCATAAAATGGTGTCCCTGGAAAAGGTGTTACTATTGTAAAATCTGCTACATCAATACCTAAACCAATAATTGTTTTAACTGTTGTTTGAAATACATCTTTTGTATCAGTATCAAATCCAAACATAAAATCTCCAATGACCATCATTTTATGTAAATGAATATGATCGATTGCTTGTTTATAAATAGAAACAGTATTAGTTTTCTTATTTACACTATCAATAGTTTTCTGTGAAATCGACTCAAAACCGATAAGCCAACCAATACAACCAGCTTGCTTTGATAACTCAATAAGTTCATCATCCTTTGATAAAACATCAACATTTCCATTGCAAAAAAATTTTTTCTTTAAAGGGATCATTTGTTTGAAAAGTTTTTTTGTAAAAACCGGATCTATTGTTAATGATGCATCATAAAACATAATTATTCTCTGAGGTGCTTTTTTTATTTCCTCAATAATCTCTGTAATTGATCTTTTATAATAATGACTCCCATTTGGTGTGTTTGATTCAGGACAAAAACTACAAAGATATGGACATCCTCTTGTTGCTTCAATGGCACCCATTAACTGAAATCCTGGTAATCTGACATTAGTTGGAGGGATACTTTTTGAAAGGGATTCATATGGTTTAGGATCATATTTTTGTTTTAGTGAATTAATCTCAGCATCTTTCAGAAGCGTAATCCAATTAGCTTCACCACGACCCATCAAGATACTATCAGCATGCTTCAACCCTTCATTAGGCATAGCAGATGCATGTAGTCCACAGAGAATAACCGGCACATTTAATCTTTTAAAATTATCTGCAGTTTCATAAGCAATATTAGCAGATGCTGTCGTAAAATGTATAACGACAATATCAAAATCATCAGAATAAATAACTGGTTCATAGCGTTCATTAATTAGAGTAATATGATGTTTTTTTGGAGTTATCGCAGCTAATCTTCTCATATATAGTGTTGGTAAAATAGAAAAAGAAGTAAGCATGATTTTTTCAAATGCTTTGTATGATGTTTTTCTTGTACGAAGTTGCTCAATAAGAAGTATTTTCATACCATGATGATTAATGAAATCATGTTATTTAAGGCATCTCTTTTAATAATAATGTTTTCATTATGTTTTCAGGAAATTTAATATGAATCCATTCTTCAATCCAGCCTTTCTTTTCAGAATCGGAAAAGGATATATGTTTGATATATCCAGATTGCATCGATTATCAGATAATAAACTGAGATCATTGCAAAATAAACAACTTCGAAAAATGATCAAACGTGCATTTACCGTTCCGATGTACAGAGAGATCTATAAAAAAGAAGGAATTGAAAAACAGGATATTCAAACAATAAGTGATCTGGAAAAACTTCCAATTATTACAAAAGAAGATTTTGCACAACACAAACCAAATGAGCTAATCCCATCAAATAAAACAATTAATGATTTTGTGAAGGTTTCAACATCAGGTACAACTGGAAAATCATTATCCATTTATGTTGACATGTATGAGATTGTAATGGGACTTTTTGGCTATCTAAGAACAATCAATGACTATAATATTTCTTGGAGAAAGGATAAAATTTCGATTATTGGAGATTTTGCCCCACACACCGCAGAAACCGGGTATGTGAAAAGAGGACTTCTACCTAACACAATGTTTGGAAATGTTTTTAAAACCATTCAATGGCTTGATACAAACAGTAAACCAGAAGAGGTAATGGCAGATTTAGAAAAATTTAGACCACAATTTATTGGTGGATACACTGGCATGCTTGGCCATCTTGCAGTATTAAAAACACAAGGATATGGAAAACATGTACAACCAAAACTCATTGCATCAACTGGTGCATTACTTGACCCGAATTTAAAAAAATTCATTGAAGAAACATTTGAAACAAAGGTATTTGAAGTGTATGGTGCAACAGAAACTGGACCTATTGCATATCAATGTGCAAACGCGGGAGTTTATCATATCATGTCTGATTTACTCCATTTAGAATTTATTGACGAAATAGGCAAACCAGTACCTTCAAAAAACGGAGGGCATCTATTAGTAACAAAATTATTTGGCGGTGGTACACCAATATTAAGGTATAATGCAATCAATGATATTGTTGCACCACTATATGAACCACATCAATGTAATGTTTCTGGCGATCTTATATTTAAGATATATGGACGAGATAAAATTCGATTATTTAGAAAAGATGGAAAAATTGTTTTAGCATCTTCATTATCATCTATTTTTAGTCGTTTACTTTATGAATTAAAAACAAGTAAAATTCGTGAGATGAAAGTTATTCAGAAAAATCTAGATGAAATTGAAATTCAGGTAGTCATTGATGAAGATTTACGTGATATTGGCCCCTCTATTAATGAAATTTTTCAGGTTTTTGAAAAAGGATTTAAAGAAAAATTTGGGAATACTGTTTCAGTATCTTGCCATGAGGTAAAAAAAGTTAATCGTGATGAACCAAGAATCATTTCAAACGTTGATCCTTCAACATTGAAAATAACTGGATATGTATAAAAAGTATAGAATTTTCAGTATTTTTAACTAGATTTAATTAAAAAATGGTTAGATATACCAAAAGTTATTTAAATTCATAAATAATATTTTTTAATTAATAGATAATATATTGGGGATCAATACATGAAAAGAATCGTATTATGTACCGATGATACTTGTGTGCCTCCAAAATGTCCTACTGTTGATGTAGATGGTAATAATGTTATCATTGGCGAAAAAGAAAACGTCTGTACATTAACAAAGGAACAATTTGAGATACTCAAGGAAAAAATTAAAAATGATGAAATCTAGATAAGGGACTTTTCCCTTAATTTTTTTTATTTATTCTTTTACTGTTCTTTTTGAGAGATAAAAAAATCCTGCAATAAAGAAGATGATAATTCCAATCATTGTAAAAAAGTCATTAAAGGATGTTCCTAATGGTGATATACCTACAATATCTAATAAATTAAAACCAACAAATAAAATGAGGCCTATTATCATCCAAATCATTACAACTCTTAATTGTCTTTCCACCTCAATCACCCAATATACATATAAGAAAATTATATTTAAAAATTTTGTTTTCAATAATTTTTTTTAAAAAATCATATTTGAACACTTAATTTACTTTTTCTTTACCAATATTAAACCAATATTTAAATAATAAATCCTTAATAAGGGGATACTATAGATTTGAAGGGGAAACAGATACTTATTTTTTTTTATGGTTCTAACTGTTTCCCTTTCTTCCCTCCCTTAACATTTTGATTTATTATTGGAAATAATTGTTAATTATCTCATATCACATCAACATGTAATGAACAATAAGAATCCATTGTTGCTTCTAGGATATCTCCTTTCTTGATCTCATTTACACCACTTGGAGTACCAGTTAAAATAAGGTCACCTTTTTCAAGAGCCATTATCGATGAAATATACGAAATCAATTCAGGAATAGTCCAAACCATATTAGATGTATTATCATGTTGTCTTATTTCACCATTAACCTTGAGTAATAAATTAACATTATGAGGATCCTTGATCAATTCTTTGCCAATCATTTCACTGATAGGTGCAAATGTATCAAATCCTTTTGCTATTGTCCATGGAAGTCCATTCTTTTTTGCATTTGTCTGAATATCTCTTGCTGTAATATCTAGCCCAATACAATATCCTTCAATATGTTCCCATACATGCTCCTTTGAAATATTCTTTCCATCCACTCCAATAATAATACCTAATTCTACTTCATGATTCAAGCAATGCGATTGTGGCGGATAAATAATAGACCCTCCTGAAAAAATTATTGAACTAGTAGGTTTTAAAAAGATAAGAGGATCAATTGGAATATTTACAGACATCTCTTTTGCATGTTTTTTATATGTCCGAGCAAGGCATATAATCTTTCCAATTTGAATTTTCTCGTTTCTTTTACTATTCCATTGATAATAACGCATCACTAACCTGAAATAATGAAGATAGTAAAAACATTATCATGAAACCACGTCATTCAAATAAAAATTTTATTAATCATGTGTTGATACCGTGATTGGGGAGTCCATGAAATTCATACCAAACAGCCCATTAAAAAAACAGATGCTTAAAGAAATCTCATTATCATCCATTGATGAATTATTTTTAGACATTCCAAAATCTATCCAGATTAATCATCTAGATTTACCAGATGGAAAATCACAAATGGAAACAGAAAAACATCTAAGAATACTTGCTAATAAAAATAAGGATTGCAATGAATTACTTCTCTTTACAGGCGGGGGAATAAAACCACATTACATCCCCGCAGTTGTGAAATCAATTACTTCAAGAAGTGAGTTTTTTACTGCATATACACCATATCAATCAGAGGCTAGTCAGGGTTTTCTAAAAGCCATGTTTGAATATCAAAGCATGATTGCATCAATCACAGGTATGGATATAGCAAATTGTTCCCTATATGATGGAGCAACAGCAATTGGTGAAGCTGCATTGATGGCAACTAGAATTACAAAAAAGAAAACATTTCTGATCCCATCAAATCTCTCATCTGAAAAAAAATCAGTGTTAATGAATTATGGACAAGGTGCTGATTTAACTATAAAGGAATTTACATATGATAAAAAAACAGGCTGTATTAATATCAAAAATTTAGAAAAAATAATCGATGAACAATGCTCAGCTGTTTATCTTGAAATCCCAAACGTTTTTGGTATTTTAGAAAAAAATATTGATACCATTGAAACATTAGTCCATAATAATAATTCTCTTCTCATTATTGGAATAGACCCTCTTGCATTGGGGGTTATTCAGTCACCAGGGGATCTTGGTGCTGATATTGTTATTGGCGAGGGGCGAAATCTTGGTAATCCTATGGATTTTGGTGGATCAAGTCTAGGTTTATTTGCATGTAAATCTAAATATATTCGACAGATGCCTGGAAGACTCATTGGTTTAACACATGATGCAGATGAAAATGAAGCATTTTGTATGACGCTTCAAACAAGAGAACAACATATCCGCAGAGGAAGGGCAACAAGTAATATATGTACAAACGAGGGCTTATGTTCTCTGGCCGCAGTATCATATTTATCATTACTTGGTGCAAATGGCCTTCAAAAACTCTCAGAAGAAAACTTTGAAAAAGGTCAGTATTTAAAAGAACAAATCATTAAAATTGATGGTTTTTCAGAAGTTTTTAATGGCATTCATTTCAATGAATTTGTAATTCAATCAGAAAAAAACGTAAAAGAAATAAATAAAAAATTGTTAAAATCCAATATTCAGGGCGGATTTCTCCTTGAATCATGGTTTCCATCATTAAAAAACACATTTCTTTTTGGTGTTACAGAAAATCATACAAAGGAAGATATAAATCGATTCATTAAGGTTATTAAGGGGGTATCCAATGTTTAAATCCGCAGTTTACTCAGAGCCATTTTTAAATGAATTACACTCTAAACCAATTGAAAAACCAACACCACATAAATCTATTCCATCTACACTTATCCGAAAAAAACCATTGGATTTACCAAATCTTGATGAAACACAAATTATCCGTCATTTTCATCATTTAAGTCAAATGAATTTTGGGGTTGACACAGGTATTTACCCTTTGGGTTCCTGTACAATGAAATATAACCCACGGATCAATGAGGTAATTTCAAACTGGGATAAGTTTTCCTGTATCCACCCATACCAAGATGAATCCACAGTTCAAGGAACATTACAGATGATGTATGAACTTGAGCAAATGTTGAAAGAAATCACGGGGATGTATGCTTTTTCATTACAACCTGCTGCTGGTGCCCATGGTGAATTTCTAGGAATGATCCTCACAAAACAATACCATACATCCAAAAATGAATCAGATCGAATAAATGTTATAGTGCCAGACACAGCACATGGAACTAATCCAGCAAGTGCATCTATGGCAGGCTATAACGTCATTGAGTTACCTTCCACAAAAGATGGAGCTGTTGATGTTGACGTACTTGAAAAAACAATTAATGATAAAACCGCCTGTTTTATGCTTACAAATCCAAATACACTTGGAATATTTGAGTCAGACATCGATGAAATTGCACGCATCGTCCATGATGCAGGTTCATTATTGTATTATGATGGAGCAAATATGAATGCAATTATGGGAAAAGCACGACCTGGAGATATGGGTTTTGATATTGTACATTTGAATCTTCATAAAACATTTGCAACACCTCATGGAGGCGGTGGACCAGGAAGTGGCCCTGTTGGAGTTGGCAAAAAACTTGAACAATTTTTACCGATTCCACGAGTTATTAAAAAGAAAGAAAATTATCATTTATCCAATGATTTTAAGGAATCAATTGGAAAAATAAAACAGTTTTATGGCAATGTCTCTGTGTTATTAAAAGCATATTGTTATATTACACTCATGGGTGGAAATGGATTGAAAGAAGCTAGTGAAGTAGCTGTGTTGAATGCAAATTATATGAAAGAAAAAATCCTTCAAAAAGGCTCATATGAACTGCCATTTAGATCGCTTCGTAAACATGAATTTGTATTAAGTTGTGAATCATTGTTAAAGAAAAAAGGAATTCGAGCAATGGATATTGCCAAACATTTACTAGACAATGGAGTTCATCCACCAACTGTTTATTTTCCTTTAATTGTAAAGGAAGCATTAATGATTGAACCCACAGAAACTGAATCAAAATATGATCTTGATTGCTATATTGAAACATTATGTAAAATCGCAGATGAAGATACTGAAAAGATCAAAGATTCACCCTATAATACACCTGTACGTCGTGTAAATGAGGTTGATGCTACAAAAAAACCAGTTTTAACCTGGAATCAAATATAAAAAAGAAAAATGATAAATCTGATCATAATAATTTATCAGATTTTTCATAAAGGGTAAGAACTGTTCCAAGGATTCCACAAAGTACAAAGAAAATTGTTACTGAATAGATTCCTACATCGAACCAAACACCAAAGCGAAGTCCCCAACCTAGATAGAATACAATACCTAATAGAAGCAACATAAGAGAGAGTATTGTAAAGATATTGAGATTCTTCATGTTTATTTTTATCATTTTTTTT
>Ga0164310_10000850_pt1 | contig 16805 bp, 12 predicted proteins | sample GuaBasSedimGuay1_FD_121795 | JGI IMG/M metagenome (GOLD analysis project Ga0164310, IMG submission 121795) | Subseafloor sediment microbial communities from Guaymas Basin, Gulf of California, Mexico - Guay1, Core 4569-9, 0-3 cm | ecosystem: Environmental > Aquatic > Marine > Hydrothermal vents... | reverse complement strand
TAAGTCTTTGGGGAATGTTATCTCTCCTCAAGAGATTATCAAAAGTTACGGAGCAGAGATTTTAAGACTGTGGTGTGCTTATACTGATTACACCGAAGATGTAAAGATTTCAATAAATATTTTAAAACAATTGGTAGATATTTATCGTAAGATAAGAAACACCCTGAGATTTATTTTGGGAAATTTATATGATTTTTCTCCTCAAGAGAAGTTAGACTATTTTTCTCTGAGAGAAACCGATAGATATATAATTGCAAAGACGACCTGTTTTTACAAGGAGGTATTAAAGGAGTATGAAGAGTTTAACTTTTATAGAGTCACCCAGAAGATATTCAACTTCTGCAATTTAGATTTAAGTTCTTTTTACCTTGACATTTTAAAAGACAGGCTATATACTTATGCGAAAAAATCAAAAGAAAGACTTTCAGCACAGACCGCTCTTTATTATATTTTGGAAAGACTTGTTAAATTAATTGCTCCTATTTTGAGTTTTACCGCAGAGGAATGTTTTTTATCCTTTCCTGGATGGGGGAAGAGGAAAGATTCTATCTATCTTTATGAATTTGAAGAGAATTTTTATCCTGAGTATGAAGATAGGCAAATTTTGGAAAAATGGGAGAAGATTTTGCTTTTAAGAGAAAGTGTTTTAAAAGAAATAGAAAGAAAAAGAGAGGAAGGTTTGATTGGTAGTTCTCTCGAGGCAGAGATTGTAATTTGTGCTGATAGTGATAAGCTCTATTTCTTGAAGGAGTATGAGGATATATTAAGAGAGGTATTTATTGTCTCTTCAGTAAAAGTGAAAGAAGGGAAGTTCTCTGTAGAGGTAAATAAAGCCAAAGGTAGTAAGTGCTCAAGATGCTGGAACTACAAGGAAGAGGTAGGCAAAGATAAAGAGTTCCCTCAGCTTTGCCAAAGATGTATATCTATAATAAAAGGAGGAGAAGATGAGAAAGAAAAAAACAGTTAGGAAATCGACGAAATTGAAGAGTAGAACAAAGAAAAAGTTGACTAAAAAGGAACTGAATTATTATAAAGAGAAACTTCTTAATTTAAGAGAGGAAATCTTTGCCCAAATGCAGGATTTATCCCAAGAAACTTTGAGGCGTTCTCAAAAAGATATCTCCGGAGATATCTCCGGATACTCTTTACATATGGCGGATGTGGCCTCTGATAATTATGAGAGAGAATTTAGCCTGAGTTTGGTTTCTAATGAGAGAAAAATTATTATGGAGATAGAGGAGGCTTTAAAAAGAATCGAAGATAAAAAATATGGAGTTTGTCTTATGTGCGAGAAAAATATAGCCAAAAGAAGATTGGAGGTTATCCCTTACGCTCGTTATTGTAAGCGCTGTCAGGAAAAATTAGAAAAGGAGAGTAAAATATAGATTGATGGGGTAATAATACTTTATGCTCTTTCTATATTTTTTATTGAATTATGGATAAAGAATTTTTTAAAAAATTATCCCTTCCTAAATTTTCCTTTAATAAATGTGGTATTTAATAAGGGGATTGCCTTTGGTCTTTTTAAAGAATATGCCCCTTTCTTAATCTATTTAATTATTCCTTTTTTCTTTCTGGTTTTTTATTTTATAAAGAGAGAAAAAAAACTTCTCTTTTCTTCAAAGATGGCTTATGGGTTTATTATAGGAGGGGCTTCCTCCAATCTTTTTGACCGTCTGGTTTATGGATACGTAATAGACTATATAGATATAAAAGTATGGCCGATATTTAATCTTGCTGATGCAGCAATTACTACAGGGGTGGCAATCTTAATTTTGAACTCTTTTCGTTCTCGATGAAAAAGATGTTTAAAATAGGTTTAAAAGATGAAGGAAAAAGACTGGATAAATTTCTCTCTCAAAAGATGAAGTTTTTGTCCCGCACAAGGATAAAAGAACTTATTAAGGAAAGATTTATCTTGGTGAATGAAGAAAGAAAGGAGCCCAGTTATGCCCTTAAAGTAGAGGATACAATTAAAGTTGAGATTCCTTCTCAAAAGAAACATTTAGCTTCTTTTTTTTATCCTGTAGAGATTATCTATGAGGATGAGGAGGTAATTGTAGTAAACAAACCTCAAGGATTAGTGGTTCATCCTCCACGTAGTGATTATTCATCCACCCTGGTTGGAGCCCTTCTTACTTTAAAAAAAAGATTGTCTGGTATAAATCCCTTAAGGAGAGGTGTTGTTCATCGGTTAGATAAGGAGACTTCCGGAGTTATGGTTTTGGCAAAGACAAATTTTTCCCATCTTAATCTGGTAAAGCAATTTCAGGAAAGAAAGGTAAAAAAGGAGTACCGAGCAATAGTGTGGGGTGCTTTTGGAGAGAGGATGAAGATAGATTTACCGATAAAGAGAGATGAGAAGGTTCCTTTGAAGATGAAGGTAGGTTTTTTTAAAGCAAAGGAGGCTCTTACCCAGATAAATGTGCTTAAGAAGGGGAAAAATTTTTCTTATCTTTCTATTCAGCTTATTACAGGAAGGACTCACCAGATACGTGTGCATTTAAGCTTTTTAGGATATCCTGTTGTAGGAGATAAAAAATATGGTGCAAAAGGTGATAACTATAAGAGATTGCTTCTTCATTCTTATTCTTTGGGGTTTTATCATCCTTCCACAGGGAAGTTTTTGGAATTCACCTGTAACTTACCGGAATATTTTTCGAAGTTCTTAAGAGAAAATGTATGAAATTGAGCCGTTAGTAAAAGTAAGAAAAAAAATTTTTATCCCCGCAGATAAATCTATCTCCCACCGTGCTTTAATCATAAGTTCTTTAGCTAAAGGGAAAACCCGAATTGTAAATTTTCTAATTAGCGAAGATACTCTGGCTACTTTAGAGTGTCTTAAAAAAATAGGGGTGGGAATAAAGTTTAATAAAAAGAAAAAAGAAGTAATGATTGATTCTGGAGGTTTGTTTTTTAAACGAACAAAAAAGGTTTGCCTTAATGCTCACCAATCCGCAACTACTATGCGTATCTTAAGCGGAGTTCTTGTAGGGCAGAAATTTCCTGTTTATTTTGATGCTGAGGAGCCTTTAAGAAGAAGGCCAATGAGAAGAATAATCTATCCTTTATCGTGTATGGGAGCAAAGATAATAGGAAAAAAGATAAAAGACGAGGAGTACCCTCCTTTAGAAATTTTTCCTGTCTCAACCCTTAAGGGGATAAGATATAAGATGCCCGTAGCCAGTGCACAGGTTAAATCAGCAATAATTTTTGCTTCTTTGTATGCGGAGGGGAAAACAGAGATAGAAGAAAGAAACCTATCCAGAGACCATACAGAAAGAATGTTGAAGCTTTTTGGAGCAAAAATAAAAAAGAGAAAAGGAGTAATTAGCTGCCAGAAGAATGTCTTAAAAACCCCGGGAGAGATTTTTATCCCTTATGATTTATCTTCAGCCTCTTTTTTTATTGCCTTGGCAACTTTAGTTGAGGGTTCTAAAATAGAGATAAAAAATGTAGGGATAAACCCTACTCGTTTAGGATTTGTGAATATTCTTAAAAAAATGGGTGCAAAGATTAAAATCTTAAATAAAAAGAATTATTTTGAGCCTTATGCTGATATTGTTGTGGAGAGTTCGCAATTGAAAGGAATAAAAATAGAAGAAAAAGAGATTCCTCTGATGATTGATGAGATTCCTCTTCTTTTTGTCTGTGGTGCATTTGCAAAAGGAGAAACAGAGATTTTAGGATTGAAAGAACTAAAAGTAAAAGAGACAGATAGGATTTATTCTATGGTCTATAATTTAAAAAGAGCAGGGGTAGATATTGAAGCTTTGAATTACGGGAACAACTGGAAGGTAAAAATTAAAGGGATAAAGAGAATAAGGCCCGTGCTTTTTAAGAGTTTCTCTGACCATCGCACAGCAATGAGTCTGGTTATTTTTGGATTAGCAGCTGGTGAAAGATTTTCTATCGATGATATTTCTTGTATGAATAAATCCTTTCCTGAATTTATATCTTTGGTTGAATCTCTAAAATAGTAAAAATTTTCAAGAAAACTTGACACTCAAAATAGAAAAAGGTAAATTAATTAAACTATGTTAGAAACAAAATATCAACCGAAAAGAATAGAGGAGAATATCTATAAGTTTTGGTTAGAGAAAGGGTATTTTTCCTCTCGTATTAACCCGGACAAAGAACCTTTCACTATTCTGATTCCCCCTCCTAATATTACAGGAATCTTACATATGGGACATGCTTTAAATAACACTCTTCAAGATATTTTGATAAGGTTTAAGAGAATGCAGGGATGTGAAGTTTTATGGATGCCTGGGACTGATCATGCCGGAATTGCTACCCAAAATGTGGTGGAGAGAAATTTAGCTAAAGAAGGCCTGAGGAAAGAAGATATAGGGAAAGAAGAGTTTATAAAGCTTTTATGGGAATGGAAGGGAAAATACGGCAATACTATTATTGAGCAGCTTAAAAAGTTAGGAGCCAGCTGCGACTGGCAGAGACTGCGTTTTACTATGGATGAAGGTTACTGTGAGGCGGTAAAAGAGGCATTTGTGAGGTTGTATAAGAAAGGTTTAATTTACCAAGGAGAATACATAATAAACTGGTGCCCTCACTGCAAAACTGCCTTAAGTGATGAGGAGTCTCCTTATAAGGAGATTGAGGGTTGGCTTTACTATCTTCGCTATCCTGTGAGGGGTTCCTCTAAGTTTTCTTATATTGTTGTGGCTACTACCCGGCCAGAGACGATGCTGGCAGATACCGGGATTGCTTTTAATCCTCAGGATGAAAGATATAAGTGGCTTAAGGAGGTAGAGATAATTCTTCCTTTGGTGGGAAGAAAACTAAAGGTGATTGAAGATGAGGTGGTGGAGCCTACGTTCGGAACAGGAGTGGTAAAGGTAACCCCTGCCCATGACCCTCAGGATTTTATGTTAGGGAAAAGACATAACTTGGAATTTATAAATATTATGAATGAGGATGCTACTTTAAATAAAAATGCAGGAGAATTTGCAGGACTAGAGAGATTCTTGGCTCGAGAAAAGATAATAGAAAAACTAAAGAGAGAGGGGCTTTTTGAAAAAAAAGAACCTTATAAGATAAATGCACGTTTCTGTTATCGTTGTGATACTCTTATTGAGCCCCGCCTTTCACTTCAATGGTTTGTTAAGATGAAGCCTTTAGCTGAAGGAGCCTGTGAGGTGGTAGAGAAAGATGTGGTAAGTTTTTATCCTTCCCGCTGGAAAAAAGTATATCTTAATTGGATGTATAACATCTGTGACTGGTGTATTTCTCGCCAAATCTGGTGGGGGCATCGTATTCCTGCCTTTTTCTGTAAAGAGTGCGGTAAGATTATTGTAGAAAAAGATGAACCAGAAAAATGTCCTTTTTGTGACTCTCCACATTTAGCTGCTGAAGAAGATGTTTTAGATACCTGGTTTTCCTCCTGGCTTTGGCCCATAGCTACATTCTGGTGGCCTTTTTTGGGAAAGGAGGATAAAAAGAGAGAATTTGAATATTTTTATCCCACCCAGGTTCTTGTAACAGCAAGTGAAATATTGTTTTTCTGGGTGGCAAGAATGATTATGGCAGGATTAGAATTTACAGGCAAAGTTCCTTTTTATGATGTAATTATTCATGGAACAGTAAGGGACGAGGAAGGAAGAAAGATGTCCAAGTCTTTAGGGAATATAATTGACCCTTTAGAGATTATTGAAAAATTTGGTGCAGATAGCTTGAGGTTTTCTTTAACCTTTTTATGCGCCCATGGTGGGGATGTTTATCTTTCTGATGAAAAATTTCTGGTAGGAAGGAATTTTACTAATAAAATTTGGAATGCTACGCGTTTTATTTTAATGAAGAAGGAAGAGAATAATATTAAAATTGAAGATTTAGAGTGGAGGAAGTTAACCATTCCTGACAGATGGATTTTAACTCTTCTTAACCAGACGATTGAGGAGGTTACCTCTTTCTATGAAAACTATCGTTTTGCCGAAGCAGCAAAAAAAATCTATGAATTCTTTTGGCATATTTTTTGTGATTGGTATTTAGAAATCAGCAAGGATAATCTTAACCAGGACAATCTTAAAATATTGCTTTATGTTCTTATTAATACTTTAAAACTTCTGCATCCGGTGATGCCTTTTATTACCGAAGATATTTTTCAAAGGTTGAAAAGTTTTCTTAAGCTGGAGGAGGCAATTATTATCGCAAAATGGCCACAAAAAATAAAGATAGATTTCTCTTGTGAAGATAAAATTCTTATGGAGGAAGTAATAGAGATGATAAAACAGATTAGAAATTTAAAACTCGCCTTAAATATTGCTCACCTTAAAACTGACTGTCGAATTAAAACTTCTCTGGAAAGAGAGGAGTTTTTGAGGAAAAATATAGGGTGGATAAAGAGATTGGCGAATTTGGGAAATTGTATGTTTGGTAAGGAGTTGAAAAAGATTATGATAAGAACAGGTGAAATTGCGGTAGAGCTTTTAATAGATAATGTAGATAAAGATAAGATAATGCAATCTTTAGAAAAGAAAGTTGATAGTCTGCAAAGACAAATTGCTATCTTGGAGAAAAGACTTAGGGATGAAAAATTTCTTAAAAAAGCATCTTCAGAGGTTGTCTCTCAACATAAAGAGAGGCTTAAGGCGTATAAGAAAAAATGGAGTCAACTGAAGGAATGGAGAGAAAGTTTTTCTCAATGTTGGGAATAAAAAGAGAACTTTTAAGAAAAATCATTAGGAAGAGCCTGGAGGAGGATATAGGAAAAGGAGATATTACCACGTTTTTTTGCATCAGTCCTCATAAGAATATAAAAGCTACCATTTTTGCTAACGAGGAGGGGATACTTTGTGGGATTGATTTGGCTAAAGAAGTATTCAGCTTTGTAGACCCTTCTATAAATTTTAAAAAGATTAAAAAAGAAGGAGATAAATTTAAAAAAGCAGATGTTATCGCTAAAATAGTGGGGAAAGCTTTTAATATCTTGACGGCAGAAAGAACAGCTCTCAATTTTTTATCTTTACTTTCCGGGATAGCTTCCTATACTTATAAGTTCGTAAAAAAAATTGAGAAAACAAAAGCAAAGATTAGAGATACTCGAAAAACTACCCCTCTCTTAAGGGCTTTGGAAAAATATGCAGTAAGAGTAGGAGGGGGTTTTAATCATCGAGAAGGACTGTGGGACGGTATTCTTATAAAAGATAATCATCTGCGTGCCGCCGGAATAATAAAGAATAAAAAGATTGATAAGAAAAAAATTTTGGAGATGTTTAAGATGATGAAAGAGAATACTTCTTTAGAAATTGAGATTGAGGTAGAAAACTTATCTCAATTTAGGAAAGTCATCGCCTGCCTTCCTGATATTGTTCTTTTGGATAATTTTTCTTTCCCTCAGATAAAAAAGGCGGTAGTTTTTCGAGATAAGTTCTTTCCTCAGGTTAAGTTAGAGGTATCAGGAGGCATTAATCTTGATAATGTAGAGAAGATTGCTTGTCTGGGAGTAGATTTTATTGCTGTGGGAAGTATTACGCACTCTCCTAAAGCAGTAGATTTCTCCTTAGAGGTTGATGGCTAAATTTAAACTAGTAAGCAAGTTCAAACCTAAAGGGGACCAGCCTCAGGCGATAGAAAAATTAGTTAGGGGCTTGAGAGAAGGAAAATGTTTTCAGACCCTTTTAGGAGTTACAGGTAGTGGAAAGACTTTTACCTTGGCTTGTGTGATAGAAAAGATTAAAAAACCTACTCTGGTTATCTCTCACAACAAAACGTTAGCCAGCCAGCTTTATGCAGAATTTAAAGAATTTTTTCCTTATAATAGTGTGGAGTATTTTGTCAGTTATTACGATTATTATCAGCCGGAAAGTTATATTCCTCAAACCGATACCTATATTGAAAAAGAGGCATCTATTAATGAGAGGTTGGATAGATTAAGACTTTCTACCACAAGTAGCCTGATATCACGAGATGATGTAATTGTTGTTGCCTCTGTCTCCTGTATTTATAATTTAGGTTCCCCTCAAGACTATCAAGAGTTAATTCTTTATATAGAGCGAGGCCAGATTACTTCTTTGGAAGCTGTTTTAAAAAGACTGGTAACTTTGCAATATGAAAGGAATGATTTTGATTTCAGGAGAGGAACATTTCGGGTAAAAGGAGATACATTAGATATATTTCCTACTTATCGGGAGAGAGCAGTAAGGGTTGAGTTTTTTGCGGATGTGATAGATGAAATTTATGAATTTGATTCTGTTAGCGGAGAAAAAATTTCTTCTTTAGAGAAGATAGGAATATATCCTGCCAAACATTTTATCATTTCTATGGACAAGATAGAGAGAGCCTTAAAGAGTATTGAGTGGGAATTGGAGGATAGGTTGAATTATTTCAAAAAGTTAGGCAAAGTCATAGAGGCAGAAAGACTGCGCACCCGCACGCTTTATGATATGGAGATGTTAAGAGAATGTGGATATTGTCATGGGATAGAGAATTACTCCCGGCATTTAAGCGGAAGAGAGCCAGGCTCTCGTCCCTGGTGCCTTTTGGATTATTTTCCTGAAGATTTTTTAACGATAATTGATGAGTCTCATGTGACTATACCTCAACTGCGGGGGATGTATGAAGGAGATAAATCAAGAAAGGAGACCCTTATTGAGTATGGATTTCGACTCCCTTCTTGTTTAGATAATCGCCCTTTAAAGTTTGATGAATTTATGTCCTTGGTTAAGCAGGTAATTTTTGTCTCCGCCACACCTTCTGATTTTGAGATAGAGCTTTCTGGAGGAGAAGTAATTGAGCAGATAATCAGACCCACAGGTTTAGTTGACCCTGAGATTGAGGTGCGTCCTACACAAGAGGAGATTATAGATATTCTGGAGGAGATTAGAGAGAGGATAAGGAAAGAAGAGAGAGTATTGATTACCACCCTTACCAAGCGTATGGCAGAAGAGTTATCTTCTTTTCTTAAAGAGAAAGGGATTAAGGTGACTTATCTTCATTCTGAGATTGAGACTATTGAGCGGGCAAAGATTTTGAAAGATTTAAGATTGAAGAAGTTCGATTGTCTTGTGGGAGTAAACCTTCTGCGTGAAGGTCTGGATTTGCCGGAAGTGTCTTTAGTGGTTATTCTTGATGCTGATAAAGAAGGGTTTTTGCGTTCGGCTACCAGTTTGATTCAAATTGCTGGACGTTGTGCGCGCAACATTAATGCTAAAGTAATAATGTACGCGGATAATCTTACTCCTTCGATGAAGAAAGCAATTGAGGAAAGTAACCGCCGCCGAAGAATACAGTTGGAGTATAATCGCAAGCATAATATTACCCCGGAAACTGTAAAGAAGGCGATTCGGGAAGGAATTGAGATGTATGCCAGAGAGGAGGAAAGTTTACATCAGCGTTTAGAGATAGAGGAAAAAGAGATGGATATAATAGAAGCTCTTGGGTGTCTGGAGAAAGAGATGATGATTGCGGCAAAGAATTTACAGTTTGAGAAGGCGGCTCAGATAAGAGATAAGATAAAAGAGTTAAAGGAAGCTTTAAAAAATAAAGATGCTGGTAGTAGATATAGGTAATACTTCGATAAGTTGGGGAGTGGAAAGAGAGGGCAAACTTATAAAAGTATTTAAAACTCCTGCTTCTCAAATAAATTTGAAAAAAATATCTAAAATCACAGAAAGTTTCCCTTACAAAGAAATAATTGTTTGTTCTGTAGTTCCTCGCATTACTCTGCTTTTTAAAAAATTAAAGAAAAATGTATTTTTTGTTGGTAAGGATTTGAAGGTTCCTATTTCCTGTCTCTATAACCGCAGACAAGTGGGGGAAGATAGGTTGGTAGCTGCGTTTTCTGCAAAAATAAAGTCACCTTCAGTAAGAATAGTTATTGATTTTGGTACCGCGATTACGTTTGATTTTTTATCTAAAAAAGGAGAGTATCTGGGAGGAATTATTCTTCCGGGAATCACTTTAAGCTATAGGACTCTTTCTTTAAATTGTGCTTTGCTGCCAAAAGAGATAAAAATGACTAAATCACCTTTTATTCCTAAAAACACCTTTCAGAGTATAAATAAGGGGATTGTGGAGGGTTTTTCTTTAATTATAAATAGCTGGGTAAAAAAATATAGAAAAAAATTTCGATTGAAGGATAAAAAGGAAAATGTGATTGTTACCGGTTCAGATATAGGTCCTATTTTTAAAAAATTGGATTTTTCTTTTCTTCATTTTCCCCATCTTGTCTTGGAAGGTCTTATTTCCCTGGGCAGAAAAATAAAGGGATAAATCCTAACCCATTGATTTTCAAAACATTAAAATAACAAAAATATCTTGACAAAAAAAGCGGTTTAAGTAAAATAATTAGCACTCTCAGGATAAGTTTGCTAAATTTGAAAGGAGGTGGTTGGAATGAAGATTAAGCCTTTGGGAGACAGAGTGTTGATTAAGCCTTGTGAGGAAAAAGAAAAAACAAAAGGCGGGATAGTTCTTCCTGATACAGCGAAAGAGAGACCTCAGGAAGGAGAGATTGTTGCTGTGGGTGAAGGAAGAAGAACCGATGAGGGGAAAAGAGTTTCTTTATCCCTTAAAGTAGGAGATAAGGTTTTATATGGAAAGTATTCCGGGACCGAAATTACTGTAGATGGTGAGGAATATCTCATTATGCGTGAGGAGGATGTTTTAGCTGTAATAGAATAAGAGGAGGTGAAGGGTATGGCTAAGCAGTTGATTTTTGATGAGGACGCACGAAGAAGTGTTTTAAGAGGGGTGGAGATTCTGGCTAACGCAGTAAAGGTAACCTTAGGCCCTAAAGGAAGAAATGTAGTTATTGAGAAAAAGTTCGGTTCACCAACAATTACTAAAGATGGTGTAACCGTGGCTAAGGAGATAGAACTGGAAGAACCCTATGAAAATATTGGTGCTCAGCTGGTAAAAGAGGTGGCAGAAAAGACATCTGATACCGCCGGAGACGGGACTACTACAGCGACAATTCTGGCAGAATCTATCTTTCGTGAAGGACTTAAAAATGTTGCTGCCGGAGCAAACCCTATGGGTTTAAAAAGGGGTATTGATAAGGCAGTTGATGTAGCGGTGGAGGAGTTGAGAAAATTCTCTAAGGAGGTAAAAGATAAAAAAGAAATAGCTCAGGTAGCAACGATTGCTGCCAATGGTGATGAAAAAATTGGTAGCCTGATTGCGGATGCGATGGAGAAAGTGGGAAAGGACGGTGTAATTACTGTTGAGGAAGCGAAATCCTTAGCTACCACATTAGATGTGGTTGAGGGAATGCAGTTTGACCAAGGGTATCTCTCCCCTTACTTTATTACCGATGCAGAAAAAATGGAGTGTGTATTGGAGGATCCCTACATTCTTATCTATGAGAAGAAAATCTCTAATGTGAAGGATTTACTTCCTCTCTTAGAGAAGATTGCTCGCACAGGAAGGCCTCTTTTAATTGTTGCCGAAGAAGTAGAAGGAGAGGCTTTGGCAACTTTGGTAGTGAATAAAATTAGGGGAACTTTATCTTGCTGTGCGGTTAAAGCTCCCGGATACGGTGATAGACGTAAAGCAATGCTTGAAGATATCGCTGTTTTGAGTGGAGGAAGAGCAATTACTGAGGATTTAGGGATAAAACTTGAGAGCGTAGATTTAGATGATTTAGGTAGGGCGAAAAGAGTAAGAGTAGACAAAGAGAATACAACTATTGTAGAGGGAGCAGGAAAAACCAGTGCTATTCAGGGAAGAATTAATCAGATAAAGAAACAGATTGAGGAAACAGATTCTGATTATGACCGGGAAAAATTACAGGAAAGATTGGCAAAACTGGCAGGAGGAGTAGCAGTAATAAATGTAGGGGCAGCAACAGAGACAGAGATGAAAGAGAGGAAAGCAAGGGTTGAGGACGCCCTGCATGCTACACGAGCGGCGGTTGAGGAAGGGATTATTCCTGGAGGAGAGATAGGGCTTTTAAGATGTATTCCTGCTTTGGAAAAATTGAAGCTGGAAGGAGACGAGCAAGTTGGAGTTAATATCGTAAAGAGAGCTTTAGAGGAACCTTTAAGACAGCTTGTCTCCAATGCCGGTTTTGAGGGTTCAGTGATTGTAGATAAGCTCAAGAAAGAGAAGACGAACACAGGATTTGATGCAGAAAAAAATAAGGTTTGTGATATGTTTTCGGCAGGAATAATTGATCCCACAAAGGTAGCCCGTACTGCACTTCAGAATGCAGCTTCTATCGCTTCCCTTCTGATTACTACCGAATGTGTGGTTGCAGAGAAACCGGAAAAAGAGGAGAAACAGTCATCTCCTCAACCTCCATATCCTGAATATTAATAGGTTCTTCTTTAAAAAGAAGCCTCCCTCTCGGGAGGCTTCTTTTGTTTTGTAGGATTATTTTATTCAAGGAAAAATAGCAAAATTAAGAAAGTTTATTTACTGCTATACCAAAATAGATAAGAATAATTCCTATAATCAAATATATAATTCCCCAGACTATATGGTTTTTGCTAAGAAGTTCTTCAAGATTTAGCAGGACTCGTTGTCCTGTGTTTTTCATCTTCTGGAGAAGAGAAGGGTTGAACAGAGTAAATAAGGCGATAATTATAGAGAGAATACCTCCTCCAATAAAGATAACATTCAGAATAGATTTAATACTTTCAAATAATAAATCTCTTCCCATTGTCCCTCCTTTCTTTTTATCTATCTATATTTTATCTTAATTATTCCTTTAATCAAGGAAGATTTTTAATGTTGGATGAGGGTACAAAAATTTTTGAGGTTTTGTTTAAAATAGGATGTATCTTTAGCCAACAAAACGTGATTTCGTAAAAGATAATACTCAAGAGTTTAATAGCAAATGCACGATGAAATACTCCCGTACCACGCAGAAAGCCACCCTGCCTTTTCCTTGAAAGGGCGGGTAAAGGCGTGGTACGGGTAAAATAAGAATTGATAATTTTTATTAATGAGATATACTAAAAGAAATGAGAGAAAAATTAGAGGAGATTTTAAACAGAGAAGTAAGACCGTATCTTTCCCTGGAGGGAGGAGGCATAGAAGTAGTTAGCATAGAAGATGATGTGGTTAAGGTAAGATTTGACGGAAGTTGTAAGATGTGTCCTTTTGCCTCTTTTACTTTAAAGACATTAGTAGAATCTTCTATTAAAAACCATTTTCCTCATATTAAAGGAGTAGAGATAGTTTAACTTGATTACTTTCTCAAATATACTCTATAAAGATTTTTAAAAGCCTTTTCCTTCTAAAATGAAATTTGAAAAAGAAGAGGGGATATATTATAATTAAATTGATGCAGGAAGGACAAATTTTTATCGATGTTTTAACTGGCGTTTTTAATCGTAGATACCTTTATTCCCATCTTCCTTCTCTTTTAGAAAAAGCAAAAAAAGAAGATTCTTCTGTAGGAATGTTGATGATAGATGTGGATAACTTTAAGGGAATAAATGATAGTTATGGCCATTTAGTAGGTGATGAGGTACTTAAGAAAATTGCTCACACATTTAAGAAAATATTGCGTTCCCAGGATAAAATAATAAGATATGCAGGAGATGAGTTTATCATATTGATTGAAGGTGCGGATATTTCTCATCTTAAGGATATTGCTCATAGATTGATAGAGGAAGTAAAAAGAATAGAATTTGAAAAGGATATTCGTTGCACAATAAGTATAGGAATTGCTCAATACCCTCAGGATGCAGGTAGTTTTCAAGAATTGATTGAGCTTGCTGACCAGGCACTGTATTTTTCTAAAAGAAGAGGAAAAGATAAAATGTATTTTATTTCTGAGGTCAAGAAAGAAGAGATAACTTTAAAAATCGCCAGGAATTTATTTCCTTGTAAGAAGTTTATAGGACGGGAAAAAGAGATTTTAAAGGCAAAAAAAATATTTGATGATGCGTTAAGAGAATATAAACCGGGTTGTTTTTTCATCTGTGGAAGTATAGGGGTGGGGAAGACCAGATTTCTTCAGGAAATAAATAACTATTTTAAAAATAAATGTTTTTTTATATCTTCTACAGGAGAAAAGGAACGCATCAATATTCCTTATTATCTCATCACAGAAGCATTCAGGAATTTCTTTAAAAGTTGTCGTAAAGAGTTTATAAAGGATATATTTTCCCACCTACCTCCAGATGAAGCCAATCAACTCATTTTACTTTTTTCTGAGGTAGAGGAGATATTGCAGACTGCTCCAGCAGAGAAAAAGGAATGGGGTGAGGAAAAAAGATTTTTCCTTTTTAAAGGATTTCGGGATTTATTGCTATCTCTTTTAGAAAGAAAACCGGTTTTAGTCTCTTTTGATAATGTCCATTATGCAGATATAGCAACTTTAGAGTTGATTTACTATTTCCTCAGACTTCCTCATCCTATTTCTCTTCTAATTAATGGTGCGTTTATATCTCAATATGTAACCGAAGAAACCCCTCTTTTTGGTATCCTTGAAAATTTTCGCAAGGAAAAAAGATTTACGGAAATAAGCCTGGAAGGGTTTAATAAAGAAGAGATTAATGAGTTGATAAAAACAATTTTTGAAGGATTAACTGCTTCGCCTTTATTTATAGAGGAGATAGAAAAATCCACAGGAGGAAATCCTTATTTTATTGAAGAAATTCTGAAACTGTTAGTGGAGGAAGGTTTTGTTTTTTATCATAATGATAAATGGCAGATTAAAGAAAAGGAAGGATTAAAATTACCTTTTTCATTGGAAGAGGTCATAAAAAGAAGATTGTCTAATTTAGATCCAGAGGTAAAAGAGCTTCTTTTTGAAGCATCTTTAATTGGTCAGCAGTTTGATGTGAAGGCTTTAAGTGAATTACACAAAAGAGATGAAGGGTATATATTAGAAATTTTAGAAAGAGCGAAGAGTGCTCATCTTATTGTTGAAGATTTTTTTCAAGGAGTTTTTCGGTTTAATTTTGTAAATCCATTCATAAGAGAAACAATCTATACGCAGGCAGAGAAAAAAGATTTAAAAACTGAGGACATTCATCAACGAATACAGACATTACAACCATCCCTTTCTAAATATCAGAATATTTTAAAAGAAATCTCTAAAGGTTTTACTCCTCAGGAAATAGAAAAATATTTAGAAGAGTTGTCTTCAGAGGCTATCCGAGAAAAAACCGAAGTTTCTTTGAGTGCAGAAATAATTAGAGAGATTTATGAATTAATTCGTCTTATGGTAGCTTCTATTAAGAATATTCGCCTGTTTCCTTCCTCGAATTCAGTAAGAGTTGCTGTATTGAGAGGGACCTTTTGTGTTCTGAAAAATATTTTGGAGAAAGTGGAAAGTATAAGATTTGATAATATGGAGAAGAAACTTATTGTAAATGGGAAAATTTTTTCTAAGAAAGAGAAAATTTATGCTTACGTAGAGTATTTTCTCTCTTTGATGGAAGAATTCAATCTTCGCTCAATCTGGTTTTATCGAGATATTCAGGAACAGGAATTAAATCTCTTTCTGGAAGGATTAAGCCTGCATCCTCAGGAGATAGCTTTTGAAGGAGGCTGGGAAAAATTTCTTAAAGATATGGTGATTACTCATATTAGAGTTAAAGAAGTTTATTCCGAGAAAATGAAACGAGAAAAAATTGAAGATGTAATACTTCTGGAGTATCTTTTAGGAAAAAGTTTAAATAAAGAACACCTCTTAAACAAAATAAAAGAAAACCCTCAAGAAATAGCCCGTCTATTGGAGATGCTTTCTTCGCAGAGGGAATTTTCTGAGAAAATCAAAACAATTGAGGAGAATCTATCCCGTCTAATAGAGGAGACACGGTCTTCATCCGCCGCTAAAGAATATCTGAAAAAAATTAATCAAATGATTTCTTCCCTCAAGCCGTCTGTGCGTAAGAAGATAGTTTCTGAGAAGACAGAAAAAATTGTTCTTTCTGCTGCAAGAGATCTTCCTGATGAGGAGATACTGGATTGGATAGAAAGAGAGTTTGTGAGAAGTAGGGGTTCGGTGCTTTCTCTAAGAGAAACAGCAAGAAAGATTATGCAAGAGGCAGGAGAAAAAAAACAGGAATTAATTAAAAATAAATTGAAAGATTTAGGGATAGAGGAGGATTTTATCTCTTTCATTATGGGAAAATATCTTTTCCCAAACCTGCCTTTGGAGAAGAGAATAAAGGTAATCGAAAATCTTTCCTCTTTTGATGAGGTATTAGTAGAGAAAGAAATGGTAGAGAATATCCTCAGAGAATTAAATAATCAAAAAAGAAAAGAGGAATTACATACTCTTTTAAAAATGGTTTTTTCTAAAGTAGAGAAAGGAATTATAAAAGAAAAAAGCCCTCTTTTTAAATATCTTATTGAGTTTAGCAAAGAGGTGTTTTTTAAAGAATTTAAGGAAGAATTGCCATTTTTTATGCTTGTTTTGTTTGATATGATTCTTACTGAGGAAGATGCTATTTTGAGAAATGTCTTTTATCTTTTAAGATATATAGTGGGAGAAGTATATCATCGATTGGAGAATAATTTTGATGAGAGTTGTTTTAAATATTATATTTTTATGGGACAGTTGTTGATAGTTTCCAAAGAAAGGAAACAAAAAGAGAAAGATGAATTATTGTGTAAAGAAATAGAAGGATGGCTAAGAGAATTTTTCGACAGGAAATTCATAGAGAACACAGTTTCTTTTTTAAAAAGTTTCTTCTTCCATCCTGATATTAAGTATGTGCAGGATTTGATTATAAACCTGAAAGACACAAGTATTTTTAAAGATTTAATCTTAGTCGTATTTAAGAAGGAGGAGAAAAGAGAGGATTTTAGTAATTTTGTGAAAAAAAGAGCAGTATTTAATATTTTGAAGAATATGAAAGATTCCTTAATAAAAGAGATTTATT
>Ga0164310_10000846_pt1 | contig 16827 bp, 14 predicted proteins | sample GuaBasSedimGuay1_FD_121795 | JGI IMG/M metagenome (GOLD analysis project Ga0164310, IMG submission 121795) | Subseafloor sediment microbial communities from Guaymas Basin, Gulf of California, Mexico - Guay1, Core 4569-9, 0-3 cm | ecosystem: Environmental > Aquatic > Marine > Hydrothermal vents... | reverse complement strand
TGCAGTTGGAGACACAACTGCTATTGCAGTTTATGTGTATTCACCACTGAAAGTCACTCCCTCTATACAATATATGGAAAGGAATGAAAAAACGACATTTGAGGTGAAAGGTGGTGTGCCTCCTTATATTGTTGTTGCCACAATGGGAGATGTAGAACCACTTCATAGTGAAACTGGTATATTCACTTACACCCCCCCCATTAGCAGTAATGATATAGTTATTGAATTTCATGATGATATAGAACAAATTGTTCAAAGTCATGCCTATGTACAAATGGAATTAAGGACTTCACCCTCTTCTATTTACGTAGATGCAAGAAGTGGAACACACAAATTTAATGTTAGCGGCGGAACGGGTAACTACACTATTGTAACAAATGGGGGGTTTGCTACAATTGATGCTGATACTGGCATTGGAACATGGAACGCACCCAGAAAACTGGGTGAATATGATTTGACCATTTCAGATTCTAGTGGACAAGAAGTGATAATAAAGGGAGTGGTAGAACCAAATAATCCTGTTATTTCTCCTTCCGTAGCCTATATGAGACCGGGTGAAACACGGGATTTTATGGTTAGTATGGGATCGCCTCCCTATTACTGGGCAATTTTTCTTCCAGAAAGTGATGAACCGCTTAATGATGAAGGAATTGCTAAATGGTCAGCAATGGATAGTAGCAGCAATGTTATTAGTTTGGTCATTTATCAGCCAGGAACTTATCGTTTGATGGTTGAAGATGGGGCAGGTAATATAAACGAAATTTCTATTAACGTTTCACCATAAGGAGAAGCCAATGAAAGCGATCAATTCCCTCAAGCCAATTTGCACCGTATTTTTGAGTATGGGCTTATTCCTTATAGCACAAATAACCCTAGCCCTTTCCATAGAACCGGCTAATATCTCCGTAAAACCTGGAGAATCTATCGTTTTAAATGTTCAAGGTGCGACATCAGGACCTTATAAATGGCGGATACCGGCTGGCTATTTAACTTCAGTATTTGGAGAACCCTTATCATTGGGTAACCAAGGCTACGCAGAAGGAGCAGTGCAATATCATGCCTCAAAAAGAGCGGGGTTCTATGAAATTGAAGTCACCGTTGGCGAAAGCAAAGCCACTGCTACTGTGAATGTTTATCTGAATTTAGTTGTTTCCCCAACTAAAATACAGATTAAACCTGGTGAAACGATGCCATTGCAAGCATACGGTGGCGTTCCTCCCTTCAATTGGCATACTGACCAGGGAAAAATTGATGTAGATAATGGCAATACGGCTAAAGCTATTTTTTCAGCCGCCGACTTTGCTGAAACAACAGTCCAAGTACAAGATGCTATGGGCAACTTGGCTATCGTACCCGTCAATATCATTACGCCGATTTCAGTCACACCAGAGCGTATTAAGCTCACACCAGGCACCAGTAAACTCATCCAACTATCAGGCGGTTTCCCGCCCTTTACCAGCATTGTTAAAACGGGAAGTGGTCAATTAGAAGATACCGGCGCAAGAACAATACGCTTTACTGCACCCAATATATGGGGCGAATCCGTGATTGAAATTATGGATGCCACCGGGCAAGTCGTGACAGTCGCTATTGAAATGTTAGCCCCACTTACCATAAACCCTTCTAATATCTCATTAGATAAAGGTGTAGTAGAACGTTTTCAAATCAGTGGTGGTGAAGCACCTTACCAAGTTTCTGCCCAACGTGGCATTGCGGCATGTGAACAAATCGGGGAATGTACTTACATCGCCCCGGCACTTTATGGACCTGACATTATAGAAGTGCAGGACAATTCGCAAAAACAGGTAGTGGTTTGGATTACTGTAGAAGGTGGCACCCCAAATATCTTACCCGACAACCCAACGTTACAAACGGGAGAAATGGGTGTATTCAGCGTAGAAGGCGGTTGTTCCCCACTACGAGTGGGAGATCATCCTTATGAATGGGCATGGGAAGCCGATATAGTTTCGCCCATTTCAGAAACAGGGCAAATAGTTAATATACATGCGCCAAAACAAGAAGGATTCTATACCTTAACGGTGCAAGATGCTTGTGGTATAAAACAAGAGGTCATTGTTAGCGTGACAGCCGCTGGTGGAGAAACACCTCCTATTGCGAGTTTTTCCATCAAACCAAGTGAATATGTCGATGTAGAAGAATTAGTCTTCTTCGATGCTAAAACGGATAAAGACCCTGAAGGCAAACTCTATACTTATCGCTGGCATTTTGGAGATGAGACTCAAGATAGCGGTTTCCGTACCTCCCATGAATACCAAGTATCAGGTCGTTATGACGTAAAATTGACCGTGACAAATGATAAAGGACTGATCAGCGAAGCCGTTAGAAGTGTGGTTGTGTCACCGTCGGTACCTAAAATGCGGACAGAACCCGCTCAAGCGGCATTATATCCTGGCGATAATCTGGAAATTAAAATAGCGGGCGGCATATCGCCCTATACTATGACGGCTGAAAGAGGGCAATTAACCCAAACAAAGGGAGAAACAACCATCTATATCACGCCTAACATTACCGGTCCTGATAGAGTCCTTATAACAGACCAAAATAGCAAAGTCGCTAGAGTAGAAATTGAAGTATTGCGTGAAATACAAGTCACACCCATTATACCGCTCATTTATCCAGGGATAAAACAGCGTTTTAACGTAACGGGCGGCAAAGCACCTTATACATGGACAACGACAGTGGGTGATATTATTATCATTGATAGCACCCAAAAATCTGAAATTGATTTTGTGGTACAAGAGGCTTCTGTAACACCAACAATTACTATCAGCGATGCTAACCAAAAATCGTTTCAAGTTTTTCCGCGTATTTCCACTAAAATACGGCTTTCCCCGATGGAAGTGGTACTTAAACCGGGCGAACTGCATAATTTCACAGCGATTAATGGCGTTGGCACAGTCAGTTGGCACACGACAGGCGGTGACTTAACCAGAGTTGAGGGAACTTCCACAAGCTATATTGCCCCTGATGTTGCCGGTAGTTATCAGGTATTAGCAACAGATAGCTCAGGAAAAGCTGCTAAAGCTGATATTTACGTCAATTTACTACCCGTTATTAGCCCTTCAATGTCTGTACTGCAAACAGGGGAAGAAACCACTTTTCAGGTATTTAGAGGCGTACAGCCTTATACTTGGACTGTAAGTGGTATAGGAGGCGACATTCACACCAATGAAAAAGGGGACATGGCAACCTTTCAGGCACCTACCCAAGCTGGACAATCTAATATTATAGTGACAGACAGTGAAAACAAGATAGTCCAGGCGATAGTTCGTATCGAATTGCCCAATACTTTTTCTATTTCCCCTGCTGAAATCCATATTCAGCCAGAGGAAACAACCAACTTACAGGCAAGGGGTGCAAATACGGTAATCTGGGCAGCACAACTGGGACAACTCAATACACTGGAAGGAAAGAGAGTCATTTACACCGCACCTGCCAATGAAGGGGTTGATATCGTCACCGCCACCAATGAAAAAGGAAAAGAATATCAAGCGATAATATTTATTGGAGGCAGAATCACGGGCAATGGTGTTTTTTCCTCTCATGTTTATGGTAGCGTTCAACGTCCAAATATCTTTGGCATATTGCGTGTCAATGAAGACAAAGAACAGCCTAAGACAGTATATGTCGCGGCGAATGTAGGCAGTTTAGGCTTATTTTTACTAACGTCACAAGGCTGGCAAGCATTTAACGGGATTGATATTCTACCTTTCCGGCAGAATACTAATGCAAATGTTATAACATTTGCCATCATTGAAGGTTTTGATATAACTTCCTTACCCCCTTTTCAGATTATACTGGGTTATGGCGTAGGCACAGATCCCATCAGCAACATGTTGGAGAATAAGAGATACGGTATTATCTATCCATAAAGCTGTTGCAGTCAGGTAGGGTGGGCAAGGTCTTTTTCGTGCAACGGCTTCCTCATTAAAAAAGTGCCGTTGCACCAAAAAGACGTTGCCCACCCTACATGGCTAATTTTTAATCACTCTTTAAATTATAGCATTTTATACCCATTTCTTAGGTTTGTACACCTACTTTCAATCCCGTTTTATTGTAAGCGATTATTTCCCACTCACTTTGCGATTTCCCAACTAGAGATTATGCTAATACCTAGCCCTTGTTCTTCTTGTTCATCCATCCAATTAACACGAACTTCTTTTAGTCGTGGATCGCCCTGTATCCACCATATCCAAATGTGAGTATCCAATAAAATCATTTCAGTACTCCCAATCTTCAGCCGGTACCGCCGGAGTAAATGGTTCATCATAATGATAAGGTGTACCACGCAGGGGATAACGATTATCCGGCGTTATGGGTATTTCTGGTTCTACCGCTGGTAATAAGACAATGACTTTGACTGACTGATTTTCCAAATCAGGGTAATGATGAGGTACTTTCAACCAGCCATTTTTAATAACCGTGTTAAATTCAATTGCTTGCATGTTAGTTTCCTTAAAAAATCTAGTACAACGGATTGACGGAATAAACGGATTTTAACCCATCGTTTTGAACAAGATTAAAAGGATTGAAAGGATAAACAGGAGAGATTTCAATAATAATCCTGTGCATCCTAAAAATCCGTTAAATCCTGTTCAACTCCGACAGTTCACCTTTTTTTATCATACCCTATAAAGAAAATTTTCCAATACAAATATTTTCCTAATGCGAAATTCTAAAGGGCTTTCTACCAAAGCAATCGCTTTAAGATTTTCTATTCCAGCAACAAACCAAGGGTGTTGACAAGCGGGAACGCTGAATATCCAATTGGGTACCTCCAAGTCTTGTTCATGGCAAAGGTATTCAATCACTTCCACAGATAAGGCATCCATTTTGTCGCCATCCATTTTGTATGGGGTATCAATTGCGGAAATATCTTTATAACGACGAAAATCATCTACAAAATCCATAAACGGAATTTGCCAATATTCAGGTGCTTGCCTGATTTGATTTTTGACTTCAATGATAGATTTCATTTTGCAAATAACTCTTCTATAAAAAATTGAGTGGCTGGTTTAAATAGTTTTTAATTTCTTGTTTAGTCATAATCTTACACAGATGTTGGGAACAAAAAAATTCAATTGCTTGCATTTTAGTCTCCTGTTAGTACAACAGATTTTGGAAATAAACGGATTAACTCATTGTTTTGAACAGGATTACACGGATTTTCAAGATAAACAGGATTATAGTCTGCTCTTTAATCCTGTCTATCCTGTTAATCCGTTAAATCCGGTTCAAATCTTTCCAACAATTCGGCGCAGGATAGCATTAATAATCGCAGCTGTTTGCCAACTCAACGACTCACACAATATTGCCTTATCTCGCTCGCCATCTAGGATGTGCTGGATGGCAACCACTAGATTTCCCCAACCGTTTTCTACCCATTTTTCTAGCCACGATTTTAGTCCTTGCCTCACTTCAGCATCATCCACAGCTGCAACCGCCATTGCAATCAACGGCTCAAATTGCTGCATCTGAGAATTTTTTGCTATTCTTGAAGGGTGCCGGTATTTTTTTTGATTAAAATGATAAAAAAATTCTTTCCCTGTTGTACTAATTTTTAATCACTCTTTAAATTATAGCATTTTATACCCATTTCTTAGGTTTGTACACCTACTTTCAATCCCGTTTTAAGGATTATTTTATATGGCTCATCCCGATTTTACCTTGGTTCGTCAAGCCAGGATTCCAAATTTAAAGATTGATATTGAAGAATATCGCCACGACGTGACAGGCGCAAAACATCTGCATTTATCTGCCGATGATAATAATAATGTGTTTTTAGTTGCCTTTTTGACCGTACCACAGGATTCAACCGGTGTCGCACATATTCTTGAGCATACCGCTTTATGTGGTAGTCAACGCTATCCTGTGCGTGATCCATTTTTTATGATGACGCGCCGTTCTTTGAACACTTTTATGAATGCGTTTACCAGTAGCGATTGGACGGCTTACCCTTTTGCTAGTCAAAATGTTAAGGATTTCAATAACTTACTAAATGTTTATTTAGATGCTGTGTTCTTTCCAAAACTGGAAGCTCTTGATTTTGCACAGGAGGGGCATCGCGTCGAATTTGAAACCCAGGATGATCAGAATGCGCCCTTGCTTTATAAAGGTGTGGTGTTCAATGAGATGAAAGGCGCGTTGAGTTCGCCGGTACAGCGTTTGTGGCAAACGATACATCGTCACCTTTTTCCGACGATTACTTATCATTATAACAGCGGTGGAGAGCCGAAGGATATTCCTAAGCTCACCCATGCCCAATTGAAAGCTTTTCATGCCAGTCATTATCATCCGTCGAATGCGATTTTTATGACTTATGGGGATCGCCCGGCTGAAGAGCATCAAGCTTTATTCCAAGAAGGTGCTTTGCGGCATTTTCAAAAGCGGGATTGTCGTGATTTACAAATTTCAGATGAGCAACGTTATAACGCACCTCAAAAAGTGGTTGATTATTATCCCTTTGATAAAGCGCAAAAGACGGAAAATAAAACGCATACCGTTCTCACCTGGCTATTAGGTAAAAGTACCGATATTCGTGAAGTTATGAATGCCAGTTTGTTGGCAGGCGTGTTATTAGACAATAGTGCTTCACCGTTGCGTCATGCTTTGGAAACGACTTCGTTAGGGATAGCCCCTTCGCCTTTATGTGGTTTTGATGATAGTAGCAGGGAAAGCGGTTTTATTTGTGGTTTGGAAGGTTCAAATCCCGAACAGGCGGATGCTGTAGAAGAGTTGATTTTTCAAGTACTTAACCAGGTTGCTGATAAGGGTGTGCCATTGGAAATGGTGGAATCGATGCTACATCAAATCGAATTGCATCAGCGAGAAATCACCGGCGATGGTTTTCCTTATGGTTTGCGCTTAGTTCTTAATGCCTTATCTCCTATGATCCATGGGGGCGATCCGGTTAGCTTTTTAAATATTGATCCGGTATTGGCGGAAGTCAGGGCAAATATACAACAGCCTGATTTTATACCGAATTTAACCAGGCGTTTATTATTAGATAACCCACATCGTGTTCGCCTGGTGATGGCACCTGATGTGAATCTTGGGGCAAAAGAAATCGCTTCAGAACAGGCGCAATTGGAAGCCCTAAAAAATACCATGACTGATGAAGATAAAACGAAAGTCATTAAACAAACCGCCGCTTTAGAAAGCCGTCAACAGACAAAAGATAATCCCGATTTATTGCCGAAAGTCGGTTTAGAAGATGTGCAGGATGAATTAAAGATACCTGAAGGTACGGTCAAAGCAGTGAATGCTTTACCTGCCACTTGGTTTGCTCGCGCCACTAATGGTATGGTATATCAAACTTTGGTTTTTGATTTACCTGATTTAGAGCCTGATTTATTGGATAAGCTACCCCTATTTTGTGATTGTTTGACGGAAGTGGGTTGTGGCAATAAGAATTATCGGGAAATGGCGGCACAACAAGCGGCAGTGACGGGGGGTATTTCTGCACGAATATCGCTACGCGGTAATCTTTTGGATCAACAAAACGTGAAAGGCATGTTTAATTTATCGGGTAAAGCTTTGGCGCGTAATCAATCTGCTTTGACTGAATTATTGTATGAAACGCTGTTTAATGCCCGTTTTGATGAACTACCCCGTTTGCGTGAATTGGTTGCTCAAGCACGAGCAGATACTGATAATAGTGTGACGGGGCGTGGACATCAATTGGTCATGATGGCATCTAGTAGTGGTATGAGTCCCGCCGGGAATTTGTATCATCGTTGGAATGGCTTAGTTGGAATGAAAAAGATTAAGGCATTTGATGATAGCTTAACAGATGAAGAGCAATTAAACGCCTATGCTGTCCAATTGACGCAAATTAGGGAAAAGTTGCTTGAAACGCCTCGCCAATTATTAGTCGTCAGCGAAGCAGAGCAGCAAAGTCGAATTAATGAGACATTTACAAAGTTCAATTGGCATACAGATTCCAATCAATCAAGCGGCTTTCAACCGGCAGCCATCAATTATAAGGTTAAACAGGCGTGGCAGACCCATACCCAGGTTAATTTTTGTGCGAAGGCTTATCCAAGTGTCGCCGCTGGACATCCTGATGCGCCTATTTTAGTGGTATTGGGTAATTTCTTAAGAAATGGCTATTTGCACCGTACTTTACGTGAACAAGGGGGTGCTTATGGTGGCGGTGCCAATTATAATGGTGATACCGGGGCTTTTCGGTTTTTTTCTTATCGTGATCCTCGTTTAGTGGAAACTTTAGCGGACTTTGATCAATCTTTGATATGGCTACAAGAGACTCACCATGAACCACGCACTTTAGAAGAAGCCATTTTGGGAGTTGTTAGTCGCATTGATCGCCCTGGCTCGCCTGCCGGTGAAGCGATGACTAGCTTTTTTAATAGCTTATATGGGCGCACTCCTGAACAGCGGCGCGAATTTCGCCAGCGTGTATTGCAAGTGAAAATAGCAGATTTGCAACGAGTCGCTGCCACTTATTTACAGCCAGAGAAAGCCAATGTAGCTGTATTAAGTGATGCTTCTATATTAGCGGAATTGCCAGAATTGGGGTTAGAAAGGAAAGTATTATAAAGTAGTCGAAAAGAAATCCGTTTTATTCCTAAATCCGTTGTACTCAATAATGAAAATATTAGTCTTAGGAGTCGGCAATATTTTGTTGACTGACGAAGGTATTGGTATACATGCTGTCAATGCCTTATTACAAGATTACTCTATTCCAGACGGGGTTGAAGTCGTAGATGGTGGAACTTCAGGCATGGAATTGTTGACGTTTATTGCGCAAGCGGCGCATTTAATTATTTTAGATGCGGTAAAAAGTGGACAAGAACCCGGTACAATAATTCGCCTTGACGGTGATGAAGTTCCTGCTTTTTTCCGCACTAAAATTTCTCCACACCAAGTGGGCATATCGGATGTGCTAGCGGCTGCCCACTTAATAAATGAACAGCCGGATAATATCACATTATTTGGTGTTGAGCCAGCGAGTATGGCATTGAGCATGGAATTATCCGAAAAAGTGGCACCACAAGTAGTACGTTTAATTAAACTGGTGGTAAAAGAACTGGATAAACTTGGATATCAACTGATCCCCAAAGTTTTTTCAGGCACCGTTGGAGACAAATACCATTTTTTGAAAAAATTGTATTTCTAACTTAATTGATAATTGATAATGTTGACTCAATCTTCAGATACACATTTAGAGATAGAGAATATTTTAATTTCATTGATTCGCCAACAATCTACGGCAAAAAGAACCTCCCAAATGTGTTCTTTGTCTCAAACAACACGAAAATTGTCAAAAAGGGCTATAAAAAGGGCTAATCCCACATTAAGTGAACAAGAGTTAAATCAACTTTTCGTCAACTATTTATATGGTTTAAAATTAGAAAACCGTTTTTGTAGGGTTATAAATCATAAGATAAGCATGAAAAAATCAGACATCATAATCGCAGTTGAGCCAATTATTACCGCTTTTGATCAATTAGGTATTCTTTATTATATTGCTGGTTCCGTAGCAAGTTCGGTGTATGGAATGCCTCGTGCCACCCAAGATGTTGATTTTGTTACAGATTTGAAACTTCAATCTGTCAACTTACTGGTAGAAATGCTTCAGGATGCTTATTATATTGATAAAGATATGATTTTGGATGCCATTAAGCGAAGCGCAAGTTTTAATTTGCTCCATCTTGAAACGATGATAAAAATAGATATTTTCATAGTTAAAGAAGGACCATACCATCGCTCCGTTTTACAAAGAAGAAGGGCGGATACGTTAGATGAAGAAGATAATGCCCTCAAATTTTATCTTGCCTCATCTGAAGATGTTATCCTTAGTAAGCTAGATTGGTTTCGTAAGGGTAATCAAATATCCGATCAACAGTGGCGTGATATACAGGGCGTTATGAAAGTACAAAAAAAATCATTGGATTTGGAATATCTACTAACCTGGGCAAAAATGTTAGAGCTTGATGAATTATTAAAAAAAGCCCTTGATGATGCGGGAATATATAAGTTACAATGAACAAAGAAATCCGAGTTTTTCCAAAGTTCAGAAAAATAACGACGCGCGTTAAACCTGTTAGGTATTCGAGACCTGACAGGTTTTTGGAAGTTATTTAAAAACTCATTTAAAAAGTTAAATTTATGCCCGTGCTGAGTATAACCATTAATCATTAAAGTGGAATATTCCAGTTTAATTCAGGCGTTTTATCAGCAAACTGCCTAAAAATTTTTAACGTTTCAACAAACCAATCATGAATCGCTTGTAGTCGATTAGCTTTTTGATCAAATTCTATGAGCGGCTTTTGAAGGATGATTCTTAAACCAATCGGTCTTTCTTCAAATAAAAAGCCAGGGTGAATCGAAAACAAATGCTTGTTTTGATTAAAGAAATCTTTAAATAGCCCATATTGATGATGCGCTTTGTCACACCAGTACCAAACTGCTAGGTTAGTTAAAGTACCTGTTAATTTTTCATAATCAAAACAAACGGTTATCTCTGACCATCCACCACCGCCTGGTAGAATATCGTGTTTTATCATGCGATACGAATTGAGTTCAAGTAGCCGTTTTAAACGTTCTTGCGTTTCCCTGGGCGCACCGTGAGTGGGATAACCAAACAGCATGGTAAATTCTGTGGCAATTGAGTCTAAGCACTCATCCATTTTTCCGATGGTGTCAGTGAATGTTGAAATGGCAACTAAATCATCAGTGTTCAGTTCCGTGATACCTTTCATATTGTTATCCTCAAGAAAGTCTAAAAATGCACTCACTAATGGATTGTTTGAATAAGACTCTAAAAACGTACACACATCTGCAATGCGAAATTGAGCATAATCAATATCCTTTATTTCCTGGGTATTATAGTATTTAGAACAATATCTCAAATAAACATTGGTATAATTTTGCTGTTCCGTTTCTAAAACAATTTGACATTTTTCAAAATGATGCTGTTGCTCTTTTACAATCGCTTGAATGGTATTTCCCATAAAACACAAATTCTTTTTATTGTAAAAAACCAGATCGACGGTTAAATCACCATAAATGCGTTGAGTTTCTACAATAAAATCACGCCCTTTGATACCTAATACTTTGTTGACGAAACTATCTAACAAAGCCGGATCAGAACGCAATACGCCGGCTAAAATTTCCGTGATAAAATCTTCTAGCCCGTAAGTGTTATGGAATAATTGACTAAACAATGGATTTTCCATGAATCTCCTTAGTAAGAGGGCAATCCATTGTGGTTGCCCTTCGTCGTTACCATTTTTATTCATAATTTGTTAGAATATTAACATAACATTATTTTTTTTAATGTTGGAAACTTTTATTTCATTTTTTTAGGAGCTAGTCAATGACAAAAACTTTACGTAGTCGATCCCATGGTCATTTTCAAGGTACATGGATACTACTACTTTCATTATTTTTAGTCCCCTTGGCATACGCCAGCGGTGGCGGAAATGCCGATCATTTCGCAAACCTTTTTTTATGGATTGCGGTTTTGCTTATAATGGCAAAAATTTCAAGCTTAGTTGAAAAAATTGGACAGCCTGCTGTCCTGGGCGAATTAGTGTTAGGGGTTATACTGGGAAATCTTGCCCTCGTGGGAATTGGGGTATTCGATCCAATCAAGGCTGACGGGATCATTCTATTCCTTGCCGAATTAGGTGTAGTGGTATTGTTATTTCAAATTGGCTTGGAATCCCATATCGAAGAAATGAAAAAGGTGGGAGTACGAGCCTTTATGGTTGCCATTGTAGGTGTTGTAGTTCCTTTTGGTCTTGGCTATGTAGCCGGTATGTGGCTAATGCCGGGAATGGATACAAATTCCTATTTATTTTTAGGAGCCACCCTTACAGCCACTTCCGTTGGTATCACCGGTCGAGTATTCCGTGATTTAAACAAGTTACAAACGCGGGAAGCTCAAATTGTGTTAGGTGCGGCAGTCATTGACGATGTCATGGGATTAATTATTTTAGCGGTTGTTTCAGCGATTGTGACAACGGGTGTGGTTAGTACCGGCGACATCAGTTTGATAACGACAAAGGCAATATTATTCCTGGTGGGTGCCCTGTTTTTGGGACAATTATTAGCCCCTTATATAGGACAATTCTTTTCTCGGATTCATACCGGAGTAGGTATGAAGTTCACAATTGCTATTAGCTTTTGCCTGATTTTTGCCTATTTGGCTCATTTTGTCGGACTGGCTCCTATCGTGGGTGCTTTTGCTGCCGGTTTAATGCTCAAACCGGTTTATTTTTCTCGATTTGATGAGCCTCAAATTCAAGTGCCCATAGAGAGAGCGATTGAAAAAGCGGATGAGCACACCAAGTGCGAAGTCAAACGAGTTTTGGACAAGCACACTGAACATCATATTGATCGCTTAATTGAACCGTTAGGGCATTTTTTAGTGCCACTCTTTTTCGTGGTAACGGGCATGCAAGTCAATTTAGAAACGTTATTTGATCCCAAAATATTAGGCATCGCTTTAGTTATTACGGCGGTCGCATTTATCGGTAAATTGGTGGCAGGTATCGTAGCGGGACCTGTTAATAAGTATATTGTCGGCTGGGGTATGGCACCTCGCGGCGAAGTCGGGCTGATTTTTGCGATGATAGGTAAACAGCTTGGTGTGATTAGTGAAGAACTGTTTTCGGTAGTCATTATCATGGTGATTTTGACGACACTGTTGACACCGCCAATTTTGAATTATCTTTTACGCAGGGAAGATAAAAGGGCAAATCAAAAGGCGTAAAGATGGGCAATGTTATTGCCCAGCCTACAAATTGATTTTCTTAGAAATCCGATTTTTGAAAAAATCGGATTTCTTGAACCTTATAAAGCCCTATAGATTTCAATAACGCATCAATCGACGGTTCTCGTTCGCGAAATGCGATAAATAATGCCTTATGCTCTTCGGAACCGCCTTTTTCTAAAATGGAATGTAAAAACTGTTGCCCTGTTGCCCTGTCAAAAATGCCATGCTCTTCAAATTTAGAAAAGGCATCTGCTGATAATACCTCTGCCCATTTATAGCTATAATAACCGGCAGCATAACCGCCAGAAAAAATATGTAAAAAACTGTGCTGAAAACGGTTAAAAGCCGGGGGAATGAGTACCGCCACTTGTTGACGCACCTCATCTAATAGGGCTTGAATATTGAGTTCGGGCGTATATTCAGCGTGTAGGCGAAAATCAAATAGTCCCAATTCTAATTGTCGCACTGTAAACATCCCTGCTTGGAAATTTTTTGCAGCCCGCATTTTATTAAATAATTCATCTGGTAACGCTTCCCCACTTTCATAATGAGCTGCAAATAAATCTAAAGCTTCACGCTCCCAGCACCAATTTTCCATAAATTGACTGGGCAACTCTACTGCATCCCACGCGACACCGTTAATACCGGCAACGGGAGCGGCATCCACTTGAGTCAATATATGGTGTAAACCATGTCCAAATTCGTGAAATAATGTCGTGACTTCTTTATGAGTTAATAAAGATGATTGTTTGCCAAGTGGAGGCGTAAAGTTGCAAGACAAATAGGCGACTGGGATTTGTAAACCACAGGGAGTGCGGTGACGGATGCGGCATTCATCCATCCAGGCACCGCTCCGTTTACCTTTTCGCGCATAAGAATCCAGATAAAATTGTCCCCGTAAAGTACCCAATTCATCATAAATATCAAAGAATTGCACATCCGGATGCCAGGTGTCGATACCGTTATGGCGTTGAATAGATAAACCATATAAACGCTCCACGACACCAAAGAGTCCTTCTAAAACTTTAGGCAATGGAAAATAGGGGCGCAGCGATTCTTGAGATATATCATAACGGTCATGACGCAATTTTTCAGAATAGTAGTGTACGTCCCACATTTCAAGGTGTTCTACATTACCATATTCTTTAGCAAAGCCTTGTAATTCTTCAAATTCCTTTACCGCAAGGGCTTTAACGTGTTGCCCTAAATCCATCAAAAAATCTAAAACCTGTTGAGGTGTTTCCGCCATTTTCTTACTTAAAGAAAAATCAGCATAATTGACAAAACCGAGTAACTGTGCTAGCTCATGTCGTAACACCAATATTTCCTGCATGATGGCACTATTATCCCATTGCCCTGCATGGCTACCTTGATCAGAGGCGCGTGTCACATAAGCCACATACATTTCCTGTCGCAATGCGCGATTATCAGCATAATTCATAACAGGCAGATAGCAGGGCAAATCTAAAGTCAATACCCACCCTGTCAAATTTTCATGCGCCGCATTTTGTTTTACCAAGGCGATCACTGATTCTGGTAAACCTGCTAATAGATGCTCATCAGTAATCTGTTTTTTCCAAGCGTGGGTGGCATCAAGCACATTTTCAGAAAACTGGGTTTGTAGTTGGGATAATTTCTCTTGAATTTCCTTATAACGCGCCTGTTTTTCAGGCGATAAATCTATACCTGATAGGTGAAAATCACGCAATTCATTTTTAATCACCTTCTGCTGGACCGCATCCAAACAGACATATTGGGAACTCTCTGCAATTGCCCGATAGGCGGCATATAAGCCCTGATTATGTCCCAGTTCGCTGTGATAAGCGGATATCATTGGTAAACAAGCATTATAAGCGGTCCGCAAATCTTCGGTATCTGCTACATTATGCAAATGTTCAATGGGAGACCAAATTCGCTTGAAACGGTCATTCAATTCATTGATAGGCTGAATAAAATTATGCCAAGTAAAAGGAGCAGCCGTTTCAATTAAATTGGCGATTTGGGCGCGATTGTCATTAAGTACCGATTCAATCGTTTTAACAATATCGGCTGGTTGAATTTTGGAAAAGGGAGGAAGTTCTAGGGAGTTAAGTAATAAAGAGTTAGTCATATTATAGCAATCTATTTTAAAAATCCGTTAATAATCAATGCTTTATAATAAACCTGTTAAAATATTTATACCTACCTACTTAATTAACGATACTTTATTAGTATAACATAATAAATCATTAACTGTCAAATTGAAACGGAATTTATTTAAGTCATTGATTTTAAAATACTTTTATTTTGAGGTTGACATAAGTCTCTGAAATATATAACTTAATTATTTCGGGACAAGTCTATAGGAGTTTTAGAAATATGCGAAAATTTTCATCTTACGGACCAATTGATCCGGAACTACATTATCACGTTCCCCGTCAAGAATTGGTAAATGGCGCGATTCAAGAATTATTGGGCGATAACCCAGGCAAAGGGGGACATTACATCACCGTCTGGGCACCGCGTGAAACCGGTAAAACTTGGAGCATGCGCGTCGTGAAGGTGGGTAACTAAAACCTCGAAACCACCCTACAAAACTCTGATTTAATAATAAAAGTTAATCAATTAATGTTACTCTAATCCCAATTATTTAGTCATATTAAAAAATTGTGGTGTTTGGTATTAAAGAAATCCGATTTTTCAAAAAATCGAATTTCTAATATAGCGTGGAATGATAATTTCAACTAATTGATTTGCAAGCTTTTTTTTTATTTACGCGGTAATTCAATTCCACCACTGTTCCAATAAATACTTAACGCATTATCTTCACTCTAGAAAAATAGGTAGAAAAATAGGGACAGATCACATTTCATGCTGGATGGCGTTTATAAAAGCCCAAGTCTAATCATGACAAGGGGCTTCCGTAGGGCGTGTTATACTAACACATCATTTTGCCCTACTAATCTTAAAGGTAGTCAGTTAAAATAGAAAATAGACTATTACACAAAATTCATAACAAAGCATAGGCTGGTAGCTTTCGCCCACCACAACCAAAAAATGAGTATTCATTGAGGTTTGGTGGGTTTTCTACCCACCCTACGCGCTAGGAAAAATACGATGAGTCAAACTATTCGTGCAAGTGACATTTCATTACATGATTTGAAAACCCAATTTGGTCTTCAACTCAACAGAGATAAGCCATTTTTTCAAGAATGGCAAACTGAAGACCCCGATCTCACTGATTTTGAGAAACCGTTTTTGGATCGGATGAAGGATGATTATTTTAACTTACTTGAGTATCCTCCATTATTAGAAGATACCATTAAAATGGCCATTTTAGGACCCTTGTTACATCTTGCAGGGTTTTACTCCTATCCTTTTCAGACTAAATCAGAATATTCCGTCAAAATTTCCACTGTAGATGGTGAAATGGTTGTGGAGGGCAAAATTGATGTGTTAGTTTTGAAAGACCGATTTTGGATTATGGTCATCGAATCAAAACAGGCTGCTTATTCTATCGAAGCCGGGTTAGCACAAATATTAGCCTATATGTTGGCTAATGAAAATCAGGATAAACTTTGCTATGGCATGATAACAACCGGAGGAAGTTTTGTTTTTATTAAATTAGTTAAAGGTAAAATGCCGCAATATGCCTTATCTAAAGTATTTGAACTTCGTAATCCAGGCAATGATTTATATACGGTTTTAGAGATATTAAAACAGCTAGGGCAGGTGGCATTGACTAAATCATAACTTAGCGAGCGTAGCAGAAAAATAGGGACAGTATCGTAGGGTGGGCAAGTTTTGCCCACCATCATCGGTGAGGTGGGCTACATTTCTCTTGCTGTTGGAATTATATTCACATCCAATCCCTTATTTCACCATTCTGAATCATCTCGACAACGAACCTTTCCCCATCATCAGTTGCCAACCCGCTTTTGACAAATTCACCCGTTTCAACACATTTCCAACAAATATGTCTTCTTTGGATAAAACTGTGAGGGAGTGGATTAGATTCATAAGCAAGAACAGAATATTGTTGCTCAGTCGGTTGATGACAAGAATCACAGGCAAATACAAAT
>Ga0164310_10000845_pt1 | contig 16829 bp, 18 predicted proteins | sample GuaBasSedimGuay1_FD_121795 | JGI IMG/M metagenome (GOLD analysis project Ga0164310, IMG submission 121795) | Subseafloor sediment microbial communities from Guaymas Basin, Gulf of California, Mexico - Guay1, Core 4569-9, 0-3 cm | ecosystem: Environmental > Aquatic > Marine > Hydrothermal vents... | reverse complement strand
GTATACTGGCAACGTAAGAACTAAGGATATTAACAGCAAAATATACTCGTGTATTTCCACGGTTTTGAGGCATAATATCGGCGATAGGACCGCTAAGTAGAGAGCGGTGATTATGAAGCTATCTAGTTTATAAGATAGGGCTAGAAAAATGAATGGGAGAATCCAAGGGTTCAAGTCAATATGTTTCAGAATAAGCTCCGAGGTTACGAAGGCTACCGCGAGAATCAATGGCTTAACTTGATCCTCAACTTTAATCTTTCCCTTAGAGCCTAAGATTACGCCTAATGATATAGTGATCGATGTAACGTTAATTCACCTCTTCAGCTTCATATACACCTCTAAGTACTTCTCCGCGAATCTTCGGATAGAATGTCTCTTAACAACCTCATCTCTAATCTTGAGAGCTTTCTCCCTGTTCTCCCTTAAGGAGGCAACTACTGCGTATATGCATTCAGCCAGCTTCTTAGAGTCTCTTAGGGGAGCAAGAGGCCAGTACTCACCTATCATCTCACGGGTTCCCGGAGTCTCTGTACAGACGACTGGTAAACCGGAAGCCATTGCTTCAAGCACGGCCATTGGTGAGCGTTCCATTAGACTTGAAAGAACGAAGACGTCAAATTTAGTATACCACTTGGCGGGATCGTCTTGTCCCACGAACGTGAATCTATCAGATACTCCTAGATTGCCTGCGAGTTTCAAGCATTCATGGAAATATTCTTCGTCTTGGATGGGTCCCACAACGATGAACCTTACATTCGGCAGAGTCTCTACGAGATACTTTGCCGCTTGGATGAGATTCTTTAATCCTTTCATTGGAACTATACGGGTTACTGTCCCGATCACTATCTCCTTACTATTCTTTGTCTCTGATGGCTTAAATGATTCGTCGTCCACGGGATTCTGGATAACTTTAATTTTATTGCTCGGCGCACCTAACTCGATTAATCGACTCCTATTTGACTTATTCACTGTTGTTATTAGATCTGCTGCTTCATATGTGGCTAAGCATATTTTTCTAAAGAATGTTAGACATAAATCTCTTAGCCACTTTTCCTCCTTCATGGATCTAAGTTCCCATTCTCTTTCATCTTCATATATTCCGTGAATTGTAACTAGCAGAGGCTTGTCTGTCAGGGTCTTCATTACAAATCCTGCGAAACCAGCATATCCGGCGTTTAATGCGTGATATAGATTGCATTCAGCTATGTTGTCTATGCGTAGTATGCTGATTAGAGGCGATAAGAGACTTCTCGCAGTTAGAAAAAACTTGAGATATGGCTTGTCTGGGAAGTATTGCTTATAGAAATCCGTCAGAATTTTCCAAAAGATCTTTGAGTCTATGGATGGGCAATCCACGTATTCCTTGATTCCGTGGCAGAGAAGGGGATTCTCATCATTTTCAATGAATAATTGTAGTAGCAGTTTAAGTGATTCTAGGTTTGCACGTCTAGTTTCTCCAGTATCCCTTAACGAGACACTCTTGTACTGGATTATTCTTTTATCTCGATATTCCCTAGGTCCGCCTATTGCTATGAGGTTAAAACTGGTATTTTTCACTCTGTTTATAAGGTAGTTTAGCCATCTTCCAACCCCGCCTACCGTGGATGGGAGAACTCCCTCAGATATTAGTGATACCTTGATAGAACGCGTCATCACCCACACTCGCTGGCACTCATATGTCTCCTGCTAATTTATGAGATGAAATATACTTGATGAAAGATGATAAGCCTTCGTTGAGGCTGATCTTCGGCGAGTAATTAGCAATCTCTTTTATATGCGATATATCAGCTACGGATCTTCTGATATCTCCTTTAATAGGAGCTTTATGGATTATCTTGACGTCTGTTCCAACAATTTTTATTATCTTTAGCGCCAAGCTCTTTATCGATGTCTCTTTTCCTGTTCCAACATTGAATACCTGACCATACGCACGCTTGCAGTTGGCAATTAATAGGTTAGCATCGACGATATCTTTAACGTATATGAAGTCTCTTGTTTGCTTTCCATCACCATATATGATTAGATCTTCTCCTCTGAGAGCCCGGTTCGTAAAGATCGTTATGACGCCTGAGTATCTGCTGTAGGACTGGCGGGGACCGTATACGTTAAAGTATCTGAGACATGTGCTTCTTAAGCCATAGGTACTATTGTATGCTATGCATAGAGCTTCCGCTGAGAGCTTAGAAGCTCCATATGGAGAGATTGGTTTTGAAGCATCATCCTCTCTGATGGGAATTCTAGATGGATCTCCATAGACAGCGCATGAGGAGGCATAGATGAGAATTGCGTCTCGAATTCTAGCTTCTTCAAGCAAGTTAAGTGTTCCAGCAACGTTTACTTCATAGCATGCTTGTGGATTCTTTACGGATAATGGAACGCTTGCGATGGCAGCTTCATGAAAGACATAATTTATATTCTTCATGGCTTTATGGACTGCTTCATGGTTACGTACGTCATCTTTTAAGAGGCTGAATTTTTTAGATTTTAGATGATTGCTTATATTCTCAATCTTTCCCGTTGAGAAGTTATCAATAACTCTTACTTCTTTAACATCCCTATTTTTCATCAACGCATCCACTAGATGGCTTCCAATAAACCCAGCTCCACCAGTTACTAAGACATTTCCTCCTATACTCATTTATCATCACCTAGAAAGCTGAATAGTAATAATAATCAATCTTTTTGATTATTGTTTCTATGACCATAGTTATTAGGAATATAGCCATGATTATTGATGAAACCATATAACTCATAGACGCAACATACTTAACTCCGTACATCTTGATCAGAATCGCTCCGAGCGTGAAGTTCAGTAAGGTTCCTAGCAGCATCGGGAGAAGAGGCATGACGGGTCTATGCATACAAAAGAATACCAGTATATTAGAGATTATGCTGATGAGAAATATGTGACCGATGCTCAAGTATGTAAATATGGTAACATCTCCAATCTGGTTTCTAATAAGGAAGAAAAGAATAACCCAGAATGAGAACCCAGATAAGAATATCACGGTTTGCATTTTCAAATATATCTTCTTTATGGATTCGCGGTATTCATCTATTTGGAACGAATTGAATTCACTTCTCTCTCCGGAGAGATATCTATAAAATCTTTGGATGTAGTAATTCATCACTCCGAAGGGCACGGTGATTATAAGTAGAGATAGACTTGCAGGTGTTTCGTAGAGGAAATCTACAAGGAATAGATAGGGTGACCCTCTATACCAGACTAGGAATCGATCAGTAAATATAAAGATGAAGTACAATAGATTCACAATTGAATATGGCATTCCAAGATAAAGCGTAAATGGAAGTCTTATCTTCACGTCCCCATACGATTCAGGTTTAAATCTGCTTCTGAGATAAAGATATACGGTTAGATAAATAATGACAATAGCCGAGCCTCCTATCGTCCCATATATGTGAGCCATAAACTTTTGCGGAATGCTTCTCATCACAGTGTAAGATATGCCTATTATCAGTAGTGAGCATAGATATGTTAGGATCAAAGGGATGTGAAGACGTAAAGCGTAGAGAGGAGCTGTTGTAAGCCACAGAAGCGAAAGCGCAATGAAGAAAATTGTGAAGTATGTGATCCACCAATCTGGATATATCCCTAGAGTATTCGTGAACATAACCAGTAGAATTGCTATTAGAAGTGTGATGAAGAATCCGGATATGAAGTACGCCACAAGAATTTTTCTTACAGCTGAGTACATTTTCTGATACATGAAGTAGAAGAGTTTCCTCATGAATAGAGGTGAGATCCATGATGTGCTTATGATGCTAGCTACCAGTGCTAAGTTAACTGATGTGGAGACGAGTGGTGTTTCACTTATGGGAAGCCATGAGACCTTGAAGATGATATAAACAAGAAGTATTATTACCCAAGGAAAGCCCAATGTCATCCCGCCTGCAAAGAGCCTGAGAGCCTCAATTATTGAGTCGATCCTAGTTTTCTTTCTGGTGCCTGCTGTCTCCCCTCTTAGCTGATAGTGCCTTATCGCCTTAAATACTGCCTCTGCAAGATTAAATATATCCTTATATCCGTATCTTTTAGCGGTCTCCCTTGTTACTCCAATTACTTCAAGAATCACCGCTACATCAAGATAGTCCTTCACATTCTCGTCAACTTCGAGAACTGCTACTGCGAGGGAATCTAAGTCAGTCAGGACCTCTGCCATTCGATAATTTCTCTCCATATTTTTTCAGAGAGAACCTCCAAGTAGACTCTACGGTAGTTTTCAAGGAATTCTTTATAGGTGAATCTTTCCAAAACATATCTTCTCGCCTTTCCACCAATCTCTTCAGCATACTCTTCATTTTCAAGTACTTTCATTATTCCTTCAGCGAGGGCGATAGATGATCTCGGCGGGACTATAACCCCGAAGCTGTCTATCGCTTCACTTACCCCACCGACATCCGTTGCTATGACTGGTTTGCCGCATGCCATGGCTTCGATGACCGTGAATGGAAAGCCTTCGGAGAGACTAGGCTGGACAACCACGTAGGCTCGGTTATACGCTAATTCAGGTTTATCGGTTGGACCCATGAACAAGACTTTATCCTCAAGATTCAGAGATTTTATCTTTCTCTGGCAAGTTTTGAAGTATGCCTCGTCGGATATGGGCCCATAGATTTCGCATATAGCTTCGTGATGATGCTTTGATACTTTGGCCATAGCCTCTATTAGGTTCATTATTCCCTTCAGCTTATCAATCCTAGCCATCACAACTATTCTTTTAAGGTTATCCTTCGCATTCGTCTTTAATGGCTTAAATCTTTCTATGTTAATCCCATTGTATATAACTTCGATTTTCTCCTCGGAGACGCCTAGTTCTCTTTCCCAATTTATATTGAATCTGCAGACTGGTAAGACTTTGTCTGCATAATAATAGTTTACTTGAACTATCGCTCTGTAAAGGTTTATTAGTAGCATCCTCTCAATTATGGAGGATTTTGATGGCAGATCTAGTATTCTCTCTCTAAAGTAGACGCCGTGCTCCGTTATCAAGTATGGTGTATCGCGTTCTATTTTGAGGATTATTCCTGGAAGCCCGCAGAACGCCGTGACTGATGAATGGGATAAGTCGGCATACGGATATTCGTAGGAGAGCAATCGCAGTATATGGCTTAGAATTCTTGAGAAGTCGATCATGTAAGACAGTTTGGTGTACCCATATAGTCTATCGTTAAATAATTCCTCCCGCATCACATTCCAGAACGTCTCGCTTCTCACGGTTCTTCGGTGATCGTGTTTCGTAAGAAACACGTGCATCTCGCATATTGCTTCAGCAAGTCTTCTTGGATCTCTACATCCATGCTTAATCTCGTCCAGAAACATTCGTAGGCTTGGAGCGAATTCCTTCCGTATCTTTCTCTCATCTGTGGATAAGTTTCTGCTTAAAAAGTCTCTGAACTTGAACTCTCGCATATGCTCCTTCGCAAACTCTGTACCCCAGAGCGGGATATCTAATATGCCCTTCACATTCGGCGGCAAATCGTATCTTCTGCGTAAAAATGGGGCTGGAGTAACCGATAAGACAAAAAAATCATAATCCTTTAGATTTAAGATTAAGTTATGAGTCCATGTGCTTACTCCTCCCCTATAGAATGGGTATGTCCCCTCACACAGCATTAGAACCCTTACCATCTCTTTGCTTGTTTCCTCCCTTTTTAAAGACCCGAAATAGAGGATAATCTCTTTTTCCACCTTCTATCTTCTCAGACAGTGCTTCAGCAACCTTTATCATCTCTTCAGATTTCGAATATTCCCCAGACCATGCGTAGCATTTTGAAGCCATCTTATATCCCCAGATCGCTGATGATGGGGATGATGAAAGGACTTTCTCTGCATATTTCTCATAGCTCTCAGCGGCTTTTCTAAATATGGACTCAGCCTTTTCTCGCCCCCTAGTTTTCATGAGAATCTTAGCAGCTGATAAATAGCATAGTCCTGAGATCCCGGGACTCACATGTCTTTTCTCCTCAGCTTCCTTAAGATATAGCTCCACAGCTTCTTCGAGTTTTCCTTCCTCTTCAAGCTTATTAGCCTTAAACCATCTGCTTTTATCTCCTGAGATTTTGTCTATCCATGAAGAACCAGAAATCTTGTTCACCACCATCTCATTAAAACGAACCCTAAAGATCTATTTTACTTTAGAAAAAATAATAATTTCTAAATTTACATTATGGATTTAAAATCTGTTAGTATAACTTATTTGGAAGGAGAAACATTTTGGTAGATGCTGGTGTGCCAACATGTCTGAGAGAATACCTAGGATTAAAACTGGGATAGAAGGGCTTGATATCTTAACTGGAGGAGGCTTTCCTGCTGGTAGAACTTACTTGGTTGCGGGAGGGGCTGGAACTGGAAAGACAATAATGTCTCTTCAATACGTTTATGGCGGAGTAAGATATGGAGATTCAAGCGTGTACGTTACGATTGACGAAAGCCCGGATCATATTATTGAGGATGCTCATTCCATAGGCTGGGATTTAGAGAAGCTAATAGATGAGAATAAGCTCCTCATGGTCGAAATTACACCGTTATTCTCAGACGCAATGAAGATTGACGCTGATAAGATTCTAGATGAGCTTAAGGGGTTAATCTCGCAAGTGAATGCAAGAAGGCTCGTAATAGATCCCATTGCGCCTCTCATTCTTAGAGGAATGGAGATGATGGATCTGATGGCTGCTCAGATGGTTGTCAGAAACTACATTCGCAGATTAATCATGGGGCTGGATGGGTTTAATGTGACGACTCTTGCAACATCTGAGATTCCGACGGGGACAAATAAGCTCAGCCGATATGGCGTTGAGGAATTCTTAGCTTCCGGAGTGGTTGTCTTGAGGCTTAGAAGGATGAATGGAAACTTTGTGAGGGAGCTTTACATAAGGAAGATGAGGGGCGTAAATCATAGCTTAAACATATGCAACTTCGTTATACAGTATGGAAAAGGCATAGTTATACCAATCTAAAGCTCCGAAGATCTCCTTTTAACGATGCTTATCAACTTATAGAGTGAGTATATTAAACATATAGTGTATGCCGTGCCCATGAGAGATTGAAAGACCAAGTATATGGGTCTAGGAACCAATTCAATCTCGTATAGGACCGCTACGAATCTGCCTATGGCAAAGAAGAGTATACCATATGTAAGAACCTCCATCGCTTTCGTGGACTCGTTTCTCTTCAGAAAAATTCTGCCAAGAGATACTTTCACATTATCTTTTATTTTCAAATAAAGAGATATTAAGAGAGCTAATGCTGCTCCAGTCGTAAGGCAACCGATTAACGGCATCCACTGAATCATTTCCCAACCATCCTGTACACTACATATAAGAAGTAGACTAGAGCTATTACGGCTAAATCCCCAATATACCTTCCAACCACTCCTAAAATTGGCGAATGCATGCTTAACATAAATAGTGTGTTAGCGATAAATACGAAAAATATACTTAAAAATAAACCGCCAAATGCCTTCATAAATAATTTCTCTCTGAGAAAGATTCTTCCAGCGACTTTATTTTTCTTGCCGAATTCAGCTAGCATCACATGTATAAGGAATAATGCAACGATCGTTAATATCAGAAGTATTATGCTTCTAATGACGCCTATTAGTTCATACACGCTTCTTTCCTCGTGAAGGTTAGTCATTCTTTTTATTCTAGGATCTTTGCTATCTTTTTGCTTGCTTCGCTTATTTTGATAAGGACTAACCCAAGCGGGGTTTCAGGAGATGATAGAACTATAAGTAAGGCCTTTGGACCTGCTCCCATGGCTATTATCTTTGCGGATTCTCCCTCAACGATCACTCTACTTATATTTCCAGCCTTAACCTCGCTCATAGCTGTTTCGGCGGCGCCAGTCATCGTTGCAGTCATAGCTGCAAACGTATCAATATCTACATCTCCTGCAACATCTGATGCTATTAGAAGCCCATCTCTCGTGACAGCGGCCGAAGCGTTTATCCCGCCGACCTTTCGCAGATCATTCAATACCTCTTCTATCATAGACTTAACCGAAATTGCCAAACCTTTTTTCCTCTCCCTCAATAAGTTTCTTAAGTAACAGACTGAGAGCCTTCATCAAGTTTTTCCCCTCAGTTGCGATGGCTTCAACTACTGGAACATCCTTTGGTATACGCATTCTCCTCCTAACCTCCTCAGCTGATAATGCTCCCGGAAGATCCTGCTTATTCGCTATCACCACATACGGCAAGCCGTGAACGCCTGCCTTTCTCATCATCTCCATCGCGCGTGGAAACTCCTCTGGCTTAGTGCTATCGATCACCAAAAGAACCCCTAAGGCTTCTCCTCCTAGAATATCAAGAATTGGATCGAATCTAGGCTGTCCAACAGTTCCAAACAAGTCCATGGAGAATCCCTCATAGTCTATATGTCCGAAATCCAGCGCTATCGTAGTTCCCATTCTCTGAACGCTGACAGCACGACTTGAGATTTTATGTACAATCGTAGTTTTACCAGCATGATATGGACCTGTTACGAGAATCTTCGGAATATAAACTCTGAACCCTCCAGGCTTGGAGTATTTGAATGGTATATACCGTTTTTTAGGTACTGATTTCCTGCCGATCTTACTGACGGTTAGGACCTCGTTGGCAATTATTCTTTTTAGTGCTTTAAGGTCTATTATGACGTCGAAGACTCTTTCAAGGCGTGCTTTGATCTCCTCTGGGTATTCCCATTCAGTATATATATAAATGCTACTTGAGTCCCGCACCATATGGTATTTATTCCATTCTCTGATCGCGGATACTCCTCTGACTCCGAACTGGTCTAAGAAGACGTTTAGGGAGTCAAAGATGAAGATTGAATCTCTATCCGTTCTCTTTAGGGCTTCTAAAAGTACACTATTCACTTCATCAAATTGAAAAGGGTTCTTAACTCTGAGAGGTTCGGAGCTCTCCACTCCTATAACTCCGCTGTATACATCTATGAATGTGAGAACTCCACTCTCATAGTACTTCTCAATAGGCCATCCGTAGCTCTTCATTTCCTCTGAGACTACTTCTGGAGGGCGATTATTAACTAGATAGAAGCCTCTATCTCCTTCTCTTAGCCGGTTGAAGAGCCATTCTTGGGCTATGGGAGCCGCATATACGAATGGGCTTGAACGTATAAGTATAGAGGTGCCTCTTTCAAATCCTCCTCCTAAAAGATTATCTACCGCTTTTATGCCCGTTGAGACGCGGCTCCCCACGTAAAAACACCTTGTGGATGCAAATTATGTAGGATATTATTTAAATTCTAAATTTCATTTATAAAAGGTTTGCTAATGAGATGTTTAATGGGCGTGTGAAATAATCGATGAAGAGGATCTCCTCGGGTATTCGCAGATTTGACAACGCTATTCAGGGAGGCTTTCCAGTAGGGATAAGTGTTCTTCTTGTAGGAATGCCTATGACGGGAAAGACAACTTTAGCCATGCAGTTTATCTATAATGGTTTAGTCTCTGGGGATGCTGGAATCTTCATAACAACTAATGCGACGGCTGAGGATGTTAAAGAGAGAATGGCCTCATTCGGCTGGGATACGACGCCTTACGAAGAACAGGGACTCATGAAGTTCGTTGACTGCTACGGTAAGATGGTGGATAGCAAGCTCTCAGACACGCATTCGATAAAGAGGATTCCAAGCATACTTGCATTTACGAGTCTAAGCGTGGCCCTCTCAGAGATATGTGGTCACTTCTGGAAGCTTCAGAAGACTCCGAGGGTGATCTTCGACTCAATTTCATCGCTACTTATGTACACGAATCCTGACGCTGTTATAAGATTTCTACATGTATTGCTGGGAAGATTGAAATTAGTGAACGCTGTCAGCATCCTCATATTAGAGGAAGGTATGCATGATAAAACCTTAGAGATAACGCTTCAGCAATTGACTGACGGAGCGCTAAGGTTGATTAGAAAAGATGCGGAGAGGGCGATACTCTGTCTAGGATTAGCATCGACAAAATGTACTAAGAGAGAGATTCCATTCACAATCACAGATAAAGGCGTAATCATAAATCCATAGGTATGTATCCCTATGAGAAACCGATAATCCCACAACAGTCGACACGACAGTTTTATATGGTTTATAAATTCGATTAAAATGCATGGCTAGGCATGAAATTTACCTTACTAAAAGAGAGAAATGATAATATTGGAAAAGAGACCCTTCAGACGTTTGGATGAATGGTTACTAGCCATTTACCGCCATGAGTTAATGTTAAAGATGCATATATCTAATGGCAAATCATAGAATAAAAAAAAGGTTTTTGGATTAATATAGCTGATTCCTTATTAATTGGGGAACATTTCTATCCATTGCCCGATTTTCATTTCGAGGGCTTTATCATAAACGAGCTTTGCTGTCACGGCGTCTTGGATGGCCAGTCCCGTAGAGGAAAAGAGGGTGATCTCGTCAGGTGACGTTCTTCCAGGCTTTAATCCAGCTATAACTTCGCTTAGCTCCCCGTAAATACTTTCTTTCTTTATCATCCCCTTAGAGAATGGAACATTAACTTCTCCGGAATGTAATCCTTGCTCCCAATCATCCAAGTATATCTTTGCGCGTAGAAGTATCTTGGGATCTAGCTCCTCCTTTCCAGGAGCATCGGCGCCTATGCACGTGATGTGCATTCCCTCCGTGATCCATTCATTTGAGACTAAAGGTTTTCTCGAAGGAGTGGTGGTAACAATAATATCGGCGTCCTTAACTACGTCTTTCGCGCTTTCAACGGGAATAAGCGTTGCTTTTCCTCTGCAGAGAGGTTCCATCTCAGAAATGTATCTTTTTATACTTTTCTCGCTTCGATCCCAAACGCGTACCTCCTTTAGTTTTCCGTAGAGGCTTAAGAGAGCCATGAGCTGCGTTCTGGCTTGGGTGCCTGCTCCCACTAAACCGACAGTCTTCGAATCTTTTCTCGCCAGATACTTCGCCGCGATTCCTCCAGTAGCGCCTGTTCGCACAGCCGTTATGTATCTTCCACTCATCACGGCGAGGGGAGCTCCGTTCCTCGGATCCACTAGAACTATAATCGCCATTACCGTTGGGAGATTAAACTTTTCAGGATTATCCGGATGGGCATTCACTACCTTGACCGCTGAGATCTCTAGTCTCTCGAGATATGACGGCATAGCTCTCAAGTCGCCATTATACTTGTCATATGTTAGATAGATCTTCGGCGGCATTTGCACATGCCCTAGAGCTTTCTCCTTGAAGGCTTCCTCAACGATGTTCATAACCTCGTCTATTTTTAGTAGAGGCTTTATTTCCTTCTCCGTTAAGATGAGAACTTCCATTCTAAGCCTTCCATATAGCCACTCCATTCTCGGGATCTCTGATGTACTCCCTAAATTTCTCGAGTATCTTTCTCGTCACTGGACCCATCCTTCCCTCTCCTATCTGTCTTTTATTCACTTCCCGTATGGGCATTATTTCCGCAGCCGTCCCCGTTACAAAGGCTTCATCAGCTTCATATAGATCAACAACAGTAATTCCCTTCTCGATGACTTGATAGCCTATGCTTTGAGCTATCTCCTTAACCACGCCAGCGGTGATTCCATGCAACGGGCCGCTCGTAGACGGCGGAGTCATTATCTTTCCATCCTTGACGATGAATATATTCTCAGCCGTACCTTCGCAGATGAAGCCGTTTGTATCCAAGATTATGGCTTCGTCTACACCAGCATTATTGGCTTCAATCTTCGCTAATATACTGTTCAGATAATTAAGAGATTTAATCTCATGTGTGGTTGCGTCAACGGGATCCCGGCGGATCCACGAGACTATCATGCTCATTCCTCTTTCCCGCTTCTCATCCTCATATAGCTGTAGCAGAGGAACAGTTATTATGATCACTGAGGGTTTTGGGCATTTTCTAGGATCTAGTCCAAGATCTCCTTTGCCTCTTGTCACAACAAGTCTGATGTATGCGTCTTTCAGATCGTTCCTCCTCAATGTTTCAAGAACCGCTTCTATCATCTCTTCTTTAGTTAATGGGATCTCCAGCATTATTGCCCGCGCTGAGTGATACAGGCGATCTATATGTTCCTTAAGCTTAAATACTATCCCGTTGTATGATCTGATGCCTTCAAAGATCCCGTCGCCATAAAGGAATCCATGATCGAAGACTGAGATTTTAGCCTCAGACTCTGGGAAATATTCTCCGTCAATATATACTAGAAGACCTTTTTGGGGCAACATACACACCTCTCTTCAAAGTATTTTAGCTCACATAAATATGTGTAACGATGAAATCTATCCATAGAAGCGCGGCCTCTTAGAAAGCCTCATTGGAAGGCTCAGAGGCTTGAAGGGCTTGCCTTTCGTTAGATCCTTTATTTCAGAAATAAGTTCTTCGAGGCTCATCCTCCTTATCTTCCCGCTTCTTTCAGCCCCTGAAATCCTGCGATCCCTCACGGAGAGAATCCCAGACTCCACCTCCTTTCGACCTATAACGACAATGTACGGTATCCATTCCATCTCGGCTTCTCTAATCTTCCTCTGCATCGTTAAGGGTCTATCATCCCAGTCGACTCTTACGCCGCATCCTGCGATCCTCTCCGCCGTTTTTTCAGCCTCTGCATAGAAGCTATCCGCAACTGGCACTATTCTCACCTGCGTAGGAGAGAGCCACAGCGGCAGCATTGGCGGCCGTCCTTCCATCTGATCTCTGTAGGCCTTCTCAAGCATTGCGTAGAGGTCTCTTTCGATGGCTCCGCTTGGAGAACAGTGAAGAATGAGAGGAATCTTCTTCTCGCCGTTCTCATCTATATAAAAGATTCCATACCTCTTTGCATTTTCTACATCTATCTGATCAGTTGAGAGAGCTGAAGCCTTATCCAAGTTATCAACAAAGTTGAATTCCCACTTTAGAACGAAGTAGAAGAATCGTTCATCCCACATCTCGATGAGAGCCGGCTTACCAAATTTCTTAACAAGAGAAATTACGAAATCCTTATTCTGCTCATAGAAGTCCCTTGTAAACCTTATCGCGAGCTCATAATCGTTTCTGCTCAGTCCAAATCCTTCAAGAGTATCGATGCTCAGCTGGAACCTCTTCATAAACTCTTCCTTTACTTGCTCCATATTTGCACATATAGCGTGGACGTCTGGCATTGTGAAGCTTCTAAGCCTCCTTAAGCCGGAGAGTTCACCGCTCTTCTCCCTTCTAAAACTATAGCGGGTTAGCTCATATATTCTGAGTGGAAGTTGACGGTAAGATATCTGAGCGTCATGAAGTATAAGGAACTGTCCGAAGCATGCGCTGAACCTCAGGAAGAAATCTTTATCATCTGACCTTAGGATATATTGCCGAGCTGGAAATCTATGTAGGTAATTTGACAGCGCCGGATGTTCGAAATCATACATGATTGGAGTCTCAACTTCCATGCCTCCGTAGGCGATTACCTTCTCTGTAACGAATTGTTCCATCAGAGACTTAACTAGTCTCCCCCTAGGGTACCATCTGAAGTTTCCCGGGTCGCTTGCAGGTTCATAATCGACTAGCTCGAGTCTCCGCATGAGATCGACGTGTGGGGGAGTCCGCTGGGCAACGCGTATCTTCGAAATCTCATAATCCGCAAATTTCTTTAGATTCTCGTGTCCTGAAAAATCGTATTCCTCAACTGGAATGAGCCTTCCATCAATCTCCACAACGTACCAGTGGGACTTCGCCTTCTCCTCCGCTTTGAGAGCCTTAGAGATTACTTTTCCTCCACCCTTCTCTTCGAGAGTGACTGAGCGGAACTGCTCCGCGAGCGGATGGCCCTTTATTGAGAGGATGAATTTCTTGCACCATCCAAATGGCGCTCGATGAGCTTCGATACCCAAACTCTCCGCATATGATCTCATCTCTTCTAGGATCTTTAACGCATCAGAGGGCCTTGCCAGTTTATTGCTTAGGTGAGCATATGGATATACGAGAATCCTATGAGCCTTCACTTTCTCCAAGTATTCCTTTACGCCATTTATTGCTTCACGTCCAGTCTGCGGAGTATCGCCCTCCTCAACGCATGTGAAAAGGACAACTAGATCCTCTAAACGTCGAGTCTTCTTCTCGCATTTCTCAGCAGAGAGAATCTCCTTTTCAATCGGCTGGAACTCGATGAAGTCTGAATGCAGCTGAAGTATCTTCACCATGTAAACCTCTTTGCCTTTTACAGCGTTATTTTAGAGATTTATCATGGAGCTTAGATAAAGATTTTTGCATATGACTAAAACTGTGGAAGTTTTTTAGGAGACCATTAAGATAAGATTCTTGCCTCCATCGCTTTCACCTGTTCTGTTCAGAGAGGAAATTATGTGCTTGCATATTCTTTCAGCATCCCACCTTTTTTCCCAATCGTTGTAAAGCAGCCGCTTATGGCTATTACTAATTATATATACTCCAGCACTGAGTACATTGCATCTTCTCCTCGTGATCCGTGTTACACCCATGTCTTCTGCAGCTTCTATAACAGCCTCCATAATGATCTTCTCTCTTTCTCTTTGATGCGGGAGAGATGGGGAGAGAATTAAAAATTCCATAATGACCCTCCGAGCTATCCTCGACAGGAAGATCCTCAGCCGTCTTACATTTAAGGAATCTGTGCATTCCTAGGGAGGGGGCTCGTGAGCTCGTAGTTCAGAGCGTTAAGATTCGGCTTTTATACCGCCACTTCTCCAGCGTCTTATCCTTCTTTATTGTCTTCTTATACTCTCTATAATGCTCCTTACATAGGTAGATGCGTCTCGAACCCTTAACCTTCAAGCCCGCAGCCTTAACCTTCTCCACAGGTAATGAACGAATAGCTTCCCTACTGCATCCCTCAACGCTGCAAAGGGTTCCTTTAGACACCTTCCCCATCAAAGATCACCTTTAAATCCGAGATCTCATCGTTATTTGGTGTTTTCACGCTCTAAGACGTTAAGATCAGTATTCAATCAGAAAGATATAAGTGTATAGTTGTTCCATTTCTAAATGTTTCATCTAAAAATGAAGCGTGAAAAAGATGCCGATCAAAAGGAAGAGTAGAGGAAGATCTAAGGGGCAGAAAGGTAGAAGCGACTATGTTCAATGTAGCATGTGCGGCGAGCTAGTTCCAAGAGACAAGGCTAAGAAGGTGACTAGGAGAATATCGATTGTTGATCCTGCTCTTGCAAATGAGCTCCGCCAAAAAGGCGCATATCTGCCAAGTCGAATAGAAACGAAGTACTATTGCATCTCATGCGCCGTACATATGGGTCTTGTGAAAGTGAGATCCAAGGAGACGAGAAAGAGTAGAAGATGGAGGCGGTAGATGTCGGATAATAGTATCTGGGCCGCCCTTAATTATTTACATCTATTATATGATTTGAAGAAGAAGATTATGCGTTGAAGAATCGTCAGGTTCGTTACAATCGCTAAGATGAGGATTCCCCAGTTTAGGGCTTCAAGCCAGAAGAGACTAATCATGCTCGACGCGACGATCAATATTATTCTCTCAGCTCTCTCAAAGAATCCGACAGATTCCATGGGGATCCTCAGCGATTCGGATCTAGCTCGGACATAACTTGTAAGCAGAGAGCCTATTAGAGCTAGGATTCCCCAAAGAAGATCGCATAGTTCACCCATGATTATTCCAAAGTACACGGCGGAGTCAACGTATCGGTCGAGAAGCGAGTCTAGAAATGCTCCTGCTGCGGATGTCTTCTTATAGATTCTAGCAAGCGCTCCATCTAGGGCGTCTAGGAATCCTGAGGCTAAAAGAAAAATGAGCGCTAGAAACATGCATGTTTTGCTTCTCAACGGATCCGGGGCTGAAACACCTGCCATCCAATAAAGCATTCCTGATGAGACTCCTAAAAATGCTCCCGCCATGGTGAGATGATTCGGCGTTAATCCAATGTTATAAGCTATTTCAGCCTCAGTTCTCAGGAGCGACTGAACTTTCTTCTTAAATTTTGTGAGCAATCATTCTTTCCATCCTATACTTCTAAAGCATCTTAGCAATGTTTCTATATCTTGGAACGCCGAAGTACTTTGCCACTGTTGGACATTTAGTTCTCAAGAGTAGGAGATGAGGCTTTTCAAGTTTGAATTCAGTTAAGGTTTCAGCATATGCCATCCCCTTCGCCACTACGAAGTCTGAGTCTTCATAGGTCTCTAGGAAGTCGTTGCTTAATTCTGATGGAATGAATCCTATGACATCCGATCCCGTCGTCACTATTTCATCGGCTACTTTATCCATTCCAACGAATATAGCGTCCTCCAACGTTGCGTCGTTAATCGTTGGCTTTCCTTTAACGCCCACTATTACCTTCCCATTCTCCGTTATTCTTTTCAGCTCCTTCACTAAGAGGGTGTCGAAGGCTATTTCTCCCGCATTATCGGTTAAGAAGAAAATGGACTTCGCTCTATGTGCAATTCTGAACGCTTCTTGAATATCGTCTATTGCTAGTTCTTCTTCAGCCCGCTCGATGAGCCATCTGATCTCCTCAAATGTGAATTCATTTCCGGGGATGCCAAACTCGATTATATTCCCAACGATCGCTATGAGAGTTGCTGTTCGGAAGCGTTCTTCAGCGCTCCGCTTCGAGGAGATCATATTCTCGGCGTAGGGAAGAATCTTTAGAGCTTCCACGTTGCTGATTCTTTTCTTTCTAGCGTAGGGATCCAGATTTCCCGTAGTCTTCTTGATGAGTCTCTCCCTCATCGTTCCTATGACTGCGGGCACAGATGTGGGCTTAAATTCTTCAGAGAGAAGATGGAGGAGTTTTTGAATAGCTTCAAAACGCGTCTTCGCATCTTCAGTTGCTTCGAGGATCGCTTCGTATCCTCTCTTGAAGAGGCAGAG
>Ga0164310_10000844_pt1 | contig 16838 bp, 14 predicted proteins | sample GuaBasSedimGuay1_FD_121795 | JGI IMG/M metagenome (GOLD analysis project Ga0164310, IMG submission 121795) | Subseafloor sediment microbial communities from Guaymas Basin, Gulf of California, Mexico - Guay1, Core 4569-9, 0-3 cm | ecosystem: Environmental > Aquatic > Marine > Hydrothermal vents... | reverse complement strand
CGGACGAGCAGAAAAAAATCGCAGATTCGCCCAGCCGTCAGTGCCATATTGATAGCCGCACCAGCATCGCCGGCACATAACCGTTCGTCGCTCACATGCGGATGCGTTACGCAGTCGTTGCTGGATGCGGGGTGCGGATCCATCGCATAGATGCGGTATATATTGTTGTATCGCATCTCCGCCAGGCTCGGCAGATGAAGCTGAATCTCGAACTCGCCAAGATAGACATCATTCAGTTCGATAGCATCCGTCGTTACTCCCAGCAGATCGCCTTGCTTGTGAAAAACAAGATTATCGAACTCCTCATCCGCCTGGATAAGCTCTCGATAAACCTCAGCCACAGATGGCACTGCGATGTTGCAAGCCTGGATGGCCTGCTCGGTTTGCTGGATATGAAAAGGAATATCCCGCAGTGCAGATTCAGCTTGTTTTAAGACCTTTTCGCCAGCTGACTGCCAGTTGTGAATATCGCAAAGGTTCAGCTTTCGACGAATTTTTACTAACCGGTTCATCTGCTCAATAAGCCCGGCCTGTTTGCTCTGGACTTCTCGCTGCTTCGTTTGTTTTAACTTCAATAGCTGATTGCGAATGTCCGTCGATATCTTAACAAATTGTCGTTGTGATAAGTTCATATCTAAAAACCTTTCCAAAAAGTTTCAATAGTTGTCGAAAATGGCAAGAGGCACCCACCGTTTGTTTTTGGGGTGGATGCCTCCCACACTCGCATGATTGAAGACGATTACGCGGCGCCTTCAATTTTCGTTGGCGTCATAGTAACGCGATCCCCGTCTTTGAGGATGTAGTCACTTGGCACCGGTTGGCGATTGACGCGAATCAGGTAGTCTTCAGCCTTTCGGTTGGACAGTTGCTCGTTGAAAAAACTCTCAACTGTCGTGCCTTCAGCCGCTTCCACATAGTCCGCAAAACCGCCGCCGTCATTGTTCACAAATAAAATCTTCATTGTAATTGCCTTTCATTAAAGGAGTTTGATACTCGTTCTTTGGTACATCTAAACTTCATTGACTCTAAGTTGCTGATTCTTGCACCAGACCGGGGCGGACTGCGCGCAGAGGTTCCGTTAGGTTGCATTGGATTTGTCCTTTCGTTGTTTGGGGTGTTTTTTGGGGAGATTACGAAGCTACAAAACTTCGCTGGATTTTCAGGAGAGTTTTCTTGAGGATTGGAGCCGATTCGATCTGGATATTCGTGTGCTTGAGATAAGCCGTCCAGCAGACTTCGTCCTTCAGGATATGGACTATCTGGCATTCGACTCTCGAAAAATCTTCTTCGCTGAATTCAGGCTGTATTTCCAGGAGAATAGGCTCGCCGTTTGGTACGTCAGACGCCCGGTTGCCGTAAATATCGACAATCTTTTCCAACTTGTCGTTGAACTGAAAATACTCAGGCCTCGCGTCCCAACATTTTAGACCATAGATGTTTTGGTCAGCCTGGTGCAATGGGCGAACCTTCTCCATGTAGTTCAGCAAATATGCGACATAGGCAGCTGAGAACTCCACGAGACAGTAGTCACAGTCGCCGGAGTAATATTCATTGCTGCTGGATGTGCTGATAATCAGATATGTAATTGGCTTTTTCATAATTTTTGGCCTTTCCTATGGTTTTGGGGTTTCTTACTAACTTCAATTCTTCCCGCATCCCAATGGCTGACGACGCATCTCTCGCCACCAGAGTCTTTGGAAACATTCTTCGCACCATCGACATCGTAATCAAACAACACCACAGACACGCCGACTGGCTTGTAGATTACATCTACAACTCCACTGCGAACTGAAATGATCACTTGCGGGATGCAGTCTTTGTCCTCGTCTGGCACTGGGCTGGATATATCCATACTCATGGCTGCACCTCCTTCACTTCGTCTTTCTTGAACATCTCCGGCGCAATCTCCCGAAGCGTTTTAGGCTGCCAATAAAGGTCCCTTTCAATAGGCAACCCCAATGGCCCACGCACCTTCTGCAACTCCGCCAGACTGAAATAGCCCAGCTCTTTTTCGTGTCCTTCGACCAAGCCAAAGAACATAAAGTCGTCTCCTTTCGGAGAACCCTCAGTTGCCCAGAAGGTCCAGTTAGAATCCGGGGTGAACATTTTCAGATACGCTATCGCATCTCCCCCTTTGTCATCTTGCTCGTACAGCTTTGGCAGTTTGTTTCGGATTTCTTGTGTCAGTAGTTTCATAATCAATCACCTCGTGTTATTGATGGCTCGCCTCATAGTTGTGGCGTGCCATCTGATTTTGCTCGCTTTACGCGCGCATCAAAAAACCCCTGGACCGTCCAAGGGTTGGTTGGAATTTCTTAGTTTTGGATTTGTCTATTGATACCTATGGCCCGATTGGGCCGGGACCAAATTGCCCAGGCATCATGAATGGATTCATCATCATCTGCATTTGCTCATCGTACATCCGTTGTTGCATTTCAAACGGATCCTGCTCAGGCATTGCCTCTTGCACTATTGCCTCAAGGCCTTGCTCAAATTGCTGCTCATAAGCATCCTGCATCGGATCAAGGGCCTCGGCCATCGGTTCATGCATCATCTGCGGCTCCGCCTGCGTCATTGTCTGATCGAACATATCCTGGGTCATCGGGCCACCATAATCGGGGCCGGCGGTTGGTGCGGCGGTTTCATAATGGCTACCTGAATGAGGAATATTGGCACCTTGCGACCATGCGTTCAGAAGGTCAAGCCATTCCTGAGCTGCCATTCTCAAATTGATAAGATCTTGATGGTCGGGTGGCAAAACTCTGCTCAACTGTTCCAACGCATCGGCCACCTCTGGTAAACTCGGGAAAGTGTCTACGCTACTATCATCAGGATTCGATCCAATATTATCAGGTGCGGGATTATCCGGGGCCGGTGTCGTTCCATTCAGGAAAGGCGCTTCCAGATTCTCTCTCTGCAGCGGAATTTCCCCCTGGGCAATCCGGAGTTGTTCTATCAAAGTCAGATCATCATCCGGTACGGAAATCCTGCCCGGCATTTCTTGGCCTTGGCCGGTATTGTGTGGCATGTGGTGTGGCTGGAAACTGGGCCTTGAGACATGGGACATACCGAAAGGCTCGTACTGTTCATACTCTCGGTCAGGCCAATCATAGAAAGCCTTTGCGTCATATATGCTTTGAGGCTGGCCCGCCAAAGCGCCTCGGCTACGCGAACCCGGCAGCCTGACATGATGAAGTCCACCGATGTACATGCCTGCGGTCTGGCCGGCAATCGTTCCATCCAGTGAGATTCTTTTTCGCTTGCGATATTTAGACAACTCGGCGTTCAATGCTCTGCTGTAATGACGCATGGTAATTATCCTTTCAAAGGAGCTATTGTCATGATAACCGAGACCACCGCGACTGCCGTTGACGACAGGATAATGGTTGAATGACAGCCAAATGATTTTTGAATTTCCGGGCAAGCCTACGCAGCTCTATCGCAGGTTCTCGTCGATAAGTGCAGGCTTAAAAAATGATACAGAATAATCTACTTTGATGCTGGGCTGGCTGATTGCCAATCCCGTTTTCTCGTCGAGGATTCCTTCAATCTCGCTTTGTGATGAACCCTGTTGGGCTGCTTTCACATGCTTCTGATCGAAAAATCCTCAAGCGAACTTTATGTCCCGAAGGACGGTTCGCCGTGGCATATTTTTACAAACATGTTTTGTCGCAGTTACATTTCAAAACCATTTTAAGAGGTTTTTTCTTGCTGCTGCACATCGTTCTAAAATTGCCTTTGTAAGGATTGGGAAGTGGTAATGCGGGAGGATTTATAAAGGTTTGGTTTTTTTAAGGCTACCCGGATCATCCATCCGTCATTGCCGCGTCATAATTAGGTGATTGCAAACGCGACTCCAAATCGTATCATGGGAGATATAGAAACCAATCGTGCCCAGCCACACCTAGCAGCGGTCACGGAGTAGGAACATCACAGAGAAAAGGAATAACGATAATGGCATCTGACAAACCACAAAAAGGATATCTTTATACATGGAATTTTTTTGACGGTTTCCTTGGATTGCCTAAGCGAAGAATACATCTGAAAGATACAAAGCCAGCCTTACTGCATGTTGCCTACCTTGGAGGTGGCGAAAGGTGGGACAACGAAGAAACACCGAGCGGAGCGTTATTGATCCTGATCCTCAGTGCTTCAACACGCAAACAACAATCTTCAGAAAATTGTTATAAGTTTTATGGTAACTACGACACCAGGTTGCTTGAGGAACGGTTTGATGCCAAGACAGAGGAATTGTCTGGGGGTGGATCTGCTAGGTGGTCAATTGAATTTAATATCCGAGGCTGGGCAGCGGAACAGATCGATGCCAAAATTGAAGAAGTTCTCAAATGGCATTGCGAAGAAATTAAGCGAATAAAGGATATCGAATCTCTATCTTTATAGATTCACCGGTCAAGCAGTGTTGTCTTCTTAAATCGGCGAAAGCAGTCTTACAGAAGTTGGCAGGGACAAAGCGATTGGCAACCATAAAAAAGCAACAGATGCCCAAGAAAAGACCAAAAAACAAAAATATCCAGTCGGGCCATTGCTCCGAACTTCTGTTTCGATTAGTATGCGATTATACGATGAGAGGGAGGCAGGCCGCCGTCAGGGTTCCGGATAATGGCATTTAGTTTCTTAGCGACAGGTGATATCCACCTGGGCCGGCGCCCGGCCCGGGTGCCTTTGGATCAGGACGCGAGCGAGTTCGCGCCCAGACGCGCTTGGCGTGCCTTGGTACAGACAGCGATCGCACAGCAAGTCGATGCCATCGCGCTAACCGGCGATGTTGTGGATCAGGACAATCGCTTCTATGAAGCTTACTCAGACCTTCAGGACGGGGTGCAGCAACTCATCAGCGAAGGCATTGGCGTGTTCGCCGTCGCGGGCAACCATGACTTCGACGTGCTGCCTCGCCTGGCTAGGCAGATCGATGGGTTCAACCTGTTGGGTCAGGGCGGCAGATGGGAGACTGCCTCGTTAAGTGCCCGGGACGGAACGGCTGTCCGTTTCGTAGGCTGGTCATTTCCTAGCAGGCATGTAACCGAGAACCCTCTGGCTAGCTATCGCGCGCCGACGGACAACATACCCACCATCGGGCTGCTTCACTGCGACTGCCAGGCCCAGACCAGCAGCTACGGCCCGGTTCCTCTGGCGGATATAAAAGGCTACGACCTGGACGTTTGGGCGTTGGGACACATCCACAGCGGCGGTGCGATCGGCGATGGCAGCCCGGTCGTCTTCTACACCGGTTCGCCTCAGGGCTTGGACCCAAGCGAGGTCGGGCCTCACGGCGCATGGCTTGTTACGCTCGAGCCTGGCAAACAACCCAAGCTGGAGCAGCAGCCCCTGGCAGCTTTGCAGTGGGAGCATGTTGATATCCCTCTCGATAAAGTTACAACTGAATCCGCGATGGAACAGGCTGTGAATCAGTCCATGCGACGCCTGCATAAAAACATTCAGCTACAGCAGGCGGGGCAACTGCGAGCAGTAGGCTGTAGGCTGCAGCTGACGGGCAGGACGACGCTCCACAGGACAATGCCTTCTCTCGCCGCTCGACTGGCTGAAGACTACAAGCCTTCTTTCGACGAGATATTATATTTCGTCGAGAGCGTCCAGGATAAAACCAGGCCTGATGTCGCACTGGGGGAACTTGCCCGGTCGAGCGACCCGGCTGGCTTGTTGGCTCAGCGGCTTGGCGTTTTGGACAGGCGCAAGCCTGGCGATACTTACCGGGACATTCTTGCTGGCGCGCGAGATGCCATCGCCGCACAGCTCCCCGCGACGGTTTTCGCGTCGCTTCCAGGCAGTGAAAAGCCGCTAGCTGACGATGACGTGCGAGACATCTTGCTTCGGTCGGGCTTCAAGGCGCTTGATATGCTGCTGGCTCAGAAGGAGGCTGGCGAATGAAGCTCACACAGCTATCCGTGCGGCGGATGCCGGGCTTTGAGAACCAGGGCTTCGACCTGAAGGATTTGAGCGACGGCTTGAACCTGGTCGTCGGCCCAAACGCATCGGGCAAGACGACCGCCTGCCGGGCCATCCGGGGACTGCTCTGGCCTGAGACGCTTGCTGGCTTGGCACCGGTTTCGCTGGTCGGCTACTGGCAGGAAAACGAGAGCCATATTCGTATCGAGCTGGAGGGAGATCGCCGTACCTGTCAGGCTGACAGTCAGCCCTGCCAAGCCCCCTCGGTTCCGGGGCTGCACTTGGCTGAGTGCTTCACCATCACCGTCGGCACGCTGATCCAGGCGACGGAGGGTGATGCGAAATTGTCCGCCAGCGTGCTGCGAGAAATGGCGGGCGGCTACGATCTGGAGGCTGTGCATCAGCAGTTCGTGCTCTCTCGCCGGCATGGCCAAGCTGACTTGAAAGCCCGCAACGAGGCGCGACAGCAGGTGCGGAGAATTCAGCAGGAACAGCAGTCTCTCCAGGAAGACGAGTCCGAATTGGGCGACCTGGGGCGGAAGGAAGCAGACTCGCGTCAAGCCCACGCACAGCTGGCACGCCTGGAGGACGTTCGACAGCTTCTGGACGCACGATCGCTAATCGCCGAGGCGAACCGGTCATTGGAGGACCTTCCCTCCGGCATGGATCGCTTGAACGGCGGGGAGGATGCGACATTGACACAGCTTCGGGCTGACCTCGATGCTGAATCGAACAGGCGAGAAGAGGCTGAGCTGGAGGCGGAGAAAGCTCAACGTGAGAAGGACGAAGCTGGGCTGCCTCGGGAAGGAATTTCCCAGAACCTTCTGAGAGAACAGCAAACGAAACTCGAGGGGCTTCGAGACGCCGAACAACGAATCGATCGAATCCGTAGCGAGATTACCCAGTCGCAAAGCCAGGTGAACAAGGCCCTGAGCCGTTTGGGGGAAGAAGCTGACGCGGACAAGCTCGACCGGATTGAGCTTGCTGGCCTGGATTCGGCAGAGGCGCTCCATCGCGAGGATGAACAGCTAAGGGCTCGCCGGACCGCCATCGAGGAAAGGTTAGCTGCCTTGGGACAAGTGCAGCCTCCCGACGAAACTGACGCACTTGCCGAAGCCATCGGCGTTCTTCGGCGGTGGTTTGAAGCTCCAGCCCAAGGCCGGGCTGCACCCGGGCGCGACAGGTCCCTGGCCTGGGCACTTGCTGCGACACTCGTGGCAACCGGTATCACGCTGGGCATTTGGGCTAGCCCGTGGGCATTGCTCGCAGTAATCGCGGGTGTCGCCGGAGCCGTCCTGCTCTTGGTTACGCGCGTCCCTGCCACGCAGGACAGCCGCCAAGCTTGCCAGCAACGTTACGGACGATTGAACATGGAGGCCCCGGCTGAATGGAATTCAGAAACGGTAGGCAAGCACCTGAACCAGCTGGAACAGCGGCTGGCAAGGGCTAGGTCGCTGGAGCAGCTGCAATCGGAGCAGCGTAACCGTCAGGCAGAACTCGATCAACTAACCCCTAAATTCGAAGAGATCAGCCTTCGCCGAAAATCGCTAGCCGACCGCCTGGGGGTCGCTTTGTCGACGTCGGATCTGGCTCTCGTAACATTTGCTCAAAATCTTTTGACGTATCGCCAGGCGAAAGATGCTCTGCTCGGCCTGCAGGAGCAACTGGATATGCTGGGGGCACGGCGCGATGAGCAATTGGCTGCGGTGAATGAGCATCTGGTTCGATTCGGGGAAGAGGCTTGCGATGGATACGAGATCGCTCGCGTGCGCAGCGAGACAATTGACCAGCGGGCTGAGCGATTCCGCAGTGCCGACGCTCGCCTGGTTACAGCCAACCGAGAAATATCGAGCGCCCAGGATCACCTCAATAATCTTTCAGCCCGGAAGCGTCGTTTCTTCGAGGGCCTTGAACTATCCGAGGACGACGAGGCTGGGCTGGGCGAACGACTTGGACGCTTGTCCGAGTATCGCAAGCTGCGGTCTCAGCTCACCGAGTTCCATGGCAGGGAGATGGCAACTTTGGATCGTCTTTCCGATGTTCCCGAGCTGCGGGAAATGAGCCGCACGCAGGTAGATGAGGAAGCATCGCGACTGGCGGAGCTTTCTGACGGGCACCAGAAGCTTGTGAACCAGATCGCGGCAATCCGCGCGAGAGTCGATCAGACCTGCCGGGAGAGCAAGCTTCAGGATGCACTGTCAAAGCGGGACCAAGCGACAAACAAGCTCGCCCAGTGTCAGGAAGAAGCCACGCTCTCTGCGGCAGGAATGTTCCTCCTGGGCCTCGTTCGGGACGAGCAGCAGATGGAGCACCAACCCGCTGTGTTCCGCCAGGCGAGGCAGTGGCTCAGCGCATTTACGCGGGGCCGATACGATCTCCGCATAGGTTCGGGCAACGACGACGGCACAGCTTTTAGTGCCTACGACAACACGCAGCAACGGGGGCTGGAGCTTAGGGAACTCTCGGGCGGAACGCGTATGCAGCTCTTGCTGGCGGTTCGGCTTGCTTTTGCAGCCAACGCCGAGCATGGCGTGCAGCTTCCGTTTGTCTTGGACGAAGCTCTCAGCGGCACTGACCCGACACGATTTCGTGCGATAATTGAGTGCCTGACGGCGCTTATTCGTGAGGGCAGGCAAGTGTTTTATCTTACATGTCAGCCTGGCGACGCGGAGGCTTGGCGACAAGTTACCGAGGAACAAGGTTTCCCCGGCGCCAAGCTCTTTGATCTGGCGCGGGTTCGAGACCTCCAGCAGCCAACGGGAACTCTACTGGAGACTTCCGCCGCCACCGCTAAAGTCGTGCCAGCTCCGCAAGGTCGCACGCTGCAGGAGTACGCTTCCTCGCTAGGCGTTCCAGCTTTCGACCCAGCTGCAGGTGCCCCGGGCTTGCATGTAGCTTTCCTTCTCGATGACCCGGAACATCTGCATAACCTCCTTCGCGCCGGAATCCAGTCGTATGGCCAATTGAAATCGCTCCTCGAACACAGCCACGCGGAGGCCTATCTGCCCTGCGAAGCTACTCGACAAGTAACGGCACGAGCGGCGGTGGTGCAAGCGGTTTGTCAAGCGTGGAAGCAAGGCCGAGGCCGTCCGGTCAACCGCGAAGCCCTCTGTGAGGCGGGAGTAACCGACGCATTCATAGACCGCGTGACGGACCTTGCACGAGACCTGGGCTGGGATGCCAGCCGACTTGTAGCAACCCTGGAAGCAAAAGAGGACGAGCGAGCGAAGGGCTTCCGGGCCAATGCCCTGGAGTCTCTCACGGAAAAGCTGACAGCTGAGGGCTATCTCGACCCGCACCAGCCGCTGACTGAACCAGAGGCACTCACGCGCGTTCTGTTGGCAGCCCAAGACGCGGTGCTGCAAAAAAATATCGGTATCGACGAGGTGCACAATATCTTCAGACATTTTTGGTCATTGTCCACCACCGCCCAGCCAGACGCCCCTTCGCTATGAGCTGCAGACGGGAAAACAAGCTAATACACAGGATCAAACTAAGGATTTGCAAATTGGGCGTGGTCACCCCAGGCAACTTCCTGACCAAATACTACGATCACCGTAACGGAGAGAACCGGATTTCCCGCAGGCGTGCCTTGTTGACGGCAACTCGGCACAAGACAGTGGAACTTCCGCCTCTGGCCGTCCCACGCAAACACGGTCAAGCGAACAAATACTTTACCCATGGTCCGCTGAATGCTTGGAAGGGATTCATTGATGAAGGTGTAGATTTGCCCCCGCCATTGCTGCAGACTGCGAAATGTGGCGCACATTTATCGGCCAAGGAGACTACTCGATGAAACTGGTATCAACGGATTCCTTACTGAGCAGCCGTGTCTACCTGACGGTCTTTGATCGTGTTACCTATTCTCAAGTCGCATGGACGCCTCAAGACATCGAGAACATCCGCATGTCCCTGGCCCGCCAGCTGAAATTCATCATTATGATCAAGGGTCATGTGGTTGTCGCCGCTTCGCATTTGCTGGAATCGGAGTTGGCCCAGGAAATTCTGTGCTCACATCCGCGCCTGTTCTCTGAGGGCATTGTGGTACCCGCGTTGCGTTCGGAATTCCAGACCTTCGAACAGTTTTTGGATACGAAGTTGTCCGAAGCCAATGACGCAATGGAGTACTCAGGGGCCAAAAAGAAGGATACCGCCAAGATGCTGGATGAAACGGTCGCCTTGGCGGTTCGTTGGGAAGTGTCTCAAGCATCGAGGTGGTTCCAGAAAAGGATGATCGCAGACATTGAGGATGGACACAGCCTTCTTCGGTCGTGCCTGCGACAGAATCGTATTATCACGCCATCCGGCATTTCTGAAAAGATCGCAGCCGTTCCAAGATTGGGACGCAATGATGTTTATCAGATTGCCAAAGGCACTGGTGACAAAGGTTTCTGGAATATTTGTGGCAATTACACGGACTTCATCTATTATTTGTCCGGAGCCCGTGCGGTCGATTCCGAGGGAGTATTGCCCCAAGAGAACCTGATGGACTTCAGCCTGTCGGACATGATTGGCGGCAAGACCAATCTGTCGGACATGGAAGTGTTCTTCAAGATGTTCGTTGACATTGTGAAGAGTGCTACGCATACGCATTTTCCAGTGGACCTGCTTGATGCGATGGACATAGAGGATGCACTTGACCTTCACCATATCGCCGTGAATCAGGATTTCATTGCGAAGTATAACCGAATTCAGGAAATAACAAAGGAGGGGCTGGCCCTCCAAGACCCGGAGCGGCTCGTACTTCTCATGGAGGAGTTGGAACAGTACGAAATGGACCTCCACTCGCAATACCAGCGGGCAATTGATGCGGAGTTGCCGAGATATTATCGGGACTCGAAAAGGTCCGCCGTGGGCAAACTGTTGAATGCAATTGCCTCTTTGCTGATCCCTTGGTACGGCGCGCCTGCGAATGCTCGTGACATTCTCGTGTCCGGCTTGGAACTTGGCAGGAAGCGGGACATAGCACAATCCATCACAAAACGCATTGATCGGTGTGCCAAGGCCTGTCTATCAGTCGCTGATCGTGGCGACGCGTCTTCACGGCCTGTGCTCTTGAGATTCATAAAGGAAATTGGCCGAAAGTATGCGGACAAATTGCCTGGCGGGCAGTAGATCGATTGACTTACCGTGGTTGTTCTGTCCAATGAAGACCACCATTCTTTCGAATACAATTTTCACATCCTTAATGGATCGCCAGTTGTGAATGCGTGCTGTTGTAATTTTCATAATAAAACCTAAAACCTCCCTTCGCACATTAATCCTGCCCGTCACCGTCATAGAGATTAGGGTCATGTGTTTTATCGGGGTTATGATGTTCACTTTTTTAGTGTTCTGTGAAAATAGGTCATTCCAATAATGTCTTCTGCCTCTTTGTCTGCAGGCTTGAAATACCAGTCGTCCTGTCGCTCCATGACAGTTACCCAAACGATCAAACCGAAAAACAGAGCTGATTGTTCGACGCTCTTATTACAGGCGATATAGAGCGGCTGAAATGGTGTGTCGGCCTGCCCTGCATAACCACAACGCCATGATTTACTCCTTGATCTCAGTAGTTGACTCGTTATCACCCAACCCATGGTCGACCGGGGCGTCCGCCAATACTTGCCAACCTCCTCGATTATTAGTATGTCCCAAGGTACCTCTTGAACCTGTTGCTTTTTCCAGAATCTTACAGTACTTGCACCCACCAGCTTATTTGGACTTATGATATTGAACATTTATTCCGTTCCACTGTCAAGAACTTCGTTGAAGGGCCGCGGAATGCGGTGGGGCAAAAATAATGCCGAAAGTATAATGGCTTTGGGTGGTATCTACTACTCCAACCTCTGGGCCGACGACTGGGATTAGCAGCGTGCCGCATAATCCCTACCAGAAAATCCGATCACTCACCTTTAAATGCTGTTCCGACTTAAATGCTTGTAAGGCCAAATGTTTTGAGGGATAATGGCCATGTCTGGGGGCTGGCTGGCAATAGCTGCCACTCCCATGCTGGCGGAGGTTTTTGTTATGCATGTTCCTGCAGGTGGGCCGAGTACAATCAACGGTGTTCTTTATCAGATGCTGTGGTCCCTATTACGGACCACCGAGCTTCACATCTCAAAATGTGAGCCTGACCAAAACGGAGTAATTACGAACACAGTGGTTCTCCTGGAACCGATTGGCGGTGGCGGTGATTTTCAGGAACTTGGAACTCCAACGGAGTTGGTGGATCAGATAAAATCTCGATCCAATGATGGGACATGGTCGCTCAAGGAGGTAATTGAAGACGTTTTACCAGATCTCTACCATGCCGTTAACTTGTTAAAAAAAAGTGTTTGCTACAGGTTTGTTACAGAAGGCCGCATTGGTCAATGGGAGAATGCATATAAGTTCTTCACATCCCTGAAGGGTAGGGTCTATGACCTGGATGCCCTTGACGACATCAAACCGGTTTTTTCCTCCAGAAAAAGTAATTTTTGGGAGAAACAAGAATACACGGAACGCACTTTGTTCGATAAAATTGTTGAAAGCTTAGGCGGTGTTCCAAAAATCAAGAAATCTAAATCGCCGGAAGATATACATCGCAAGTTATGGCATCTTCTCGGCAACTTTGTGTTCGTTGGGAGTAAAACGCAGTCTGCACTTCAGAAAGAACTCGATAAAATTCTACTTGCCTTCGTTGTCCGTGACTCTGATCTTGTCACAAAACGGGATGCAATGCTGCTTGATCTGGCGAGACGCGCCACATCAGGTGACGCAATGATCCGACTATCTGATTTTATGACCGATCATAAGCTGGATTCCGTGCCTTGGACTGATTGGCTTAGATTATGCCAGCGATCTAGGAAGCTCCTGGTCGGTTCTCTTGAAAGACGACGATATGATCCCGTGAAAGATGTACGCTATGACGCTGCCAGAGAAGCTGCCACACAGTGGCCTGATGATATGCCACTGTTCTTGGTTACAGGTGGGAGCGGACAAGGAAAGTCATGGTTCCTATCTGCGGCAGCTCATGCGTTATCAAAGAACCCTCAACTTGCCGTTCTAGTGGAAGCCACGGGTGATTTAGATAAAGACATTCAACACATAGAGAGGGACTTCCGTTTTATCCGAAATACAGACGAAGCCCTGCCCCTTGACAGAATTGCTGAGAGATTGCACAAATTAGAATGTCTGGAAAAACCTTCGCTTACGCTCATTATCGATGGTGTCCAAGATATGCAGGAAGCTAGAGAGATTGCACTCACACCATGGGAGGAGTGGGGATTTCGCGTGGCCGTGTCTTGCCATGGCGAGATTGCTGATTTGATAGAGACGCAAGTGTCGGGACGATGTCAGAGACTGGCTGTATCTGACTTCACCACGGAGGAATTGCACTCATACCTCAATCAGGCACTTGGTGATAAGTGGATACAGATAGCAGGGGATGTTCGAACTACGCTTTGCCATCCACTCCTGGCATCTATTTATGTAGAAGAAGTAGCTAACCGTGGTGATTGGTTTCCGGTCAGAGAATATGAGCTGTTCGATGCAGTCTGGAGGCGACTCCACAAGAGAATTCAATACCATTTTCCACAAGATACAGTGGGCCTGAAAAAACTTGCCCTAGATGTCCTACTAAAAAATAAGCCATACCCTTGGCTGGTTGAACAATTGGACGAGGCTGGCCTGGATGACGAAGCGGTGAGGCGACTGTGCTCTGTAGGCTGGTTACGGCGAACAGGCCGAGAAGGTTTCGAAGTTCCCCACGACCGGTTGCTAAATTGGGCGGTAGCTGAAGCATTAGTCGCGGCTTACCGTCAGGGCCGCATGGATCATGTAAAATTTCTGGATATACTCAGACTTATCTACCACGGGGAACGTATCTATAGTAGTCGTTACCTCGGTTATGTTCTGATGGATATACTCTGGATGTTGGTGTGCAGGGAGGATGGCAATGGGAATACGGTTGTGAAGATCATTGAGGTACTTCAACCCACACACCCGCATGAATCGAATAGCTTCTATGATCTATTAAGTACTATTGGCGACAAGATGGCGATCCCGCTTATATCTTGGTTGCGTAAGGTATCGAATACAAATTCTTTCCTAGCCAATCATGTTGTCAATGGGATAACTTCTCTTAAAAGTTCAGACGCACCTGAACAAGCGAACGCCTTGCTTATAGACGAATCGCCACGAATTCAGAGGTCAGGAATGCGCCTGTTGGCAGGCTGTCCGACGGCTAAAGCACTTGACCGTTTGTGGGCTTTGCATACCACGGCAGAAAAGGACCCTACGCCGTTTCAACGCGAGCATGACCATAAGTCTGCGGTGTATCAGGATTCCTTCCAAGCTCTTGCTGCTTGCCTAAAAAAAGATCCTTCATGGATCGAACGCACCATCCGTATGGCCGATCCGGAAAACGAGCCCGTTCATGATCTGGCTTATTTGCTGGCGGGGCTTGAGGATGGGGAATTTCTTTGGCAAAGATGCAAGTCAGAACTCATGGAGAAGGTAAAGTCAGACAAGGAACGCAGCATTGCCAGATGTATCTATCGGTATCGCGATAAAACTGAGTTAGTTTGGCTTGAGGCTCGGATTGATCGGGAGGATGGTCTCGTTGGTACCACTTGCTTGCAGGCATTGGCAGTTATTCAGCCAAAGCGTGCTATTTTCAACCTTAACAGACTTTCAACCAACGACCTCTACATGACTCGCGGCTGGGCAGCACATGAGCTTTTTCTTCGTTCACCAAAGGACACACAGGAAGCTCTACTGAATATTATTCGAAGCGACCCTAATTTGTGGCGGGCAGCTTCAGTATATCAAGGATCAGAAAATGCGATGGGTGTTTCTACGCTTGAATTCCTCCTAGATCAATGCGCGCAGCTTCTCCAGCAAATCCAAGAGACCCCACCACCCGAGAACAAACATCCTCTATGGAACCCTTTGTCGATGCTAGCTGCCATTAACGACCTAGAGTTACTCGGATGTTTTGAGCGGCGAAGTGGGTCTTGTCTAGAGAATCTTTTGATTGAATGGATGCTCTCCAGGGAGCCTAGGCCAACTGCTTGGTCGGATGTCGAGAGCCAATATGGCCTGCAGGTCTTGTACCGAATCGGCGGATATGGTTTCATTGAAATAATAAACGCTTATCTTCAGAGTGAAAGCCAGTATGGTCGCCTTGACGGGCTGAAGGAAGCCGTCAAGCGATACGATGCCCAGACGACGGAACTTCTCCGGCAGATTGTTACTCAGGAACGCCTCTGGGATGACAAATTCCCCCTTGAACAAAACGAGGCAGCTCGTACTCTTGCCATCCATGAGGATTGGCCGAGTGTCGTCAATGCGATCGAGAAGTTGGGCGCGGGGATACCACAGGACATCATCCCGGCGGTCATCGAAGCTAGGCGGGAAGGAAAACTAGCCGACCTTTCCCATATCGTTGTGGGAAAATTAGCCAAAAAGGCCTCTTTGTTTTCTGGAGATATTATGCTGCTGGGACTTTTGGGCGTCAAAGAATCGGCGGAGCAAATTCAACGAGCACTTGAAGAGGCTGCTCCAGATTCAGAGATGGCCGTAGCATGTGTCCTAGCCCTAGGCTATTTGGAACACGATGACGAGAAGTCAATATTGCTATTGGCCCAGCAACTGGTACATCATCGGTTTGCAGCAAGCAATGCATTGTTTCGGATTAACACCTCTGCCGCATTGCAAGCTGTTATGGCATATACTCGAGAGCACCCCGAAGTTGAGTATATCTTGCCATTGCTATCCCACAATGAAACCAAACATGATGTACTCGGCTTAATCCAAGAGTTGCTTCGAGAATGCCGAGTGTTCGATTTGAGAATGAAACTACCCCTTGTGGTGAGTGCGACGGACAAGGCGATCCTTGCGGATATTTGCGAGGATTGCTCTCTGCAAGAACGCATGCGAAAAGAAGCCTTCCGTGATGAGGGCAGCTCTTGGGTTGTTGGATCAAAGGCGGCAGCCATTCGCTGTCTGGCCACATTCGACAATCCGATGGCATTTCTCGCCGCAAAGACGGCCCTGCGTAATGAGAATGCCCATGACCGGACACATTACGCCCAACTGCTTATGGATATTGATAAAGTCGGAGCTATCAGTGTCATTATCGAACAAGCGGGCAAAGAAAAATCGCAGGAAGTTCATCGCTCACTGTGCGGGGCTTTGGGGCAAACTGATGCGATGGGACAGTTGAAAAAGTGTCTGTATGCAACAGACGCGAAAGCACGCTTAGCTGCTTGTAGACTTCTACCCTGGCAGGAAATGAACCAGGCCCCCGTTCTCCTGCATGGCATGCTGGACGATCCGTGCGAGGAAGTAACACAGATAGCAGGACGCGGTTTGGAGCAATTATCACAAAGAAAGCAAGCCGATGCTTTACTGGCGGCGCTATCAGTCGAATCTGACAAAGACCGATGGTGGATTTTGCTGGATAGCGCGATCGCAATGGCGGACCCAGGTGGTGAGCATGGTCCATGGCCGCAATGGGCAAGAGATGTGTGTGACAATAAGCCTTATCTAATCAGACAATATGTAGGCGAACAAATAAAACGGCGACGCAAGGAATTGGCAAAAGACAAGTAGCGATATGACAAAACAGAGATGTGTCTGAGTGTTTCACTTTTTTTCTCTTCCCACAACATGCTTTCTATGGTTTCACCGTTGCTGACGGGAGTTTGCGTCGTCTTTTTCCAACTGCCTACGCTGTCGAGATTCCAGCTATACATTTCAAAAGTCCCCGGTAATGTAATCTCCGAAGCTATGCTTGCCCCGCCTGTGGCAAGCGTCCCACGCTGATATTGTCAATGGGCGCTTCAAAACAGGCCAGCTAAAGGCGCTTCAAAGTAGGCCACCTTTGCTGTGATTTTTATACCTTACTCTGCGGTTTCTTTGCAAGCATCTTGTGTGCTTTTTTGTTT
>Ga0164310_10000843_pt1 | contig 16844 bp, 17 predicted proteins | sample GuaBasSedimGuay1_FD_121795 | JGI IMG/M metagenome (GOLD analysis project Ga0164310, IMG submission 121795) | Subseafloor sediment microbial communities from Guaymas Basin, Gulf of California, Mexico - Guay1, Core 4569-9, 0-3 cm | ecosystem: Environmental > Aquatic > Marine > Hydrothermal vents... | reverse complement strand
ATTTCACTCCGTGTCCCCTGACTCCGGTGTAGTACTCTTCGTGTCCCTCGTCCACCGCCCTCATATCCATGTAGTATATTGTTACCTCCGTGTCGGGGTCGTGCTGCTTTATCAGCTTCGCGTTCTTCATGGCCACCATGCAGCAGACCTCGGAGCAGTACGGATTAGTCTTTACGTCTCTCGACCCTACGCACTGAATCATCGCGATTCGCTTCGGCACCTTTCTGTCAGAAATCCTGTACACGTGCCCGTCTGTTGGTCCGGTTGGGCTGAGCATACGTTCCAGTTCGACCTGCGTGATCACGTTTTCGTATATTCCGTACCCGTAGTCTCCCCGCTCAGCAGCGTCATACATGTCTATGCCCGTGGCCACAATTATCGCCCCGACCTTGACCTCGACTTCTTGGGGCTTCTGTTCGTAGTCAATCGCGCCGGCGAGACACTGTCGCTCACACGACTTGCACTGAATACAGTCCTCCATAGATATCAGGGCAACCTTCGGCACCGCCTGCGAGAAGGGAATGTATATCGCCTTCCTTGTTCCGAGCCCGTAGTTGAACTCGTCGGGAACCTCAACGGGGCACTTCTCGGAGCACGCTCCGCACCCTGTACACTTGCTCTCATCCACGTACCTCGGCTTCTTGAGCAGAGTCACCGTAAAGTCACCCGGGCTGCCCTTAACGCTCTTCACCTCGGTGTAGGTCAAAAGCTCGATGTTCGGGTGTTTGGCGGCCTCAACCATCTTCGGAGCCAATATTCAGATAGCACAGTCATCAGTAGCAAACGTTCTGTCGAGCTGAGCCATCATCCCACCTATCGTGGGCTTTCGCTCCACGAGGTAAACCTTCAACCCGTGGTTCGCCACCGCAATCGCTGCGCTAATCCCCGCGATTCCGGCTCCAATCACCATCACCGCCGGTTCCACCTTGACGATTCTCTGAGGCACATCCTCCAATAGGCGGGCTCTAGCCACACCCGCGGCTACGAGGTGTTTCGCTTTTTCTGTTGCTGCCTCCGGGTCGTTGTAGTGAACCCACGAGCAGTGCTCTCGGAGGTTCACCATTTGGAAGTAGTAGGGGCTTATTCCAGCGCTCTGCAGGAGCGCCCTGTAGGTTGGTTCGTGCGTCTTGGGGGTGCAGGAAGCCACCACGACCCTGTTCAACCCGAGTTTCTCGATGTCTTCCTTTATTATGTTCTGTCCCGGATCCGAGCAGAAAAACGAGTAGGTCTTCGCCGTTTTCACGTTTGGCAGTTTACTCGCATACTCCGCCACCGCTTCGCAGTCAACGACGCCTCCTATGTTAACGCCTCACTCGCAAACGTAGACACCGATAACAGGTTCCGATGCAGTTTTTTCATTATTACTCATCTGCGGCAACCACCTCCAGTTCTGAACCGGGCTCGAATCGAATTGGGCTACTCATGAGGTTCTCTCCCAATAAGCGCTCGTTTAATCGCAACGACCATCCTTCGCCTGTCAAAGTTAGTCCTCTTGCCGATTTTCGAAACCAGCCGCTTGTCCTTACCGCCTTTCAAGCCCAATTCTTCCATTATCTCCTTCACGAGGACTTGCTCGTCCTCGCTCAGCTCTATCTTCTTACTCATTCACCAAGCACCACTCGTGCCCTTATCAAACCGGTGAGCATTCCTTGACACCAATCAAGCCAAGTTTAATAAGCTTTAGCCCTACCCAACCGCATCCTTAGAGAGAAAACCTTCCTAGTTTTTGCGCAGGGGGCTAGGGCCAAGCTCCTTAATCTTCTCCGTAAAGTCTCTAACTACCTCCGCGAACTTCATACCCTCCGAAGCGGATATCCACTCCAACCGGAGCCTATCCGAACCTAACCCAATCAGGTCCAAGATTTTCATGGTCGCTTTAACCCTCTTCTCCGCATTCACATTTCCATCAATGTAGTGGCAGTCCCCAATGTGGCAACCCGAAACCAGCACACCGTCAGCCCCAGCCTCAAACGCCTTAAGAATAAAGACAGGCTCAATCCTACCCGAACACATAACCCTAATCACTCTAATCGTCGGAGGATACTGAAACCTGCTAACACCAGCCAGATCAGCTCCAGCGTAACTACACCAGTTACAGCAAAAAGCAACAATCTTCGGGTCAAACTCCTCTTTCTCACCCTTACTCAAAGCCAACACCTCGTGCCTTCCACACGGCGCTCACAACATTAAACGTTTCCTGTCGAACCATTTCCAACCAACGGTGTCTACACAATCAGCTTTAACACCCGCCAGACCAGTCACCGTTCAGACTCGTCCCAAGGGCGGGGGCAAGCGTCTTCAGAACCAACTCTAATCAAGTTTCACATCTAATAAAATTTACCATTCGGTCTTCTTAGAGGATGTAGATTCGTTTGGTCAGACCATGGTTTAAGTTTCCAAATCTGGAAAGCGCCTCATTGATTCTAAGCACAAAACTCAGACGATCTGCATCACCCAGATTAAAGTGAGCTAGAATAGGTAGCGAACATGAGGCTAAGAAAAAGATTTTATGAACAAGAAGTCCAACTGCTCTAGGAGTTATGAAATGAGACTTTTGTACATAATTGCCGTGAAAAAAGAAGCAGTGGATAGAACATGGAACATCAGGAGAACGGTTACGAAAAATCCTACAGAGAGGAGAAGGATGCCAACTGCAAGCCCCCACGCCTTGATTGAGTTCGACTTTTCCATACTCTGAATGTAAACCGCCCTCGAATCATGGGGCACGCGGGTAATTTTTAGCTTGTATTCACGGGTAATAAGGCGGTGCAAAGTCGTGATGAGCCTCTCGGTTTCTGAATCATTCTCCGTGATTGAATCAGCGTACTTCTCATAGTACGTAGTTTTGTCAATATAAGGGTAGAGGGGAAGTATACTGAATAAGGTGGAAACTAGAGCGAGAATCATGAAAGTATTACTCATCACTATTTGCAGAAATGATAACCTTACGGGCAGGCTCAAGCTCAGCGCGATTTCCGCTATCACTATTTGGGGCTGTACGAAGAGCTGAGCCATAAGACTGGTGGAAACTGGAATTATTATGGATAAAGCAGCTACGATTATACTCCCAACAGTAACTATTCGGTTCCTCTCCTCAGTTAGCATTTCCGCCTGAAACTCTAAGGGCTTCTTCTCCGTCAAAGCCATCACTGAAAAACAGTTCTTAGATCTTGAATAGAAAGAGTCGTCTAGTGTCAACCGTCGGTTTTTCCAACTCCTTGAGTTTCGCCGACTCTGGAAGAACTCTGTCATGCGCTATAATCCTATAATTTCCTCTTGGAATTTCTCCCCTCTTTTTTAGAAAAGCTATCAGAGGACCGACCTCCTCCTCATCCTCAAACTCCCCCTTCAAGTGGACCACCATTCCCGAGAGACGCACCTCAACCTCGTTTACCTTCTCCAAGTTCTCTCCCCTACCTTCATTTGCTACTCTTTCTCTGTCTCTTTCTTTACCGGGCATACCACCATCTCCGTCACTATTTTCTACACGGTGTTTAAACATTTAAACTTCACTTTTGCATCTAGCCTCATCGTCGTGGAAACAGCTCTCTATTCATATTTGCGTTTCTGGTAAGATATCTGTCCATGGCACTCCTATTGGTATGAATCAAACCTACCTATACCTTTAACTACCACTCGCGAAAAAAAGGAACACTAATCAACCTCCCCTCAGGATGCGGAGATATCTAACCACAACCGCTAACCCACAAAAACTACAAAAAATCCATTCCCAAAAGACCACAACATCATGGTACATCACACCCCTAAACCGAGACATAGGATTCGTAGCGTACCAAACGCTAAAAGAACCTTAACTTCGAAATCGTGGAAATTAGAAAGGAAAAACACGTCAAGAAAATTAATGAAGAAATACATCGAACTCACCGATATGGGAATTGAAGTCAGTCCACCCGAACCCGCACGGATATATTTCGGAAAGGAGAAGGAAGGGATAATTAGCGTCGAATGGCGGTTCGAGTGGTTCGAAAAACCGGAAAAGGTGCCCTGTAATGGACGAGGTTGAACAGCTAGTTAGAACAATATTCTTCACACACGGTTCCACGCGCAAAATCCCTCTAGACGAAGAGGAACAGTGGAACTACGACTACAACGAGGACCACATCGCACAGAGGCTGCTCTACCGCCACGAGCTGAGAGAACAGATAATGAGAAAGGGGTACACCCGCGAGCAGGCTGAAAAAATGATATCCGAGTGCTGGTTGAGGGGAATCATAGACGAGGTTAGCACGGACCCACGACCATGCAAAAACGACAGAGATCGTTTCATCATGGCAAACGAGGAATACTGGGTAGAGCGGGAAGGGGATTTCCTTCTCAACTACGTCTTCGACGATATTAGGAATTCGGAGGTCAGGAAGTACGTTCTGGACTACCCGCTCCACGAGGACGACGTGCACGAGAAGAGAATCAGAGAAGTCTACCACGAACACAACCAGAAAGTGCTAAGCAGGAAAACTCTGATACGCGGACTGCTACGCAAAGGATACACCTGGAAGCAGGCGAAAAACCTCATAGAAAAGTACACCGCCTTCGAAACATCAGAAGAAGAGAAGAAAAACCGGGACGAAGCCGACAGAATCTTCAAAAGACCCGAGTACAAGCCGCTAAAACACCACAAGCTCTACAGAATATTCAAAAGCACAGGCAGAAAAAAGGGCCCACCCGGCTTCGAGGAAGAAGAGTTCACCTACACAGAAATACCCGACAGCTTCGAAATAATGCAGCGCGAAGAGTGGGAACTAGAAGAAAACGGCGAAGTTAAGCTACCTTGGAACAAGCAGGAAACGCATCCACGGAACCAAAAAGATTCCATTCAAAAAAATCAAAAAAATCTTGCGGGCACCCGAAAAAAAGGGAAGAAAACCCCTCACCAAAAAGGAGCTTAAGCAGAAAATAATTGCGGAGTGCAACGCCACCGAAGAAGAAGCAGAAAAAGCAATCCACGCAGCGGAAGCAACTTTCAAAATAAGAGCGGTGACACCCGCCCTCCAAGAGATCTGGAACCTAGAACCCTACGAGGGCGTAGAATACTACTGGTCCGGAACTACCCTCGAGTACCCACCCTTCACCCTCCAAGACAGAATCTTCAACCCCATAAAACGCATACTCACCGAAGCCGAAAAAGAGGGAAAGAAATGGCTCACACGAGGGGAACTCGTTGAGAAAGCCTACGAGTACTTCAAAGAACACAAGTTCGGGTACAGAGCAACACCCCGAACAATCACCAAGGAATTCATAGAAGACCTAATAGAAGATGCGGAGGAACTGCTCCTCATAACCTCAAAGCAGCACAACGGCAAGGTCCTCTATCAGCTAAACCATCAGATCGCAAGCCTATGAGCCAGCTAGTAACCAGTCGTCAACCGCCAGAGAACCTATTCACACCTACTGTACAGCGCTCTCGATCATCTTGAGGATCTGCTCCCTTTCGAAACGCTTTTGGTCGATAGCCCCTGAGCCGCAGGCTGCGATGCACGCGCCGCAGCCCTTGCAGACAGCTTCTATTACGCGGGCTTTTCTGGTTACTATTTTGACTTCTCCCAGTTGTTCCTCGCAGGTTACCATCTGTATGGCGTTGTATGGGCAGACTTCTGCGCATCGCCCGCAGCCGATGCAGAGTTCTTCGTTGACTTCTGATGTTATGCCTACTGTTTCGATTTTGCCTTTGGCTAGGATTGTTGTGGCTCTTGATGCTGCTCCTTCTGCTTGGTCTATTGCTTCCGGTATGGTGGATGGTGTGCTTGCGGTTCCGCAGAGGAATATTCCGTCTGTTGCGAAGTCGAGTGGTCTGAGTTTTACGTGGGCTTCCAGGAAGAACCCGTTCTGGTTTAGGGGTACCTTTAGCATTGGGGCTAGCTTTTCGTTGTCTGGGGATGGTACGAGTGGTGTGGCTAGGACGACGAGGTCTGCGTCTATTTCTACGTTTCTTTGCAGGAGGGGGTCGTAGGCTTCGACGACTGGTTTGCCGTCTTTTGACAGTTTGACTTCGGGTTTCTGGTCTTCTGAGTAGCGTATGAATAGTACGCCTTCTCTCAATGCTTTGCGGTAGAAGTCTTCGTACTCTTTTCCTGGTGTGACGATGTCTCTGTAGAGTATGAATATGTTCCTCTCGGGGTCTGCTTCCTTGAGTGTTAGCGCCTGCTTAATGGAGGTGGAGCAGCAGACTCTTGAGCAGTATGTTCTTTTTCCTTCTTTTTCTCTTGCTCCTACGCACTGGATGAAGACGATGTTTTTTCCGGGGTCGAGGTTTCCCGCTTTCATTGCTTCTTCGAACTCTAGTCCGGTTATTATTCTGTCGCTTTTTTCGTAGTTGTACATTCCGACGGGTTTGAACGATTCGGCTCCCACGGCTACCACTATAACGCCTATGTTGATGTCTTTTGTTCCCTCTTCGTTTTCGATTGTGGCTTTGAAGTTTCCGATGTATCCTTCTATGTTCTTGAGGGTTACGCCCGTGTAGACGGTTATGTTCTCATTCTTGTTTATTTCTTCCAGTTTCTCCTGGATGAGTTCCTGGGCGTCTTTTCCCGATAGGAAGAGCTTGCCCAGGCTTCTGAGCTTGCCGCCCAGCTCTTTCTCCTTCTCGATGAGGTGGACTGGGTATCCTTGTTTGGCTATGCTTAGTGCTGCGGCCATGCCTGCGATGCCGCCGCCTATGACGAGTGCTGATCTTTCGACTTCTACGGTTTGTCGGTATATTGGTTTGAGTCTTCTGGCTTTTTCGACCGCCATTCTGACTAGGTCTTTGGCTTTCTGTGTTGCTTTTTCGTATTCGTGCATGTGGACCCAGCTGCACTGGTCTCTTATGTTTGCCATTTCGAAGAGGAAGGGGTTTAGTCCTGCTTCTTCACAGGTTTTCATGAAGAGTGGTTCGTGTGTTCTGGGAGTGCATGAGGCTACGACGAATCTGTTGAGGTCGTATTCCGCTATTAGCTGTTTTATTTTTTCTTGGGTGTCGCTGGAGCACGTGTACATGTTGTCCTCTGCGTAGACTACTCCTGGGAGTGTTTTGGCGTACTCTGCGACCTCTTTGCAGTCGAGAAATCCTCCAATGTTGGTTCCGCAGTGGCAGATCATGACTCCTATTCGGGGCTCTTCGCTTATTTTCTTCTCTGGCACCTTTTTCTCCGTTTTTATTAGTGTTCCTCTGGCCGGCGCGAGGAGCTCCGACGCTTTGGCCGCCGCTGCGCTTGCTTGGGCCACTGATTCTGGTATGTCTTTGGGTCCCTGCACGTACCCGCACATGTAGATTCCCGGAACGTTGGTTTCGACCTGGGCGTATTCGTCCTTTTCTTTTATGAAGCAGTGGCTATCTATGTTTATTCCGAGTATTTCTGCCAGTTCTTTGGTTCCTTCCGAGGGTATGAGTGCTGGTGAGAGGACGACTAGCCCGACTTCCATTTCTCCGAACTGCATTTTTTCCATGTCTTCGTAGTGGAGCTTTAGGTTCTTTGTTTTGGGGTCCTCTGTGATGTGGGAAACCTTGCCGCGGGTGTACTTGACGTTGTATTCTTCCTTCGCCCGGTTTACGAAGTCCTGAAAACCCTTCCCAAACGCTCTCATGTCGATGTAGAAGATGTGGCACTCCGCGTTGGGGTCGTGCTCCTTTGTTATGATGGCTTCTTTTGTGGCGTACATGCAGCACACGCTGCTGCAGTAGGGTTTCACCTTGGTGTCTCGGGAGCCCACGCACTGGATCCAGGCGATTTTCTCTGGGGGTTCGTGGTCTGAGGGTCTTACTATGTGTCCTCCAGTTGGTCCGGATGCGCACATTAGCCTCTCGAATTCTAGGGCTGAGATGACGTTCGGATATCTTCCGTACCCGTACTCCGGCTTCTGGGTGAGGTCGAACTGGTCGAATCCTGTTGCCACGATGATGGCTCCCACATTTATTTCTTCTATTCTTTCTTTCTGCTCAAAGTCTATGGCGCCCGCTGGGCAGAACTTTTCGCACGTGCGACACTTTCCCCGCTGGAAGTAGATGCACTCGTCGGGGTTTATGAGATACGTGTTTGGAACGGCTTGGGCGAAGGGGGTATATATTGCTTTTGTTTGCCCTAGCCCCATGTTGTACTCGTCTTTTACCTTTCTTGGGCACTTTTCGCTGCAGGTTCCACACGCTTTGCACTTGGTTTCGTCGACGTAGCGGGGTTTGCGTAGAACCTGCACCTTGAAGTTTCCCGCCTTTCCGGATACGCTTTTCACCTCGGAGTATGTGAGCAGTTCGATGTTTGGGTTCCGTCCAACCTCAACCATCTTGGGGGCGAGGATGCAGAGTGAGCAGTCGTTGGTTGGAAACGTCTTGTCTAGCTGGGCCATTCTCCCTCCGATGCTGGGGCTTTTCTCCACGAGGTAAACCTTGTAGCCCAGCTCGGTTAGGTCGAGGGACGCTTGAATCCCAGCGATTCCTCCGCCGATAACCAGTACGGAACCCACGATTTCCTCGTCATTCTTCTCCATATGCGACACCTCTAAATCAGTTTGAGGGCCTTGGCTATTAGAACAGTAAGGTCGGTAACCTCAAAATCGTACCTTTTTGTCTTGGAGTCGGAGAACTGCACCTCGGTTTTCAGGCAGTTGAAGTGAATCTGACACTTGGGACAGGTGGTGACGAGGACATCCGCACCCGTGCTTTCAGCCTCGTTCATCCTGTCCGCTCTTATCGCCTTTGCGTAATCGTTGCACGAAAGGAAGCAGCTTACTCCGCCGCACAGGGAATACTCTCTGCTCCTCTCCATCTCAACGAAATCCAGTTCGGGTACACTCTTTATGACTGTTCTTGGAGCGTCGAACACTTTTGCCTGTCTTCCGAGACGACACGGGTCGTGGTACGTGACTCTCTTCTCCTCTGTTACGGGATAGTCCAAATTGCCTTTGTTTATCTGGTCAGCCAAAAACTCGGACATGTGCACTACTTCGAAGGGCAGTTTGCCGAAGTACTCGGGGTAGTCCAGCTTGAGTGTTCTGTAGCACTCGGCGCACGTTGTGATAAGTGTCGACGCCCCCGTTCGGTCGATGGCTTCAATATTATACTCCGCCAGCTTCATGAAGGTGTCAACGTCCCCTGACCATAGTCGGTCGTGCCCGCAGCACTTTCCATCTTTAACCACCGCCGGTGTTATGCCGAGTTCGTTCAGGATAGCAACCGCCGCCACGGCGGTGTCCGAGGGCTTCACACCATAGTCTCCAAAAACCTGGTCAAAGATGGGTAGGCATCCCACAAAGTAGGCGTACTCACCCTTGTCCTGAATCTTGAGCTTTGAGGGAAACCAGTCCCCGAGAATGTTCGGAGTCAAGCTAGAATCAGCCATGAGTCTTGCTATCGATGAGAGGATGCCCATGTGCGCCTCGTAGCCGCGTACTCCCCTCTTAGCACTTTCAATCCTCGCGTCCCTAACGAAGCGTGAAAACTCAATTCCCATCGGACATATTGCTGAGCACTGGTCGCAGGTGAGGCAGCTCCAGATGTCTTCACTTTTGACTATGCATTCGGGGCCGTTTAGGAGTAGTTCGTGGATCATGAGTCTTGGATTAAAATTCTTCAGTGCGCTTACGGGGCAGATACCAACGCACTGGCCGCGTGTGAACCGCCGGGCTCAGACGCTTCGGCCGCATTGGTAACAGTACTTTACAATGTCCGCTATTGAGGATTCTGAGGCTGAGGTCATTTATTATTCCTCCTTCAACATTTCTAACACGACTTTGGGTTTCACCCTATTTTCATCGATTCCGACTTCCTCTGGTTTTAGACCCATAGCTAGGCCCAGTAGCTGCGGGTAGAGCAGGACTGGGATGCCGTACTTTTCGCCGAGAAACCTTTCAACTATCGGCTGGTTTCTGTCGAACATCAGGGTGCAGAAACCGCAGAAGGTGACTATTATGTCGGCTTCCGAGGATTTTATGGATCTCAGCTTTTCGCCTGCTATTCTTAGTGAGGCTTCCCTGTCGACGCCGAATATGACGAAGCCGCAGCAGGCCATTTCGTCGGGGTACTCTACTACCTCAGCGCCGGTCGCCCTTACTAGGTCTCTTAGCACGTCTGGGTCTTCGGGGTTGCCGAAGTGGAGGTGTTCTGAGGGTCTAACTAGGTGGCAGCCTGGGTGAATTGCCACTTTCAGCCCTTCGAGCGGGTGTGTTACGCTTTCCTTGATTTTCTCCAGTCCGACGTCTTCGAGGAGCACTTTGGCCAGGTGTTTGACTTCCACGTTTCCCTTGTATTCTCTTCCGATTTCTTTCAGGAGCCTGCTTACCTGTTTCCTCTCTTCTTCGTTTTCTTTGTAGATGTTGTTCACTTCTGTTAGGGTGCTGAAGCAGCCGGTACAGATGGTTAGAATGTTTAGTCCCAGGCTTTCCGCGAGTGAGAGGTCTCTCACGCCGAGTGCCATGGCGGAGAGGTGGTCTATGGCCATTAGGTAGTAGCCGCAGCAGTTAGCTCCCTCAAGGTCGACGAGCTCTATGCCCAGTTTTTCCGCGACTCTTCTTGTTGCAAGCTCATAGCTAGGTATTCGTGAGGGTGATAAACATCCTGGGAAAAAAGCGTACTTCATTCCTTCAACCTCGGCCTAACATTTTTAAGGTTGCTATTCGCCCTTTTTCGGTTCGGAGCTTCCTAAAACCTTTCTAGCGTTTGATAAGCGTTCTTCCAAACCGGTGCTTTTGAGAAGCTTTTTGACCTCCTCAATGTCGACTTCTGGAAGCTTCGGTAAACCCACCTTTTCTCTCTTCTTCTTCCTTATCTCGGGTACTTCAAACATTCTTCCGGTGTTCAGGATTGTTGTGGCAGCTTCCTTGAAGGCGATGTGTATTATTCCCTCCCGGAAGGCGAGGTTGGCGATGGCTCTGATGATGTCTGCGGGTTTTACCCCCTCGGGGCACCGTTCGAGGCACGCGTAACATGTGCTGCAGAGCCAGATGTTTTTGCTGGCGAACAGTTCATCCTTAAGTCCGTAGACGGCCATCCTGACAATCTGGGCGGGTTTGTACCCGCTGAGAAACCGCGAGACCGGGCAGCTTGAGATGCAGACCCCACACTGGTAGCACAGTCTCAGATCCTCTCCTCCGGGTGTTTTCTCCAGCTCTTTTACGAAGTTTCGGTCCACTTGGTTAAGATTTACTTTGCCGCCTTTGATGGTGTTTTCACTTTCTGGGCTGGCGCTTGCCATGGTTCCGGTTTTCCTCCTTAAACTTAGGAAACTTTGCCGAGGAGGCGAAGTTCCTTTGGATCGCCAAGGGTAACCGTACACCCCAACGCGGGGGCGTAGGGTTTGGAATCCAGAGATTTAACAAGTCTGTTCTCTAATAAAATTTACCATGAATCGCCTCCTGTTTTCGAGAAACAGGTCTTAGGATGATGCGAAGAAGGAAACCTGTTCGAACTTTTGATGGGGACTTCTCCACTCTAGAGTTTGTTGGCTCTCTATTTTTTAGGTTCTGGATGAATATACTAGCGTAAATCTTATTAGTTTAGTATCCGTCTTATTTTAAACTGTACAACGGGGTTTTTGGAGGACTACAAGAGTGAATAGGCTGGCGAAAACCATACTCGTGTTCTCAATCTTGTTCTTCCTAGTTTACTTCCTGCCTGAGGTTCTTCACCTGGGCGGCTGGTGGGACTTGGCCGTACAGGCTCCCTTCATCGCTTTGTCCGCAATGGTCTTCTACAAGGTTATAGCCTCCGAGGGTGCCGATGTTTCGGGTAAGCGGATGCTCGTGCTCCAAGCGTTTATGGTGTTATCCTTTTTCATTTTCTTCGAGGGCCACGGAATGCACTGGACAGCGAACAGCATAGAGGTGCTTATAGCGGAAAACATACCCTTCATCTATCTTGCGTCCTTAGTGTTTCCGCTGAGCAACGTTCCGGCGCAGCTGTACTTCTGGACAATTTACCCCAAGATATACTACCTCGACGAGATGCTTGGACACCAACTGGTTTACACGGGCTTCTTCCTTCTCTTGGTTTCTGGCATGGTTCTGGAGATTTGGACCGGAGAGCACGAGCCCCTCGAGAAGGTTGACTACGCAGCAATCATCGTCGCAGCGGGCATCATTAGTTTTCTGATGGTTCAAGCAGTCATTGAGGGGCAGTTTGTTCCTCAGTCGATTGTGCTTTTGGTGCTGGTACTGATTGTGTTCCCCCTGGCTATGAGGGGCAGGGTCTCCATGAAAGAGTCACCGTTTGTCCTCTTCGTAATCATCTCGGTGATCCTACTCCTGGCGGGTATACTCCTCTACGGGTTGATGACCGATCCGCTCTACGCTGCCTTTGTTGGTCCATGGCCCCAGCCCTCTGAAGCCAAGCGACTGCTGAACCAGTTCCTCGTCTTCAACTACTGGAACGAGTTGAAGTGGCTGCTGCTACTCTGAATAATCAGGGATTAAACAAAGCCTAACCTCTAATTCCCTTTTCTTTTATTTTTAAAACTGGCTGCAGAGAACCGCTAAGGGCCTTCCTCCACCTTTTGGTAATAATAAGATTCTGATTTACTCAAAGAATATCTTTAACTAGTGGGTGTATTATAACTATGGGGCTCCTGAAAAAATTGAAATACGGTATTAAAACTTTGCCAAAGTCTATGGGGATGAGTCTGTTGTCTCAGGATTCGCGTATCGTACACATGCTTCTCGGCTGCGGTCCTAACTCAATCGCAAAGAGGGTGCTGCTCCCCGCAACCCAGATGTGCGAGGAGAGAATACTGGGGTTTGTAAAAGAGCCTAGGAAGAAGGGTCGGACCCATTTGGGAAAAGTGGGTTCTCTTAGTGTTTCTGTGGTTTCCACCGGAATAGGCTGCCCCTCGGCTGCCGTTGTTCTTGAGGCGTTGCACAGGGCGGATGTGAAGACTGCGATAAGAGTGGACTTTGTGGGTGGTCTTAAAGACCACATCGACATCGGCGACATCATCATCGCGGATTCAGCCTTCAAGGGCGACGGAACCACCAGACACTACATGGGAGGCGAGAGGATAGACGCAAACCCCGAACTAACAAGCCTACTAATCCAAAAATCAAAGGAGCACGGAAGAGACGCCTATGTAGGTCCTGTGTGGACTACGGACGCCCTGTTTCGAGAAACACCCGAACTTTGCAGAGAAGCCGCTGAAAAAGGGTGTATAGGGATAGACATGGAGTGCTCAGCGGTCTTCACCCTCGGGAAAATATATGGTATGAGGACAGCGGCGATAATGGTTGTGAGCGACAACCCCGCGACTGGAAAGAGTTTTCTGAACATCAAAAAGTTTCCGCCAGAACTGTTGCAAGGATTAGACGACGCAATAAAGATAGCCCTCGACACAATCACCAGTCATAAGGGATCTGTCTAAGAACCTTCTCTTCTATCCTCTTTTCCGAGTGTGAAAAAACTTAAGTCTCCTTCGAGGAAAAATATAGTAAACCTCTAGTTTTGGGGTTTTCTTAACTTCGTTGAACCCCTTTGTTATGCGATGTTCCGCAGAATGGTTCAGGAGGATGCGGTATGTGGGATGTAGTTGTTGTTGGCGGTGGACCCGCGGGCCTTGTGTGTTCGGAGAAGCTAGCCTCGCGTGGTTTGGAAGCACTTGTCTTGGACGATAGAGCTGAACCGAATATGGACAAGCCCTGTGGGGGTATGCTGACCGAGAGGGCCATAAGTGAGTTCGGCGTGGATGAGCGCATTCTGGAGAGGGAGATCTGGGGTGTCACAGTGGTTTATCGTGAGGGAGAACCCTTCACAGTCGACTACGAGGAAAGAGCTGGGGGTAATGTTCACCGCACAGAGCTCGGCAAGCACCTGGCTCAGAGAGCGGTTTCCGCGGGCGCAGAAGTCCGGCCCCGTGAGCGCGTAAAGGGGTTAGCAGTGCGTCGGGGTCACGTTGAGGTATCTGCGTCCGAAACGTTTGAAGCAAGGGTTGTTGTGGGGGCTGATGGAGTCAACTCCTTGGTTAGAGATCTTTTGAATCCGCGGTACGATAGGTCTTCTCTTGGTTTCTGCGTGCAGTACATTATGAGCATGGATCGCGAATTGATAGATGAGCGGTTCGGGAGAAGAAACGAGTTTTACTACGGGAGTGACGTGTCTCCGTTCGGATACGCGTGGATATTCCCTAAGGGTGATTGTCTTGCTGTTGGGGTGGGGGCGCTTCTGTCAAGAGTTAGAGGGAATCTGAAAAACTATCTTGAGTATTTTGTTGAGAGGCACCCGATCGCTTCAAGGAAGCTGGAGGGGGCGAAAGTGTCAAGGTTCGATGCAGCCTTGGTTCCGCTCTCAGGCTTTACTCCTAGAATCTGCTCGGATCGAATAGTTCTGGTGGGCGATGCGGCTGGTACGGTGTCTCCTATAAGCGGGGAGGGAATGTACTACTCCATGGTAAGCGGGAAGATAGCCGCTGAAACCATCTACCGAGCTTACAGGAGAAACGATTTCAGCGTGAAGAAGCTGTCGGCTTATCAGAAGAGGTTAAGGAAGCGGATTGGTGGTGATTTGAGGTGGGGTGTCTGGCTTCAAAACTACTTTTTGAAGGGGCAGTCTTCGGGTGTTGGAAGCGGTATTATGTCTGATAAGAGTATGCAGAAACTCGTGGGCGACCTTCTACTCGGAAGAAGGTCTTACACCCAGATACTTCTCCGGTCGATACCCTACTGGATAAAAAGCAAAGTTAAGGGCGCGCTGGGAGACTAAACCCAGGTGATTAGACTGCCAGAAGCCAGCATTGGCTCCTCTTGTCTGTCGAAAAACGAAAATGTTGCGTGTTGGCCTGTTTCAGATGGAAATGCTAAAAAGAGTGTGTGCTTATAGAAGTACTCGGATGATAAAACTGACCTGCACTGAGCTTGTCAAGCGATGAGGAAATGCACCTATTTTGACCACTGTTAACGCTCTCACCTCTTTTCCCGACCAGGGTGTGTTCGCCCCTTTCGGTGTTTAAAAAATTGTGGTGAATGTGAGGATTATAGACTTTTGTGAAACCGTACGGTGAAGGATCAAATTTCTGATTTCTCCTCTTATAAGTGTCTGCGGGTGATTCTTTGAAGGTTCGTGTTCGCGTTATGTCTTCCCTCAAGTACGTTGCGAAGAGGAGCAGATTGTCCCTTGAAGTTGACAGCGGGGCGACTGTCCGCACTCTTCTTGGTTCGGTGCGTGAAGTTGACGAGGAGCTTTTCAGAGCCGTCTTAGACCATAGCGGTGAGTTGAACCCTGGTATAATCGTTCTTGTAAACGAGAGAGATATTGACGTGCTTCAGGGGTTGGATACCAAACTCCAGGATGGGGACGAGGTAGTTCTTCTCTCGGCTGTCCACGGCGGGATGAATTTTTAAACTTCTGTAAGGCACTCAAAATTCATGCTGGTGAGTTGTAATCACTTGGTTAACTGGAACATTTTTTCAATTGCTTCTCTCGCTTTTTCCGCCACTTTTTCGGGAACCCTCACCAAGTTCTCCCGCGGCTTGTTGATGATAACGTCTCTTACTTTTTCGAGCGTGTTTTTCTTCATATTTTCGCAGATGGCTTTTTCTGATGCGGGAACAAAAGTCTTGTTTCCACCTATTTCCCTCTTCATACGGTCTACCAGACCTACTTCCGTTCCGATGATGAATTCCTTTTCCTTTGATTCCTTGACGTAGTTGAACATTTGGCTCGTGGATCCCACTATGTCCGCGATATTTTGAACATCCATTTCGCATTCGGGGTGGACCAGCACAACGGCATTGGGATGTTTGTTTTTCAATTCAAGAATCTTTTCGGCCGAGAATCCAAGGTGAACAATGCAGTAGCCGTCCTTCGGCACTGGAACTGTTTTCACCCCGGTTCTTTTTTCCACGTAGGCGGCTAGGTTGCGATCAGGTCCGAAAAGAACCTTGTCCACGCCGAGGGCCTTTACAACATTTGCTGCGTTCGCAGAGGTGCACATAACATCAGCCTCAGCCTTCGCCTCTGCGAGAGTGTTAACGTACAATACCACTGGCAGATCCGGGTGTTCTTCCTTCGCCTTTTTGACTATGTCTTCGGGGCACATCGCCGCCATGGGGCATCTGGCTTGTGGGTCGGGAACGTAGACCTTGGCGTCGGGGTTAAGAATCGCCACAGTCTCCGCCATGAAGTATACTCCACAGAAGACTATGACGTCCGTTCCAATGTCTTTTTGAGCCAGCCGCGCCAATCCGAGGCTGTCACCTAGGGCGTCTGCGATTTCTTGAATCTCCGGCGTCTGATAATTGTGGGCCGGCAGGAACACGTTCTCACTTTTCTTGAGTTTTAATATCTCCTCCTGTAGTTCTCTGACACTCTTCTGGGACAAAACAAACAACTCCTTAAAAGGCTGGGAGAATGAGATAATTTAAAAAATTTAAATGTTGTCTAATGGATTACTTATCCAAAAGTGTTGCTCATTTATTAAATTTTTTAAGCATGCTCTGCGAGTAGACGAATCAAATAAACCTTTTGATATTGGGTGCTTTGCGATGTTTAGGAAGATTCTGGTAGCCACGGACGGGTCGAAGCACGCCCAGAAGGCTGTGGACTACGCCATCAGGCTCGCGTCAGCTTTCGGGGCTGAACTCATCGTTATGAGCGCTGTGGAGCAGGCGCAGCTGGAGCGCCTGGAACCCTACGCTAAGGAAAGCATACGGGAGATAAGAGAGAAAATGCAGCTGAGAGCAAACCAGTATGTGGATGAGGCGGAGAAAAAGGCGAAAAACGAAGGAATAAAGGTTACCAAGTATGTTTTGATGGGTGACCCCGCGGAACTGGTCTGTGACCAGGCTGAGAGGGAAGAGGCAGACCTGATAGTGATCGGGACGCGTGGAATCACAAGCGGTCAGAGAGCAGTGGTTGGCAGCCACACAACGAGAAT
>Ga0164310_10000842_pt1 | contig 16847 bp, 9 predicted proteins | sample GuaBasSedimGuay1_FD_121795 | JGI IMG/M metagenome (GOLD analysis project Ga0164310, IMG submission 121795) | Subseafloor sediment microbial communities from Guaymas Basin, Gulf of California, Mexico - Guay1, Core 4569-9, 0-3 cm | ecosystem: Environmental > Aquatic > Marine > Hydrothermal vents >... | reverse complement strand
TATCGAGCCGATCAAAGAACTTTATAAGGACGAAGTTCGAAAGCTTGGAGATGAGTTGGGATTACCGCAAAAACTGGTTTACCGTCATCCTTTCCCCGGTCCGGGTCTGGCGATCCGTGTGATCTGCAGCGATACTGACAAACCCTCCAATGATTATTTAAACGATAATACAAAATTAAATGATATACTCTCTAAATTTGGTTTAGCTGGAAACATCTTACCAATTAAAAGTGTTGGTGTGCAAGGTGATTTCAGAACTTATCATCATCCAGCAGTTGTTTGGTTTGAAAACCAGAAAAACCCAGATTGGAAAATATTGAAAGAGGCTGCTTCTAAAACTATCAATAAATTAAAATCTGTTAATAGGATTGTTTTTAGTATAAAAGCGGTTGATTTAAATCTGGATGAACTATTTCTGAAAAAGGATGTTGTTGATAAGCTTAGAGAAGTGGATGCAGTGTTAAGAGAAAACACAGATCATATTCCGGAAATTTGGCAGATGCCTGTGGTAATTTTGCCGTTGTTCAATAAAGCTGGACAAGCATTTGTTATGCGTCCTGTGTGCTCCACTGATGCCATGACGGCCAGCGTGTATGAAATGGAATTTGCTGAATTTGAAAGATTATCCGAACTAATTCAAGAAATTGATGGTGTTGGAAACCTGCTTTATGATGTAACAACCAAACCACCCGGAACGATTGAATGGGAATAATATTGAATAATATCAAATTCGAGATTAAAGGAATTCCCGGCAAAGGGAAAGGAGTTTATTCTAAACAATTCATCACTGCTGGAACAGAAATTTTCTATCATGATCTTAATGAACTTCCAAAACTCAGATTACATGAGATCGACGATTATATTATTCATAATACCCATTTAGATGGTGATCACACAGATTATGTAGGGAATGGCTTCTATGTAATCGATATGTCACCAGTATCTTATATGAACCATTCCTGCAATCCAAACTGTGTTTACAAGTTCCAAACAATTGCTAAAAAATTTGTTATAGCTCTTCGTGATATTAAATCTGGAGAAGAACTTACACATGATTACACTGCTTGTTCGATAGATCAATTTGATAAAGTGGGACATTGGGTGTTACAATGTGAGTGCGGTTCTTCAAATTGTCGAAGAATTATAACAGGAGACTTCCTGCAAATGCCAGAAGATTGGCAGAGAAAATATTATAGATATCTTCCAAGATCAGTTCAAAGAAAGTTCCATTTACAATTTTCCCTAGAATGATAAGGTTTCAACTACAAAACCACCGGGAACTATTGAGTGGGAATAAGATCATTAAAAATTAATAATTGAGAATAAAAAAAACCTTCGATCTAAGACCGAAGGTTTTTTTTACTAATTGCTAACTAGCTAAAAGTTAACTGCTAATCTTCTTCAAAATCTCTTCTTCGATGCTTTTGGGTACTGCTTTATATTCACTGAATTCCATAGTGAAATCTGCTTTACCCTGTGTAACGGATCTAAATTGTGTTGCCAGACCAAAAGTCTCTGAAAGTGGCATTTCAGAATCAATACGGGTAAAATGATTATCAATAACTGTATCAGAAACAAGCCCTCTATTCTGATTTATAATAGCCATTATATTCCCACGAAATTCAGAAGGAGTTTCTACTGAAACTTTCATAACAGGTTCAAGAATTATTGGCTTTGCTTTCATATAATTCTCTTTAAATGCGGATCTGGTTGCAACTTCAAAAGCAAGTTGAGAAGAATCAACTGCATGAAAATCACCATCGTCTAACGTCATTTTAACACCAACGACCGGGAATCCAGCAAGAGCACCTTTTTCCAAAGCAGAATAAAAACCTTTTTCGCATCCGGGTATAAACTGGCTGGGAATGTTTCCACCTTTGATCTTATCCCTAAAACAATTATCATCCTTGCCTGAATGAGTTAATACTCCCTTAACTCGCGCAAATTGACCACGACCACCAGATTGCTTTTTATGAACATAATCAAATTCGACTGCTTTTGTAAGTGTCTCTCTATATGAAACTTGTGGTGCACGTACTTCCAAGTTTACACCATATTCTCTTTTGATCCTCTCAATGTACACATTCAAGTGTAGTTCACCCATGCCATGGATAACAGTATCATTTGTTTCTTCATCCACGTTTGCCTTAAAAGTTGGATCTTCTTTGGTGAAACGAGATAAAGCTTTGGAAAGATTATCTTGATCGCTACTGTCTTTAATTCCTAATGCAAGTGAAATAATTGGTTTGGGAACGAATGATTCCCTCATTGTATAATTTATTCCTGCTCCATTGAAAGTGTCGCCCAAAGCGCAATCCACGCCAAATAGAGCAACAATATCCCCGGCACTGGCACTTGTAATATCTTCCATATTATCAGCATGCATTTTAACCAGTCGTCCAACTTTTATTTTTTTTCCTGTCCTTGCATTCATCAGATCAGAACCTTTCTTAATTGTTCCCTGGTAAATTCGCAGATAAGTAAGCTGCCCGTATTGTTGATTTTCCAGTTTGAAAGCTAAACCAACAGTTGGCAGATCAGGATCGGAGATGAGTTTAATATCTCTTCTATTATCATCTTTATCATGGGCAATATTAATTCCAGTAGTAGGATCGGGCAGATAACGGACTACAGCATCAAGCAGAAGTTGAACACCTTTATTTTTGAATGCCGAACCTACAAATACAGGTGTCATTTCCATAGCTATAGTAGCATTACGAACAGCTTCGATGATCATTTCTTCAGTTTCATTTCCATCCAGGAAGGCTTCTGCCAGTTCGTCGCTGAACATGGAAACAGCATCGATCATTGTTTCTCGCATTTCTTCAACTTTTTCCACATATTCAGCAGGGATTTCTTTTTCTAAAACTTGTTCGCCTTTGGGGCCGGTGAAGTATCTTGCTTTTCTAGAGATCAAATCAATGATACCCTCAAATTTATCTTCCAAACCGATTGGAACCTGCATTAATACAGCATTATGGTCAAGTTTCTCACGAAGTTGATCCTTTACTTTTTCGGGGTCAGCACCAACTCTATCAAGCTTGTTAATAAATGCAATGTGAGGAACGCTGTAACGCTTCAATTGTCGATCTACTGTAATTGACTGAGATTGAACACCACTTACAGCACAAAGAACCAGAATTGCACCATCTAAAACTCTTAAGGCATTTTCCACTTCAATTGTAAAATCAACGTGACCTGGAGTATCAATAACGTTCAGGTTATGTCCATCCCATCTGACGTTTGTAGCTGCAGATGCAATCGTAATCCCGCGTTCTTTTTCCAGTTCCATGGAATCCATGGTTGCGCCAACTCCATCTTTACCACGTACTTCACCGATTCTGTAAATCTTATTACAATAATATAAGATTCTTTCTGCTAATGTTGTTTTACCGGAATCAATATGAGCACTGATACCAATATTTCTGAATTTTTTAATATCCATTTTACTTCCTTTTTAATTCATATAATTTATTCATTTGATGCTTAATAAACTGAAAAATATATCTTTATATAATTAATAACTTAATTGATTAATTAATATTTGCCATAAATTTTAACAGGGTTTATTGTGCAAGATAATTTTAAAAATCAAACAAAATCTTTTATCTTGACGACCGAAAGTGAATTTTGTAATTAAGAACTGTAAGAATAGTATGGAGTTGCAGCAGTTAAAGGAGGATGTGATGAGACGTTTTATATTAATTATTGTGATAATGCTTTTCCTGTTAAGTTGCGACAACCGCACGGTTGATCTGGATAAGATGCTTTGGGCCTGGCTGCATGTATATGAAAATAATGTTCTTATTTATGATGAAGTATTGGACGAAACAGATAATGGACATTTAGTTGTATTGTATCTTGCGGATGATTCTGAAGTAACTTTCAGTAAATTTGTAAATATTCAATATTCTGAACTTCCAGGAGAAGAAGAGGAAGAAATTGCCAGAGATTATATAATTCTTGCCTCTCGTGCTGATTATTTTACCAGGCATTATCAGCGCAGTTATCTTGATACTTTGGAGATTCATATTGAAGGTGCATTATCACCCGTTCCATCCGGTAAAGTTTGTGGAGCAGTATTTACCAATGATCACTATTCAATGAGAAATGAAGCTTTTACCGTTCTTAATGATACTTTGATTGTAGCTGATATTACTACAGACCTATATGGCTATTTTGAAAGTGATTCATTAGATTTTGGTGTTTATGATATTGTTTTGCAGGAATTCCCTGAAGGAGATACTTTAAATTTCAATGTAGATAGTTTCTATAAAGATTATTATTTCGATTTTTCTATGGATGAATAAAAGCAGTAAATTTATTTAACCTGTCAGATATTAGAATCCGACAGGTTATTTTTTTTCTTAAAATCTTTTTTTACGACGAGGTGCACCTGTGTTTGCAGGTTTAGAATAATTCTTGTGTCCTCTATTATGACGTGATTTACCTGAACGGAAGTTCTTTTTTGGTGTTGATTCATCCTTTCCTTTTGCCTCTACGATCAATGGCTTCTTTTCTTTTCCACGACGGCGAAAGGTTTTGATGATCTGTTCTGCTTCAGCGAAAGGGACATTGGCAAAAGAGAAGTTATCATAGATCTGTACATCTCTTATTAGTCGTGCTTCTACCATTGCTTCATTCTGGATAAGATTAACCAGTTTCTTGGGATTCATATCATCTTTACGACCCAAGGCAATAAACAGTCTGGTAATGCCTTCCATGTCTGGAGTATTCTCGGAATGCCTTTTATATTCTACTTTCTGCTTTCTTACCGGTTCAAAGATCTCGATATATTTTTCAGCTGAGAATTCATCTTTGTAAGCGTGCATCAACAGAGCAGATATAACCTGGTCACCAGGGTATTTCGCCAGCAGTTCATTAGCAATATGCATGTTTTCTTCCAGACCGCCAGCTGCAACGATCTTATCGATCTCTTCTATTATTCTTTCACGTTTCAGTTTAATTAAATCTTGTACTTTTGGAAGTGATTCTTTGCGGATATCAGATTTTGATACATGCTGAATCATCATTAACTTTCGGTATTCAGAAGGCGTGATAAAAGTAATGGCAGTTCCCTGTTTGCCTGCTCTTCCTGTTCTTCCTATACGGTGAACATAACTTTCCGGATCTTGTGGAATAGAATAATTCAAAACGTGTGTAAGATTATTAATATCAATACCACGGGCAGCTACATCTGTAGCTACTAAAATGTTTACTCGTTTATTTTTGAAGCTTTCCAGGATACGTTCTCTCTGAGCCTGGGAAATATCTCCATGCAAGGCAGCAGCATCATAGCCGCGATCAATTAGAGCTCCAGCAACATGGTCAACTTTCAGTTTAGTTCGGCAAAAAACAAGGGCATAAAATTCTTTCTCCACATCGATAATGCGGCAAAGTGCTTCGAATTTATCAGAAGCTCGTACTTCAAAATAAATCTGATCAGTTAGATCTACAGTTAATTGTTTTGTTTGGATCTTTATAACTTCATATTCACCCATGTATTTCTCTGCTAATTGTATAATGCGTTTGGGCATTGTAGCAGAAAACAACATAACTCTTTTATCTTCTGGTGTTTTGGAAAGAACAAGTTCAATATCATCAATAAATCCCATATTAAGCATCTCATCTGCTTCGTCCAGGATCATAAATTTAAGATCATCCAGTTTCAGTGTTCCACGATTTAGGTGATCGATTACACGTCCGGGAGTTCCAACTACAATTTCCACACCTTTTCTTAAGCCGCGTAATTGCTGATCGTAAGATTGCCCGCCATAAATTGGCAAAACAGCAATACGACGACCACCGCGAAAAGAATTTATTTCTTCGGCTACCTGTACTGCAAGTTCTCGAGTAGGAGCTAGAACTAAAGCTTGAACTTTTCCAATTCCTTCGGTTATTTTATCCATTATTGGCAGGCCAAAAGCTGCTGTTTTACCTGTTCCAGTTTGTGCCTGTCCTACTATATCTTTCTCATTTTTCAAAAGCAGCGGAATCGTTAACTTTTGAATGGGGGAGGGCTCTTCAAATCCTTTTTTGCTGATTGCCAGCAGAGATTTTTCCGATAAACCCAGTTCTGCAAATTTTTCTAAATTACTCATGTGTTTCCTATACATTTATTTTTGCAACGACCAGAACTTAGTTTGCTCCTGGAGATTACGTAAACCAAAATTTATGAAGGGGTTATATTTGCAAGGTATTTGTTGGAGAATGAGCATGAAGAGCATTGAGTTCAGGGCAGAGAGCAGTTTTACCTTGTGAAAGTTAACAATCTTCTCATCTCACATAATCTCGATAATTTAGATAGAATTTATTCCAAATTCGGATCATGTTTTTTTATATAGCTTAATAATTCTGTAGCAAAATCGGAAACGGTTACGATTTTGTTGTAATCAATTGAGATATTATTCAAATATTGCAAAATAAAATACTGCTTTTTATCATTCGGAAATATTCCAGCAAAGAAAAAACCAAGTTCTTCCAGCTCTTCAATTTTGCTGACTGTGATCTCATCATAAAGATCTAAATAAAGATTTATGGCTTCGATCTTCTTCTGACACAACTCTTTAAGTCGTTGTTTGATTTCCAACTGCAGGTTTTCACAACTGGAATTAATGTAGATATTTGCGTAATTCAAACTATCAATAATATCTATTTCCACCTCGGATTGGGAGTTAATTTTTAAAGCTAAATTATCCGGATCTGGTGAATATATCTCTGTTTCAATTCCCATATTTGAATAAGATTTCGATACAATATCTTTGTGTTTCTCGATCATGAATAGTTTCATCTTATCATGTTTTAAGAGCTTTAAATAACACAGAACTAAACTTTCTCTCTGGGCTCCCTGATCAGCCATTTTTGCAAATGTTTTAGCAGGTGACAGGCCTATTTGTATAGCAGAAACTTTTAATCCTCCGCTGCGGACAGCTTTCTGCGAAAACGGATGTGTTGTAACGGCTTTGGCATAAACACCTTTTATGTTTAATGCTTTCGCACTGTCCAGAAGAAGAGCGGTTAAAGCTTTTAAACAGCCTTGTCCACGGAATTTTGGTTTGGTAAAAGCCATTCCCAGTTCGGGAATATCTCTTTTCCGTCCAAATCTCTCCAGAGCGCAATGGGTCATTACTTCTCCGGTATCATCTGTAACAGCTACAGCAGATATCAACTCCCCAGACTTAGCCATCTCGATCAGTCTGTCGGGATAATAAATATTTTCCATTATATAAGTATAACCATAAGTTCTGTAGGCACATTGAGAAATTTCAATAGCATATTTCGGTTTCAGCATTTCTGTGTGGAAAGCAATTTTTGGGATCTCAGTTCTATTCTTAATAGATGGTTGTTCAAATGCTTCCATTTGTGAGGTTTTACCGAACTCACCAATGTGCTTCTGATCTATGTATTTAACCAGATGAACTTCTTTGCCGCCATAGCCTTTGTTGAAGAATGAAAGCTTATCAACACTGCCTTTCATAAGCTTAAATCCTAAGCCGGATTGAGCAGCTTTTTCCATATCATTCACTTCAAATTCTTTAACTTGCTCTGGATCAAAAGGCAGCCCTTTATCTTTTATTATTACTTTGAATTCGGTAGTAGTCAATTCGCAGGTAATTTCAAAAGTTGCATCTTCTTCTGGCAGGAAAGCATGCTTAATTACATTACTTACAGCTTCTTCTACGGCTACATTGAAGAGAAGAATATCTTTGTTAGAAAATTCAACAATACGTGCCTGCTCTGCTATAAATGCTTGTATGGATGCTAAATATGTCAAGTCAACGGGGATGATCATCTTTGCCAATTTACTGCTCATGAATTACTCCTCTTTCACCATTTTTATACGATTGTTTACAGCTATTTAAATATATTCAAGATTCGAACAACGATAATATTTTTTTCCCAACAACTTCGGGAGTAAATCTATTCATAAAATCTTTACCAATGGATTGATATAGATTCCATTCTTTTTCATTATTATAAAGATTCGCAACTGACTCGGCAAAATTTATTGGATCATCTTCAATAACAAGTTCTTTACCGGAAAAGCCAAAGCCTTCAGTACCAATAGTTGTACTTACGATTGGTATTCCATAACTCATGGCCAAACCGATCTTTCCTTTCATTCCAGCTCCATAACGCAGTGGTGCAACGAAAACTCTAATATTTATTAAATCCGACTCCAGTTTTTCTACAAATCCTTTTACAATAATGTTTTCAGAATTCAAGTTCAGAATTTCCTGTGGTGGATGTGATCCAATAATTACCAATTTAATATCATTTACTCTTTTTAATACTTCAGGGAAGATTTCTGAAACAAAGTAAAGCATAGCATCAACATTGGGAGTATGCCTAAAACCTCCAATAAAAAGTATATCTTTAGTTGAATAAAAATCTTTTACTGCATTGGCAACAGGATGAATATTCGGAATTACTTTAACATTAGTTGTCAACTTGCTTACTATATCCTTTTCATCATTGGAAATAACCCAGGTTTGATCAACAGATTTTATATTCTGAATTTCGATCTTCTTAATTTTATTTGCTCTTAAAATAATTGATCTTTTTTGTGAACCGCTTTTAAAGGCTGATTCTCTTTGAAGCCTTAAATAATGCAAATCTACAGTATCATATATGAATTTTGCATTCACACAATATTTACGTGTAACCGGCAGATAATCTCTAGCAACAATGGGCCGTGATATTAATACATAATTAAAGTGTTTACCATATGTTCTAAAGAACTCTTCTACGTCATAATAATTTCCAGGTTTAATACATTCAATACCATTTATCTGCATCATTTTCAGATATTTTTTCGGATAAAGCAAGTCTGTCGGTAAAAATATTACTTCAAATTTTTTCGATAAGATCTTCAGGATCTGATCCATTCGAAAGGAGCCGGAATCTTCATCTGGAGAAGGGATATTACGATCTATTACAAGGATAAGATTTTTTTATAATTAGTGATATGTTCAGAATTATATGTCAAGACGCCAAATATCTTATCTTCATGTGTAAGTTTTTTTATATTTGAATATTTGTAATAATTCCACTTTAGTTGTCGGAAAATCTGTGGTGGTAACAGTTCTGCTATCGCATGTAAGAAGTTATATATTTTGTCTTTGGTAGAACTCATTAATATTATTTATCGTTGTCGAATTCTATTACCTGGAACTATTTTCTTCTCATCGTCCAGATTCCGTCCCAGTCTTTTTCTGGATTCTCCTGTAACGATTTTATCCTTTCAAGAATAAGCTGGGGAGGATGGTCATCTGGATCTATTTCTAATACTTTTGTTAATAAATTCTCAGCTTTCTTGAAGTTACCTTGCTGATAAACATTTAATCCCTCTTCAAAAAGCTCAATTTTTTTTATGATTTTTTCAGAAAATTCATTTTGTTCAGAGTAATCGATCAATTCATAAATATTTTCACCGATCATTTTGCCTTTCACTCTTACAGTATCGATTCTTCTTATTAGAAAATTTGAAGATAGTGCATTACGGGTGTTTTCATTTATTAGTATTCGGGTTCTGTAATACTTGTTCAATCCCTCCAATCTTGAACCGAAATTCATCAGATCACCAATACCGGTATAATCGAATATCTGTTTTGATCCCATATTACCAACAATCAATTTACCGGTGCTGATACCGATTCTTGTGACCAATTTTGTAAAATACGGATTTTCTTTATAATCCTGTCGTATCTGGTTTGTGATCTTTTGAATTTTCAGAGCTGCTATACAAGCTTTATGAGTATAGTTTTCAATTTCTATTGGAACACCAAATATAGCAACAATAGCATCACCTATATATTTATCCAGCATTCCTGAATTGTCGATTATTGTTTGAGTACAGCGAGTAAGATAATCGGTAAGGAAACTGCTTATCACAGCAGGATCATTTTTTTCACACATTGTTGTAAAATCTGCAAGATCTGTGTAAACAACCGAAACTTCTTTTATATTACCACCGGATTTTAAATTTTCCGGATGCTGGAGAACTTCATTAACTAAAGAGCCGGAAATATATTTTTCAAACGTATTCTTAACCCTTTTTCTCTCTTTGATCTGCGTTTTGTACTGGTAACCTATAAAAATTACAAAAGCAAGATTTAAGGAGATCATTGAGGGCATATATTCAAATAAGAAGTTTTTTGTATCAAATAAGATCAGAGTAAATATCCACAACCCCACATTTAGAATGATTAAAAGAAATACTGATTTATAAGGAGAGAGAAAATTAAAAATAAGAATTGATAATCCCACAAACAACCAGATTGAGAAATAATATAAAGTGGTCGATGGATAATGAATAAAATCGTTATTAAGAATATTATAGATTAATGTGGCATGCAGTTCTACTCCAGGATAAGATTGATCCAGAGGAACAGTTTTTAAATCTTCCAAGCCATAAGCAGAAGAACCTGATAATACGATTTTATCTTTAAAATATCTGGCTGGAATTCTATGGGTTAAAAGATCGCAGAATGATATGTATCTGAAACTTTTCTTTTTCCCATATAAATTTATAAGCAATCGATCCTTTTTATCTAATGGGATCATAGAAATGATTTTATTATTACTATAAAGAAGCAAATTATTTTTATCAAATTGAATTTCATTAACTTTCAGCAGATCAAGAGCGATCTGAAAACTGAAATTAGTGATATAATCTTTTCCATGCTGAAAGAGTAGAGGATAATATCTTATCACACCATCCTCATCTTTGTTGATATGTGCAAAACCAACCCTTTTTGCGCTGTTTGCCAGAAGTGGTATTGGTGGGAATGGATTGGTTGTTTTTACAGTGGAAAGTGGTATGTTATCTGGATGATAATAGATAATATTAGCAGGAAGTTCTCTGTGGATAGTATCTTTAATACTAATATTTTGATCAAACATTGCCAGATAAACATTGTCGGCATTTGATAAACTTTCAGCGAATATCTGATCGGTAGAAGTATGCTTAAGAATTTCTTTTAATTTTGTATCGGAGATAGTCAGTTCGATCTCATCGGAGATTTTATCTGCGTAAAAATCTAAAATATCTGATGTGAGAGAATCACTTTCAGAAAAGAAAATATCAAATCCAACTGCGGCTGCTCCTCCCTGATGAAGTATATCTACAGCCTGGGCAAAATATGAGTTGGGCCATCTGGAGAATTGACCAAGTTTGCTCAAACTCTTTTCATCGATATCTAAAATTATAATGTCATCGATTTTTTTATTATTTTCAAGAATTGATCCTCTAAATTGAAATCTGGCATCAATCATTTTTTGTTCCAGCAGATCGATTTGCGTACCAATGAAATGAACTTGTAATAGTAAAAACGTTATTAGAACAGCTATCAAACTAAAATAAAAGGAGTTCAGGAAAATGCCGGATTTCTGGATAAATCGAATAATTCTATTATGCTTTGGTTTCTCGTTAAAATCTGGTTTCTTCAATAAATCTCCATGAAATATTAAATATTTAGGAATTATTCTATAATATCAATTCCCTGTTTAATCTGTTCAATTAGAACGGAGTTTGGAAAATCTTTTTCCAAAATGGTCAATTGCTCTTTTGCTTCTGTTTTTCGGTTTGTAAGAAAATAGCTTAGGGCCAGATAAGCTCTGGCAAATTCAGCGTCAGGAGAGAGAGGATTCATTTCGATTACAGCTTTAAAAACTTGAATAGCTGATCCAAGGTTCTGTGCTTGAAATGCATCTACTCCGGTTTTTAAATCAACTTCCTCTTCTGTCTTCCAATGAAGTTCACTTTCTTTATCGAGTTCTACTTCACTCTTTCTAATACCGGCAACTGTGTTAGCTTCATTGCTATTTGCTTCTGTAAATAAAGTATTCAGTTTACTTGTGAATTTTTCATCCCAGGAAGACTCTTTAGAGGCATCAATCATCAATTGCTTAATACTGATCTCCTGCTCGGAGGTTAAAGTAGAGATTTGATTATTGTGTTTCCATGTTATCTCCAGCTCAGTATCCAGCCCAGTTTTTATGATCCCTGTTTCATGTACGATTGAATCTATATCCAGAGTTTCCCATTCTGCATTTCGATTTATCTTATATTCTGCTTCTCCCAATATGAAGGATACAAAACCAATTTCTTCTGCCTGCAAAACGATGCTCGATGCTATAATTAAAATTAACAAATATTTTGATAATTTCATTTAGTTCCCCCTATTTTTTTAAAATTTCTAATATTAATTGCGGATTGCTATTTTTTAGTGTTTCTTTATCTACAATTTTGAAAAAGTAATATCTTGCTTTTTCACGATTTTCTCTTTTCAATTCTAGAACAGCAAGATTTTGAAAAATCCCATCATCCTGGTTTTTAATATCTAAAGCTTTTAAGTATAGCTCAGCTGCTCTGTTATATTTTTTTGCTTGTAACTCTAAATTTCCCAGATTATTTAAAGCAACTAAATTATTTTCGTCATCATGTAAGATTTCATTCAACAATTTTCCAGCCAGGTCATTTTGCTCATTAGCTATATACCATGAAGCTAATTTATTTTTTACATGATTATTATTGGGGTATTTTGCCAGGATATCAAGAAATTCCTGTTCCTTTGATTTGCTGATTGCAGCAATAAAAGTATTTAAATCTGATTCGTATTTTGTTAATACGATATCAAAATCAATCTGATCGTTAACACTGATCTCGCCTTTAAAAAGAACTGGAGAAAAAAGTTTATGAGCTTCTGTAATGATAAAGATCTCTGGCAACAAACCCTCTTTTAGAATTTCTTTGTAACGTTCAATTCCGCTTTGCCAGCTTCGGTATAAACTCTCTTTACCGATTAGAGTTGCTTCAATCGGCATCCAGCAATTATTGTTTGTCTCAATAAACATGTTGAGATCAAATCCCATTTCTGCAGCTTCATTTTTACTCATGCCGGTATCAAATGCAACCATTACATGTCCCGGTACATCGATATATGCTGTATTGATGCCTATAGATTCCATGATACTGGAGAGTAAAACAACCAGATCTTCACAATCACCACCTTTGCCCTGAATTGTTTGGATTGCCGGTTGAACAAAATCAATAACATCACTTTTTTCTGTCTGATCAATTGTCTGGTTAGGATCAGAGATATAATGAATTCCATATTCAGCCATAAAATTGTAAAGTTGAATAACCTGTTTAATTACTTTATTAAAGGTTGTTTTCTCAGCTTTTTCATCGAATGGTGTTACTATTTCATTCAATACAAAATCTCTGATAACCGGATCTAACGGATTGATAAATGAAGCTATCTGTTTTTTATTGTTCCAGGATATGGCATTTAACCCCAGGATCCTTAATTCTTTGGTTGTATTGACCTCGTACTCTTTTCCAGCGAAAACATAATTAGCTTTTATTTTTGCAATTATTGTTTTCTCTCCATCCTTACTTGTTGCAAGCAAGCTGTCATTAAATATAACGGTTACTGGATAGCTTTGCGATTCATTGGAAAGAACAGATGAAACAATTAATTCCCATTTCTTTTCAATGATATTATCGATTTCCACTTCTAAAAAAATATCTTCGACTGGAATTTCTCGAGTGTTGAACAGTGTTACAACACCAACAGGATGCGATTGATAATATTCTTTCAAGGAAGGGAAGATCAGATCAAAAGTGACAGTTTCAATTTCAATCGGATTTCGGGATTTGTTATATTCGATTCTTGCAGCTTTCGATTTTGCTAATAAACCTTGAATTTCAGTTGATTCCGGGAATAAATTATTAGCAATTGTAAATTCGTAAAGGGCTTTGTCATAGTCTTTTTTAATCATTAATAATTTACCAAGTTCAACATGAATTGGTATGGATGTGCTATCACCCGGAACAAAGACCGTAGCTCTTTGCAAAGCTTTTATAGCTTCATCAAATCTATTTAGCGTCTTAAGTGATTTAGCTAGTTCAAAGTTGTATTCATAGCGAGTGGAATCAAGTGTAATTGCTTGTTGGAAAGATTTTATTGCTTCCTGAACTTTTCTGTCTCTTTGAAAAGTTTTACCTAAATAGAAATAATTATCAGGGTTTTCAGGATTATTGGAGATTGCTCTTTCAAACTGGATTGCAGCATCTCCCAATTTATCATTCAAATAATAAGCAACACCGAGTTTATAAAAAATACGATTTTCTGTGTAATTTGAGGAAATGACTTTTTTATATAGCAGGATCGCTTCTTCATATCGTTGTAATTTAACCCAGATTTCCGCAACATTCAGAATATCTTCATTTGAACCTGATTCTGCAATTTTCTTATAGATTTTTAAAGCTTCAGAATATAACTGCAAATTCTCATAACTCCGAGCAAGCATCTTATCAATTTCAGTAGATTCAAGGTTGTTCTCTTTGAAATTCAGCGCTAATTCGATAACTTTATAATAATCCTTATCAAGATAATACAAGCTAATTATTGTCTTCCAATACTCTTCTTTATTCAAAGATTCTAAAGCTGATTTTTGTATAAAATCGATACCATCCTGATAAGCTCTGGAAAGTTTATATATCTGGATTTTATCAATTATTATATCAGGATTGTCGGGATTTAGTGTTAATGCTTTTTGCAGGTAAACTAAGCTATTTTCATAATCCCGTCGTTTCTTGTAATTTTCAGCGATTGTTCTATAAAGTTCAATTACACGGTTTTTAAGATGACTGTATTGAGGATTTGTCTCATATAATTGGAAGTAAACATCTGCAGCTTCATTAAAGTTGCTGTTTTCTTCGAGATATTTACCGTAAGAAAAACTATCTGTAACCCAAGTGCTGGGTTCACTTTCCAGACTATCTATTGAAATTGCAGTTACTGCATATTCCAGGCTAAACTCAGAACTCTCGGTAAGCTTAAATTCACTTATCTCTGTTTTCTGTTTCAATATTGGTTCGTGCTTGCCAGTTCTGCGACAATAAACATTGTATCCAGAGGCTTGTTGATTATCATCCCAATGCAATTTTACTTCATTTTCTGAAGAGACAACAAGGTCGATATTTGTAGGGGCATCAGGTCTAATTAAAAGCTTGAGTTTCTTGGCATCAGCTGCTGATTTGTCGCTAATAAATATCAGATTCTTCTGATTATTAAAACCCAAAGCATAAATCTCAGCGAATTGATCAGAATCTTTTTTACTTCCCTTACAACCCAGTTCCATCAGAACATCAAGATCATTTTCCAATAAGATCAATTTTTGTTTATTATTGTCAATGATCACTAAAATATCATCAACAATACATTCAATAGCAGATACTTTCAATGTACTCAGGGCTAATCTTAGAATAATACCGTAATCCTTATCAATTCTGTAAACATTAGAGGAGTTTGATAAAACAAAAAGTTCTCCGTTACTATTTATTGTAAGATCAGAAGGAGACAATAGCGTATCATTTTTATAGCATTTTTGGAATATTCCCTTTTTGGAAAAAATTGATAATCGGTTGTTTTTATTATCTGCAATACAGAGATTCCCATCATGATCGACTACAATTCCTTTAGGATTATTTAATTTTCCTTCTTCCTTACCTTTCTCACCAAAGAACCTTATATAAGAGCCATCCAAACCGAAAACATGTACTTTATTTGTGCCTGAATCTGTAACAAAAATGAACTCATCAAGAGCTACCATTTTTTCTGGTCTGCCAAATTTTATACCTTTTTCTTCAGCGGTTGTTTCATCTATTTTAAATAATAATTCATTGCCTTTCAGGCAGTAAAAAGCTGGTTCATCACTATTTATAATATATTTATTATCCTTTATAAACAGAATATCATTAAATTCATTTGCATCGTTGCCGCCAAATTCAAATAGAATTGGAAATTCGGATTCAACCAGTTTATGCGATGCTTCATCTAGTTTTTCAATATATCTCTGAACTAATCCATGCTTACGATCGAGAAAATAAATGATATCATTTTCGTTCTCAGGCTGGATGCAAACAGCTTGAGTAGAGCTGAAATATCCTGGTAAAGGATCCTTACTTTTTACACCAAAGTTCCAGATCTCTTTCCCAGATGAATTTAATTTTAGAAAGTAACAATTGCTATTATCTGAAATATAGTATTCACCATAATTACTTATTTTAAAATCTGTTATTTTAAGGCTTAATTCTTTGCTTGTTTCCAGAGCTTGTATTGTATTAATTTTGTTTAAATAATGATCATAGACTTCGATAATTATCTTTTGGTTCTTTTGTTGAAGCACATGTAGATTTTGTGAAATATCAAGACAAATAGCGATCGGTTTTGTAATTGCAACAGAACGAAGAAAAAATCCATTTTCATTGAAGAGAAAGATCTCCTTTAAACTGCTGTCGAGCACATAAATTTGATTATAGTTGTTGATTTCTATATCGACAGGTGATTTTAAATTTGAATGTGATTTTTTCTTATCACCAATTGTTTGAACAAGTTTTCCTTCTTTAGTGATGATGGAGATATTACTCTCTCCAGTATTTGCTATATAGAAATGATCATTATGAAGCAGGATCTTTGAGGGTTTAGAGATTTTGTCAGAGAATTTTATTCGTCCAGTTATTGAATCACATTCTGTAGAATAATTGATGATTTCTTCATTTTTATAATCTAAGAGGAATACATTTTGATCCTCGACAATAAAATCGATAATTGATCCAAAGTTTTCTCTGATTTCTTGTTTTGGAAAACTAATACTATATTCCGGAACCGAGTGAAGTAAAGAAAAAGTAAATAACAAAATAAAATAAATAGCAGATTTTCTACACATAGATCACCTTCAATATTTTTTAATTCTGAATTACAAATCAAAATCCTATTGCAGAAAAAAAAGTCAATTCTTTCTTATAAATAAAACATTTATTAGATATAAATATC
>Ga0164310_10000841_pt1 | contig 16855 bp, 33 predicted proteins | sample GuaBasSedimGuay1_FD_121795 | JGI IMG/M metagenome (GOLD analysis project Ga0164310, IMG submission 121795) | Subseafloor sediment microbial communities from Guaymas Basin, Gulf of California, Mexico - Guay1, Core 4569-9, 0-3 cm | ecosystem: Environmental > Aquatic > Marine > Hydrothermal vents... | reverse complement strand
TACCCTAGTGGCCAAAGGGACTGGACTTTTAATCCGGCGCAATTGCTTCGTGGGTTCGAATCCCACCCCGTCCTCTAGGAGGACACACATGGACATCAATGTAGCTGAAATTCGAATGCTCCTTGGAATCTGCGTACGAGGGTTGCATCACGTACGCGATAACGAAGACAACGACTTAACACCTCCTGACCGTATAGAAATTCAGGAGATCGCAGAGAAGGCAGAAGAGGCGTATGACGCTTTACGCCCGTGGGCACCTGACGAATGGTGAGATGGGAGTTGACCAACGTGGCAAACGACTACTTACGGTTCAGTGAAAAAATAATGAACCTCACCCAGAAAGAATACGCGTGGTTGCTGCGCGTACTCAAAACTGTAACAGATGACATGGACCCCAATGAACTCAAAGCTTTCGCGGCAGAGTTGGAACTCACACCCGAAGATCTGGAATGGGGATGGCCAGGGTTCAGCTACAATTTTGAAGATGCTGGCAAGGCCCTATGGATTTACTCTGACGAATACGCCAACGTAGAGAATTTGGGAGCGTTTTTGCACTCCTTCATGAAAGCGACAGGGAGAAAGGACTACATAGCCGTCACATGGGCCGCGACCTGCGACAAGCCTCGGATAGGTGCATTCGGCGGAGGAGTTCTTCTGGTAACTGCTAAGACATACGTGGTGGAGTCAAGCTGGTCACGCCTCGGAAAGCTGATCAAAGAGCATCTCTAAGATTCTACATTTACGTGGTAAAAGATTCTGATACAAAACAGAATGATTCGGCTGCGACACTTGTTCACCAAGCCGCTGCCGACACCAGTTTGAGAGGGGCGAAAGCTAGTGCGCATGCTAGTGCCCTGGCACGAATGGAGACATGTCGGGAATCTCTCACCCGGCCACTGTTCCCAGACGCGCAAACGAGGGCCGGATACAGTTACTGTGTTACTCAGGGTTTTCATTTAGGGGCATGGGGCCCAAAGTTGATCTGCAGAGCTCTCGATCAAGAAGCCCATTTTTCGAAAGCGTTTACCTCGAGCGCCACGGATTCACTTGCTCAGACATCGCTGTCTACGGGGCCCCACCCCACCGACTCAACTCGCAAAGCTCATTCAAGGCACTCGAGACAGATGCTTTCGAAAAATGCCGCATCCTTGATTTAGAGCTCTGCAGATCAACTTTCGAGCCTAGTAGCATGTGCTCCCTCTCTCTTTATCTGTGTTGGATCGGACCTCTTTGAGGACCAACAGGGCGTTACGCCCTGGCTGGGAGAGCCGCTTCCAGTCTGGATCGTGTACGTTTGAGCTCCCACCAGCGTGGCTTCTCCTAACCCGACCTTCGAACACCCGGAGGGCAAGACAACTTGCTCGGGTTAAGGAACGCCACGTGCGGTGGGAGATCAACGCGACACACAGCAACACAAATTATTTTTGATTTTTCGTAACTTTTGAGCTTTAAACGACACTAAGACAGGTTAAAGGAGGTGTGTCATGCCTAAAAAGACACTACGTAAGTGTAGCGGCTGTCACACCCTCATTGAGGTGTGTGACAAAACTCCCACAACCGTACGCCGGTACTGCACGGCGTGTATGGCGCGAAAACTTTCCAAGGGGTGTGTCATTTGTGGGCGTCACGCAGGTGAGCGAAAGCTCCTGAACTGGTTCAGGGGTGATTACTATTGCTCAGCGGATCTCAACCAGCACTACAGTGTCGGGGAACCTAGGACCCGCCAGTGCTCAAGTCTGGGAATGAATGCAGTATGAGGAGGTACATCGTAATAAAACACGAACGATGGCTTCAACGCGTTGAAGTTGAAGCAGAAGATCCCCAGGATGCTCTACGCAAAGCAGCGAACGGGGATAGCGTAATCAACGCCGATCCGTCGTATGATGACGATATAGAACATGCGGACTGGGCAGTCCGCGAGGAGGAATAACAATGCTCCAACGCAAGCTACAGCAAGCATGGGCCTGGTACAAAAGTCTCCCCTGGTGGGGCAAACTACTGGGGGTGCTTGCGTTGGTTGGTATTGCCCTGCTGGCCATCCTCTGGGTGGTCAGCAATTTTTTGGCTCCGAGGGTAGACCGAACGGACTCTGACAAGGCGCATGACGACGTAGTAGACACTGCTCTGAACGGGTACGAAGATCAGCGAGAAGTACTTGACGGCATCATCAAGAATAAAAAGAAAGAGCTGGCCACTAAGTTGAACCAGGCTAACAAAATCGACGCTGATACCCTCAAGGCGCGAGAGAAAATCCTCAAAGCGGACTCCGTGGAGGAGCTGTTGGAGCTCCAAGAGGAGTTGGGCTTATGAGATACCTACTCGCAGTCGCGTTGTTTCTGGCAACGAGTCCGGCTGCAGCCAGCGACTTGGACGAAAACCCATACACGACTCTGCGTCAACTTCCCACTCCATCGATCCAAGAAATCGATGGGGAAAAGTTGATGTGTACCACTGCCAAAGGTTGGCAAAAAGTGATGCTCATCGCTGTTGACTACCGTGGGCTGTACATGTGGCGTCTCGAGATACAAGGCGTCTTGACCGCACATGACGCCATAATCCAAGCTTATGAGCTGAAGATCAGCAGTTACGAGGCCACCATCAAGACCCTACAAGCTGAGCGCTCGTATCAGAAGACGCGTGTGGGAGAGTTGGAGACCGCCCTCTTCACAGGTGGAAAGAGCTACAAAATCGAGAAGATGCTCATGTGGGGCGTGATTCTCATAGAGACTATTGCTATCGGAGCCCTGGGAGTCGCCAGCTTCGTTCAAGCCAACTAAGCAAGCACTGCTCGCCGTTGTAAATACGCTCGTAATTCAGGAGAGACCTGACTACCCTGCGGACGCACGGCAGGCTGGTGAGGTTGTAGGTACGCTTGCTGACCCGCGTACTGCGCAGCTTGTAGCTCGGGGCGCATGTCCTGGTAAGCGTAGCTGCTGCCGGGCTCCTTCTTTGATTTACGAGCTGCCGCAATAGCTCCTCCCAGAAGCCCTGCAGCTCCAAGCCCGATGCCTACCTGCGCCTTCCCTGGGAGCTTCCGGAACTTGCTCCACATCTTCCCAAGCAGCCCAGGTTGCTTACCTCCCAGCCCCTGTTTGCGCGCGTGCGCTGCAGCTTCGGATCCTTGGCGCATCCAGGGTTTTTCAGGTCGTGCGCCGGGGGGCATCCAGGTTGATCCTTCGTAAGGAGCAATGGCCGAGCCTTGAGCAATTTTCATTAGCCCCAGAATCTCCGCGTACCCGCTCTGAAACATCCACGTCTTCATGCCTCAAATTATAGGCCATCTCTGGGTATAAGAAAATGGTTTCCAAAGCTAGAGGAGGTGTGTCCATGAGAAATCCCGTAGTCCGGTACGCAGGCGTCTTAAATCCCCTTGGACGAAGACTCCTAAATGTGTGCTTCGAAACAACTGAGGAGCAATTCGAGCTCCACAAGGAGGCGCCCGTGGAAACGTGCGTACAAGTACCGGAAGAACCCGAGGTGTACGTCGACCCAGCTGTAATTCCCTTACCTGAGGGAAGTTGATCGGTTTTTTTGAGGGGGAGGCGCAAGCCTCCCTCTCTTTGGCCTATACTTAGAGGTGCCCGATACTCGGCAGGGGTCTGATTTGGCGGTCACTCCTCCTTAGCCGATTGTCGGGCTTTATATTCTGGAAACGCTCCTTGGTACAAGTAGTTAGAATAGTAGAACCCCTAACTAGACAAGGAGAATCTCCATGGGACGACGCAACCGACGAAAAGACAAGTGGGACGAAGGCGGCCACTGGGGGGGCCACGCTGTGGGGATGGTTTACACACCTCCCGCCAGCTTCCCGGTGTTCTGGTTCGAAGGTAACCAGGCGTGGGGCGAGGTCCGGTCTCCAGAAGATGTGGACGCACTCGTCCAGACTCACGTGCGTGCGTGGGGCGAGGACCGAAGGTTCGTGATCAAACGTCTCATGCAGGCTAGAATCAACGACAACAGCTCTCATGAGGTTCCCGACTTCGGCTTCTACGCCGAACACAGGGGACACGAGACCCTCGGAGCCTATCTCGAGCGTCACGGCATTCGTTGGCCGCTTCACTGACCCTCTTAGAAAGGCGTGCACAGGTGCGCCTTTCTTTTGGTAGAAGAGACTGATAAACTCGGACTTGTCTTAAGGAGGGTTGTGAAAAGTGACCGCCATAAAAAAGAGACTGAGAGAGCTGGATCGTAGGCGTAAAAACGCCGCGTTCTTCGGTGGTATTGTGGGGGGTATAGGGGGGCTTCTCCTGTCCTTTGACCTTGCTGTTGCGCTGTTCGCCGGTGCTGCAGGGTCTCTGAGCTGCTGGTACTTAGCTTCGCTTTCGTACTGGGAGTATCGGGAGGCTATTACTCTGAATAGGAGGAAAAAATGACCGCCAGAGACGCGTTTACAAACGAGCTCGAGAACCGGAAGTCCCAGCTGAAGAAGCTGCGTGCCGCTCTCGAGTCGCAAGAAGAAGATAACGACGACAAGGACATCCAACGTGCCTTGGCGTTACTCCGGCGAGCGGAAATGTCGTTCGCCGGTGCCGAATCCCACCTGGCCCAGGGCATCTGGAAGGACGGGCTCTACCTGCTCTCTCAGGGGATCTGGAATCTCGGCTGTGCTCATGGACTATCGAGGAGACTGTGAGTTCCGGCAAGGTCACCATCACTTTCGACCTGAATCGACTACAGTCCCCCGAGGATTTCATCGATGAGGCCGTAGTGACTGTCAGTAATCGCGAGGACGGGCAACCCTGTATGTCCTCAGGGCAGCTCTTGAACCTCTTGATCCGTATTCTGGGTGTCCTCACTGTACTTTCGAATGGTAAAGTGTCCGACGCATACTTCGATGCTAGCCACTACAGCGGACTCATCGTAGAAGCTATCCAAGATGCTTTGCAAAAGAAATTCGACGTCACCATAGCGTTGGAAAGTACTCCCGAACAGCTCAACTGATAGGAGGTTCACTGTGCGAGTAGTTATCGATACGGATCTGGGCCCCAACTTAATTCGGTTAACGATCTATGGGCACTCGAACACAAGTCTCGCGTGGGTCTTGTCAGAGCTGCAGCGCGTACTCATGCACGGAGCTGCCAAGGTGCACTACGAGCGGTCGGATCTTGACCTGGTAGGTTTCGAAAACCAACAAGGCCCGATGATGCGATGGGGTTGGTTGGCTTCTGCTACCTCACCTACCCGAACACTCATGCGCCGAGACGAGATAGCAGAAATCGAGCTCAGAACCCAGGTACCTCCAGAGGAGTTGCCTTTACCGAGTAAATGCATCGAGTGCATTCTGGAGGACGATGATGAATCAGAAGACGCGCCCGGACTTCCTGCGCACAGCGGTGATCCAAGGCTTAAGATACCTGATGGAGAAGTATCCCGGGCTAATTCACTGCAGCGAAGGTGACTCGCTATCCCTTCGTTTTCGAGTTCACTGCGCGTTCGTTACTTGGAAGCGTTTCGGGATTAACGTTCGTACTAAGCTACCTGATGACTTCGGCTGGTGGACCAGCATCGAACCCCCCGACGGGCGTTTCACAATCGTGCATACCGATCCGCTCGTCTTCTCGACAGCACACGACTACTTCGTGGCGCTCTCGGGGAGATACCCCGATCAACCCATCGAGCTCGAGGAGCACCTCCCCGTCCTGGAAGAGCTCATCTGCCGGACGATGAGATGGGACGTAGTTCCCCGCCCGTTCTCGGAAAAGTACTATCGTGAGGGCAACGAATTGTCCGAGATGGCCACCAAGTTCGGGTGGGGCAACGGGTACGTGGGCGTTCCCGAGGGGCATCCGTGGTTTGGAGTACCGTACGACGAGATTAATGTCGGAGTTCACGGGGGGCTGACCTATGGCAGCGACCACTTTCCGCGAAAGGAAGAACCTAAGAAGGATGGTCTTTGGTGGGTAGGGTTCGATACCAGACACTACAATGACGATTTCGACCGTTGGCCCAAAGAAGCTGTCCGAGAAGAAACGCAGTATCTCTTCCTGAAAGCTGCTTGGGCCTGGGCTGGAATTGAGAATCCCATGCACTCCTGAGGTACAAGTAGGTAACACCAACCCAAGGAGGCATTGTCATGAACCTGACAAGGCACGACGAGGATGTATTGCGCGAGAAGGCGCACGAGCTGCGGACACAGTACGAGGACGATCAAGAATACCTCCGGATCGCCGACGAGCTGGACAAGGCTGCGGACTCCGGCTCCACGGCTCAGGCCGCGTGGGCAGCCAGCCTGCTGGTGCAGAAGAACCGCAAGGTGGCGCCGGACTTCCGGGTGCGGCGCTTCCTCAACGGCTAGGAGGTGCCACATGACGATCTACTTCATGGATATGCGAACGGGGAGAATCGTTGCCCGGTCACAGGCCATCCAGTACGTGCAGGGGAGTCTCGTACCGGACTCTCTGGGACTTCCGCCGGTCCTCGTCGATGACGAAATCGCGGACCCGGATGAGGAGGTCGGCTACGACCCTGTCGACGACTAGCCTCGATCTCCACCCTCTGACTCGCTGGGGGGAAAAGCGAGCCCCGAGCCGCCCCGGGTACACTAGGGCGGCTTTTTTTTGTTTTCAAATATCCCCCGCGCTACGGGTACAAGGCGGTACTAGACCAGAAGGAGGTGCTTCATGATGCGAGACCAGATCCAGGCGATCTACGACATCGCACTGTACATTGACGATAAGTGTCCGAGCCTGGGGATGTTCAATTACATCTGGGGCATGGACCCATTCATCTCCTTGAAAGGAGTCGAAGAGGAGATGGCCAGAGAAGTACTCGAACCACATGTCTTGGGAATTGCCAAACCCGTCAATCTCGGTGCGGCGGTGCGCACTGTGGAATCGGGTAACGCCAACACGCACCCAACCACTTACGTGAGCATCAGCAGTGACCTACTGGTGTGGGAGAGCATCTTCCCTCACAAGGCATCAGTGCCCCCCAACGCCCCCATCGAGTGGTTCATACGTCAGCTGCAGGATCAGCTTTTCCCACGGGTGACCGGTGCCACAGATGACCTGACATGAGGCGCTACACTGAGAAGAAGTTGTCCTGTGCGGTACTGCGCATTCTTTCGAACATCAGTCGTCGTCTCGACGAGGTTTATCCCGGCATAGTGGAGATTCGAAATATCAGCTCTGCGCACATCACCTACATCATAGGCTTCACGGACTGGGAGGTCTTCGAGACGCTCATTCGACCAATGTTGAAAAGTTCCGGTTTGGACTGGGACGCTTCACCTCTTACGTGCGATTGCTCCTATGGGGGTGCGATGGCAGTCTTTCTGGATATCCCCGAACCCGCGCGTCCTACTTTCCACACCGTGGTAGTAGGCTCATCTTACATGAATCCCAAAAAGGTCCCGAGCATCGAGGACATGGCGAACAAGCTCGACGATTTCATCACCATACTGGAAGGAGAAAGAGCATCATGAATCCAGAGACCAACGACAATCCAGAGACCAACGACGCGGTCCCCTACGAGAATCCTGAAGACAGGATCCGCCGCATCGCTGATGTATTGAGCTTTCTTGACTTCGCATTTCCCGGTGCAGTGACCGTTGAATTCAACGAGAAAGATGCCACTGAGTTCACCGTGCACATTGAGAACATTTTGAATGAGAGTGTGAGGCAGTTGATTCTACCGAAGCTGTGGGCAGACGAGGAAAAACGCATCGACTATTCCCACAGAGAAAAGCGATTCTCCCTCGCTTTCCGCTTCCCGGTCGCTGTGTGGCCGAAGATGCTGCCGCTCTTTTTCATGCCGGTAGCTCACAGACAACCGGACCAGATCAGCGCTACGGAAGTCAGTGCCTTGCTCTTGGGCATTGCTGGCAGTACTGTAGATGGAAGGAACTACCAAGAATGGATAACACCGAGCACGACCGAAGAGTAGTGGCGTTACTCAGATCTCTCGACCTGGCTATTGGTCCGCTCCTCCGCTTCGATAAGGCAACGAGACACCGTGTCTTTCTGTATTTCAGCCACGTCAAAGCTCCGGTCCGACGTGAGGTGCTCGCTCCTCTCCTTAAGGAATCCGGGGTGGACTTTCGTCTCCGGCACGTACCCCTATATGCGTTCAAACAACACCGAATAAAGAAACGAGGTGACCGCTATACGCAACGTCATCAAGTGGGCGAAGAATGGGAGTTGCGACTGCAGATCAAGTCCATCATTCCTAAGCATGCGTCAGTTCCCCCGGAAGAATTAGAGATGGGCCGAGGTCGCGTAAGGCTTTTCTGGTTCTCTGGTCCCACCTTTCTGGAGTACGTAAAAAAAGGTGGGATTGATGGCGCCGATGTCGCAGGCGCGTTGGAGCGAGCTCTTTCGCTCCCAAAGGAGGTAAACGAATGTCCCCCGATTCCCCACACCTTCTTCCAAGGAGTAAACTTGACGAATTCGGGCGCGTCTGGGAGATGGTCGATTACGTCTCCGACACCTTCCCCTACGGGACGGATCTCATCGAAGTAAGCGCCGTTCGAGTAGCTTTCGTTCTCTACAATTACACGAAAGTGACCCAGACCATCCTCGACGCCAAGTTCCGTAAGGTTTTCGCCCAGGACCACCGCATTCACTGTGCTTTCGAGGACGTAGATGAAGATGCGGTGCTGGTTTCCATCTACTTTCCGAAGCGCCAGTATCGGACGAAGCGTACCAAACCCGTCTACGAGAACCTGGCGGGATATGCGCACTTTTCCCACCCTGACGCCCTCCTGCACCACCCCGTCTCTCCTGGATACTTTATCGACGTCTCGGAAGTGGGCACGGTATTGCGCCGGGCCCTCTGGCCCGTCATCGCTTACCAGGCACGACAAAAGGATGTGCGCCACGACGAATTCTTCAAACGCGCCAAGACAGGACCCAAACCATGGACATCGAAAAAGCGCTAGATGTGGTAGAGGCATTCCGTGACCTCTGCTCAGAGTTCGAGTTCAAGATACCGGCACATGCCGTGGGACGTGATGACGCCGGTGTCGCGATGTTAGCCGAGCGTCCTCCTGGCGATGTCGTGGAGGCGCTCTGGCTACCCATGGTGTTCAACGCCAACCGCCGAGGGTTGAACGCCGAGTACACCGAAACCGAAGACAAGGGAGTGCGGTTCTCGACCGTCTATGTCCGGCTGCCTCCTCCGATCCTGGATGGGGTCTCTGTCTTTGGTGACGGGCTGCACCTTTGGCACATGGCGTGTGAGAATATGCTCTGGACACACGACCCGACGTTCGCCGGTGCTACAGGCGTCACGGTAAGGAGCTTTGGCGATGACAAATGACCGTCGTCGGCACTGGTCCAAAGCGAAACGCAAAGCCTACAACAAGAAGAAGAAGACTCAGCGGATGCGTAAGGTGAAGCGCTATGCCCGGGCGTTCCAGATGTTCGAGTACTACCTGGGGGGATACTTCAATGAGACCCTGCGGCTCCACGAAGTCGTGCGCGTCACAGACGTCGAGGTACGCTTCAAATTTCAGGGCACCAAGTCTTCACCTCTGAACTACCCGTTTATCACGTTGCTGATTGACGCATTGAACACCGTCTTCCATCATCGTCATGTACGCATCGACTGCGGATGGGCGATAGGAAACCAGCTGGTCTGTCGTGCGAGAACTGTCCCCCCTCCCCCGCTTGCGGTGGCGAGCCTGGCTGTCCTCGAGATCCTCGAAAAGACCAAGATGCAGAGGTTCTGATGAAACACTCACCTCCCGCGGTGAAGCGGCGCATTCAGTTTCTCCTGGATGAGTACTTCCTGGGAGACGCAAAGCAGCAGTCACACATCAGCGGAGTTTGGGTCATCATACCGGAGACTACAGACCTTCGGCTCTCCAAGCCCTTCCGGGGGTTGTTGTTCGCGGCCGCCCCCGACGGAGATTGGGATGTCGTGATGTACGATAAAGGAGTCTACCATGTGTGGCCTTCCTCCTGATGTCCAGGACGTCATCCGGGAGATCGAAGGGTTTCTGGACGAGCGCCTGATTTTCGACTATCTCACAGTCCCGATAACTGAAGACCGGCGGGGGGTGACCTTCGCTATCTCTACTCACGTCCCACAGAAGTACTGGTACCACTGCATCTTCGGAACCTGCGAGGCGTTCAATGAGCTGCGCTACAAAGACCGGGGACTCAAAGTGTCGGGATTCATCGGCGGTACACTTCATGTCCTGGGGCCGCTGGGAGAAAGAGGAAGACGTCGTGATCTTCACCCAAGAGCAGCTGACGAACGCCGTCAGCGGGATACTCAACGAGTGGGGCTACTATCACTTCTCGGGGCACGTGAGCGAGCGCTTCGAGGGAGATAACGTTCCCACGCTGATGTTCGCGCTGGAGCACCCCGCCAACTCTCACCGCGTCAAGCAGGTGGGGCGCGTCCTCGTGCGCCTCGTAGAGGAGGTCTGTCCTCTGACTACGCGCGTCTGGTACGATCAGGGCGTGTTCTACGTGAGTCCGGCATGAGCAAGAAACACGCACTACACGTCAAGAAGGTCACAGAGAGCTTGCTCGAGGAGTGGCTCTGCACGTGGGACAATGTCTCCTTGAGCACGACCTCCAAAGGCATCGTTCTGACATGGCGCCTGACCTCCGCTCCTTTTACGTGGACCCTCCTAGAGGAACGACTGTCACCACTTCTGTATCGTTACACGTCTCCAGCTCTCGACTTTACCGTTTATGTCCGCGACTCTCACCTGTACGTGGGGCCGTTCAGGAGCCGCCTGTTACTCGGAGAAAAATCGAAATGGTCGAAATTGTTATAGACGAAACACTGACACTAGATCCGATCTGGGGCGCTGTCTTCAAGATACAGCGCCAAATAGAGGAGCTACTCAAATACGAGCTCCTGGCGGATGTCTCAGTGTTGGCGGATCCAAAGCGGGGACTCCCCGTCTACTTCAACCAGGACTACCGCCATAGGTTTCTGAGTCGGTGTATCGATACTATCCGGTGGCTCACCGGAGACGTCAACGTATACGTCCCTATAGTTGTGGGCGACGGAACAACGGAAGGCAGCAATGACGGTTATATACAGCAGTACTCCCACCTCCAAGACGATTACGTTATTACGAAACGGTTAGATGAGTGGCTCATCCCCTACTGGTACAACCCCCACGCAGGTAGTCGTGCTCGCTTTACGGACATCTTTCAGCTATTGCCCGTAGCTCTCATCCGCGACATAGAAGGGAGCGTTTTTATAGATGGCAAAAAAGAAAACAAGCATCGAAGACCTCTTAAAACTGTGGGATGAGCTGATGATGAAGTTTCCCGCCAACGTTTACCAGGTAGCGGTTCAACCAGAGGCGGAAGCCGTCATCATCAAACTACGAGAAATCTCTCGAGAAATCCGGGATGAGATGATTATCCGCCGTTTCAAGGCTTCGAGCGGTATAGACGTGGGCTTCTTCAAGCCACGCCGTATGAAGCCCAAATTCAGACATCTCCCCAAGAAAGAATTGCCCCTGTACAAGGTGTGGCTAACGGCCTACATACCCTCGGTAGACCTCGGAATTCTAACGCGCTACAATGTAAACGCCGTTCACCGGGATCTAACTCCCGAGGAGTTCGAGAAATGTCTGGACCGTGCAAAAGCAGAGACGGGGAAGGAACACAACAGCTCCTTTCTACCTTGGAGTTCCTCGATCTAGCCTTTCCTTCTCGCATTGATATCGTACGGGTTACCGACTACTGCATGCGTGTAACACTGTTGGATATCCATAAAGACGCCATCGAGGATATCGCAGAGCGCAAACTCATACAGGGCATGCACCTCGAAGTACGGGGTGACGGAGAGTTCTGCAACTCACTGATCCTCCATGCCGAGCTGCGTGATCTCGACGAAAAGCTGTGTCACCATCTCGACGTTCGCCGGTGCTGGGGCCTGACCAAGATCGAGCACTGGATAGCCGAACTCAAATTCTACCTAGGAGAAGAGCATGAGCCCCCTCGGACCCCGTGGCACGCGACGTAAGTCTCCCTCCTTTTACGTCGTAAAACGCCTGAGAAAGAGTAGTTACCCCGTGGACATCGCTGACGGCATTCGGATTCTGGACGGACTGCGGTTAGCGTATCCCACCTCTCGGCTAATCCACCTACGTGATGAAGGGCGGTACGATATCCGCCGGGAGGGACACTTCATGGTGAGGGGTAAGCGCCTAAGCGAGATCGAAGCAGTCCTCAGCATGACACAGCTCAGGCGTGGGTCCTCGAAAATGGTGCAGTACGCAACCGCCGTGATCGACGGAGAGTACCGAATTCCTATACCCGCAGAGATCCCTGAATATCCCCAAGTTCCGCATCTGCGCATTCCAATAAAGCTACCCATGAGAATCTCGGAGCGTGTATTCTGGGGTATCCACACCCTCGACGAACTACTGTCGCTACTGGCCCACATCGCCCAGAAGCATTACGCCGCTCACGTAAGCTCGGAGAAAGACCTATGGGATCGGACACCAAACGTAAATTTCCAATACTACACATCCCCGACAAGATTGCTTATGCCTCCACTCAGTACGCGTCTGTGGACCCGCATTTCGAAATGTTTCGCGAGCATTATAAAAATGATGCGTGGGGTCATCTCGCGCCTCTGGATTTGATCACCTCATCACTGGAACAGTTCTACCTGGCCTTTCCGGGGCTTCCGTTAGAGGTAGAGCTTGCCGACATGGCCAATCCGTACTATTCCGACCAACCAGGGATCGTCGCCAACGTGTTCGCCAACCCGGCACGCGGAGAGGCCCAGCGCCGCTTCCTCACGTTCATGAGGAGTTCGGTCTTCGAACAGAATCTCTCCCACCGCAGCAATCCGGCTTTTAGACGCAGCCCCCTAGAGACGCACCTGACCGAGCGTTACCGCTTCCAGTTCCCCATTACACAGCCGAATGTGGTATCAGTAATCGCCAACCACTATAAATCGCTTCTCGCGGGAGACGCATGCTCCCCCAAAAACAACGTGCCTCCCGAGATGCATCGGAACGCTGCCTTCGAAGAGTTTCTGGATATCTTGATACACGCAATACGATACGCGAGGGAGCAATGGATCTACGAGAGTTATGCAAAGACTTAATAACAGTCGAATTGGCCCGGGGCTCCAACGTCAAGGCAGTATGTCTGGCTCCTAATTATGGAGAACCTGCCGCCTCCTACGTTACGTTCAACACTGCTGATCGTCCGAGGTATTTCCGCACTCTTCGGTTCTTTCAGAACACCGTTTACGGCTCATGGAGAGGTCCCCCTTACCTACGATGGATGCCACCGTCACTGTACCTCAACCTCAAGAGGTTCGATGTCGACTTTGAGCGAGTGCGCTTTCGCATGGATAACCCTTTGAGGTTCGACGAGACCCTCCTAGATAGCCTGATTGCGGCGTTGGTGGACGAGATCCAGAAATGCGAAGAAGCGGAGGTGGTTCCCGATGCAACACCTGACTGACGAACCCAGTCTCCACGGTCTTCAAGGACTGGGGCGGCCGTGTCGACCTCTATTACGCGTTCGGGACCCCACGGTTTCACACATCTTCTCCCTACGTTTCAGGATTCTTTCTTGACGTAGCTACGAGTATCGGCCCTTACTGTCCACCTCCCGGCCTGGGACTCAAGAGTGTCTCTACGCCCACGGCTACACAAACACCCGTCTCCCGGCGCAGCGAGGGCGTGTTCCGTCCGCAATCACATGTGAGTTCGGCGTATTCGAGGAGATATTGGAATGACGACAACTTCTGCGCTTCTGATGCCCTTCCCTCATGTTTATGAAGCCCTCAGCATCTATGAACAACTGATACTCATCGAACTGGCTTTTCCAGGGGCATTTCGAGGTTTAACCAATTTTCGACATGTAAGCGGTTTCGAATTAGCGTACCGCTTCACCAGCGTTGATATATGGCACAAGTTTTCACGTTACGTTTCAGAGATTCGTGACAAACACCTCTTTCCGTCGGTAGACAGCACGCTGGGAGGCAGGGCAGAGAACGGATGGGTCAAGGAGGTGTTCGTTTTGCTTCGGTGTACGCCCACGTTCTCGACGGTACATAACTGGTACAAAGCACTTCACCACCACGTCGCAGAAGTCCATGGACGCTCCAGTACGGGAGAATCCGTGTACAGAGAGGCTCAGCGTCGGTTTCAGCAGCACGACATAAGGAGTACCCGATGCCTTTCGAGAACCTCCTCAAGTTTTACGTCGAAAAACTGTTGCTGATCGACTGCGCGTTTCCCGACAGGCTGATCGGCATCAATTTCTCACCCGCGATGCCCGCAGGAGGTTACGGTGACGACGTCTTCACCCTCATCTACTCGGTTCACGGTGACCGTACCATGGAGAAGCTCTATACTTACGCCTTACGGACCTTGTCGGGGGAGCGTTTTGCGCTATTCAATCCCGATAGAATCCGGAATTCTTACCGGTGGGATCTACGAGTAATATGCGACACCGGTGTTGCGGAGGTGGTGAAGATCTTCTGGAAGGCATGGGAGCATTCTCCGGCATCCGAGTACAATTACACCCAACAGTTCTCGAAGCGGTACTTCGATTCGCTGCAGCACGAGGTCAACAACCTGGGGTTCACCAGCACGAGGAGGAGTATGACGTCATGCAGCTCATCAATTATAAAGAGAAGCTAGTTCTGCAGGACATCTACGAAGCCCTCCTGATGTTGGACCTCGCTTTCCCTTCTTCGGTACGGCTTTCATACAGGAGACCAGCAACTGTCGAGTAGTCGGTAAAGGTATCCCCCGGAAATTCACCAGGTACGTCACTCAGGCGTATTCCTACAGCAAGAACGTGTCGGCAGCCGAGTGCAATCTCTCCTTGTGGCTCCCCGGGAACGCGGTCTTCAACGCTATTAACGAGGCGGATAAGTACGTCCCACCGTCGTCCAAGGGGGAAAGACGCTACACAGGGATTCAAGAGGCATATCGGTGGATAACGACTACGAACGCTGGCTGGAGGCTCAAGAAGTGCATTCCTATATCGAAAAAATCATCGAGGGCTTCACCGCCCTCACGCTACTCGAGCTCACGTTTCCGGGGGGCCTACGATCAGTGTCCGGTAAGGGCCACGACACCACCGACGTTATATTGCGTTACCGTACGCCCCCGCCTAAGAGGCTACGATCTGTCTGCGAAGCCCTCCACTTCAGCAAGGCAGGGAAATCCTCCTCCGCTCACGGCGCCACCCAGCTTACGTGGGACGCCGGTGCCTTCCCCGTCGCCCGGTTCTTCGAGGACATCCATAACTACATTGTCCTACACAGTTTTAACGACATTTCAGTAGATGGACGTACATACGGAGAGGCGTACCTCGATACGATGGCTCGTTACCTGAAGCAATGGGGTTATCGGAATACGAAGAATGTGTCTAGACGAAGTTCGGTCGAGAAGGCGATTAAGCGAGGAATATTCCGGGGGGAGGGGTACCAAACCGGGGGCATGTTGGAGGAAATTCGGTGAAGAAGGGAGATCGATAGCAAGTGTCGGTTTCTCTTTGGGTTTTAGGATAAGGTTGAAAGTCTCAGTCTGGTAGGTATGTAGGATAATGTAAACTACCAAAGAGGGGCGGAACGTTAAGGAAGTATTGATTAACGCAAGAGAAGTGGCGGAAGTGCGTAAGTCGTAAGGATAGTGGGTAGCTGGGAATGGACGTTAAGGAGGCGATGGAGTCAGGAGAGAGTGTAAAAGGCACAAAAATATTGGACATATCGTGAGCCGAAGTCGGATTTTTCGGACTTTGGCGAAAAACCCCAAAGAAATTAAGGAGTGAGGAGTTAAGGTGAGGCGATTTACCCCGTGTTTCACCCCAAAATAGGGGGGAGTTTTTCAACAATTCGCGAGACGTTGGATAGCTTTGCGTCAGGGAGATTGGTATGAATTTGGATGGGCTCGACGTGGCGCCGGTGGCGGGCCCCCCGACGCCCCCCAAATCAAAACCAAAAGTCCCTGTAGGGTGAGAGAGCCGGTTTACGATATAACATGGTGAAAATGCGTAACTGTTGATATTATTATTAAATTATACTCTGTACCATACTTATAATTATATATAGAGGAAATAGGTAATTTATATTATAAAAAGTTAGTTTTTATTCGTATGTTGATGTGGTATGTAAGTTATTGAATATACAGGGATGTATATCAGAGTACGGAGTATTATTAATATCGTAAGAACGAAAGAGGAGGGTTTTTTTTCTCCTGTATATAGGGGCTAGTATTTCTGTAATGGATTAGGGTTCAAGGTATAAAGTTTAATGTCTCAATGATCGCCGGTGGTTAGAGGGCAAAAATATTAATATCGTAAACGATAAGTACTCTGATGTATTGCTGTTGCGGTGCTCGCCGGTGGGTTGGGGAGCAGTGTTAAGTTGTTGAGATTATACTTGGATGTTGCGGAGGTGCCAATCTCCCAGGCTATCACCCCCATTTTTGGGTGTTTTGGGCCCTTTGGGGGGGATACGTGTGACAGGCCCAGCAACGGTGCGGGTTTGCGCGCCTATGTTTTCGGCACCACCGGCGAACAACGTTATATCGGCCATCGAACGTCTACCCCCACCTCCCTACTACCGTACAGAGGTTGGTATAAGTTTGAAAAGTTGGTTTGGTGTTGCGCCGTTACGCCGGTGCTGGTACACTCAATGGTAGTTTTGAATCTTACCCCGAAAGGAGGGACTGCCGATGCGCCGTCTCAGTGGTGTTCGGGTCATCGACCCGCTCGAATTCTATAGTGTAGCAGACTATAAATTGTACGACCTCTTGTCGTGGCTACTCAACGACGTGACAACGCTCCGGAAGAGCGGAATGATGCCTTCTCTTGGTTTCTTGGAGGACACGTTGGAACCCATCGGCGTGGCGGCGACACGACCCCACACCGAGTCTCCGTTGACGGAGGACAATTGGGTG
>Ga0164310_10000840_pt1 | contig 16864 bp, 14 predicted proteins | sample GuaBasSedimGuay1_FD_121795 | JGI IMG/M metagenome (GOLD analysis project Ga0164310, IMG submission 121795) | Subseafloor sediment microbial communities from Guaymas Basin, Gulf of California, Mexico - Guay1, Core 4569-9, 0-3 cm | ecosystem: Environmental > Aquatic > Marine > Hydrothermal vents... | reverse complement strand
GCCAGAGGCTGTAGACGCTCTTTCCCTCCAGGGCGCACGTGATTATGGTGGCTGTGGGGTCCCTGCTCTCCCAGGGGATTATCCCGCTCAGGAGTTCGCGTAGCCCTCTTAGGCCCTGTACGGCTGGCGCGCTCCTCCCTCCTCCCTTGGGCCTCTTCCTCTTTTTGCGTTTTCCCCTGAGCGTGGCCCCCCTCGTGACCCTGCCCTCTTGTTCCACCCTGTGGCACGCCCCGAGGAGGGTGTTGAGCCTGGTTCTAACCTCCCCTGGGGAGGATGGTTTCTCCGATCCTCTCCGGAACCCGGCCTTCCTCCAGCGTTTTCCAAGCGGCCCTGAGGAGGACCTCGTCCGGCGGGGAGACCCCCGGCAGCCGCAGGGCGGAAAGTATATATTTCTCAACCCACTCAGAACGATTGAGGATTCGCCCCTCATTCGATGTCACCCCCTCAGATTGACTAACTTAATAATATGGGGGTGACACCTACAAACTTTTCGCCCATAACTCTGCTATACAACACAAAAACAGGCTCTTCAGCGAAAATTCCAAACCACTGGGAGGAGGGGCTACGCCTACTTGGGCCGGCGGCTGGGAGAAGAACTCAGCGGAGAGGGCTTGCTGGACGACTGGATCCTCGACCTCATCGCCGCCTGCGAGCGGCCACCTACAACCCGGAAAGAGGGATTCGAAGAGGTCCTGGAGAGGCTCCGCAGAGCGTGGAGGAGGCTGGGCATAGACGCGGAGAGGGCCCTCGCACCCCTGATAGAGGAGGTCTACGAGGAGCTTGGGAGGAGCGAGCTGCTCATTCTCCTCTACAACGGCAGGACAGAGCCCTCAGGGAGGAGGGGTAGGGCGGCCTCCTTTGTCGACGTCCTCGAAATCCTCGTCGAGGCGGCGAGGAAAGCCGGGGGGTGGAGAGGTTCCTGGAAATCGTCAGAAAAAACACCGGCAGAATCATCTCCCCGCACCTCCTGGACGACGTGCTCGCGGCGCGCCGCCTCGACAAGGACGTGCTCAGGGTAGCCCTCGAGTACGTCTACGAGAACGAGGAGGACAGGGGAGAGAGGTTGAGGCTGCTCGAGAGAAACACAGAGTACATCCTCAAGCGGCTGATAGAGGAAGCCCTCTTTCTCTCACGTCTGGAGCGTCTGCTCGAGCCCCTGGCCGAGTTGAACAGGCGGCTGGAGCAATCTGGCCAGGTGTTGGAAAAAGTAGGATACACGGGACAGAGAAGTGAGGCTCTGGATTGGATAGTTTCGCTAAACAAGCGGGCGGAGGGGGTGGAAGCAGGACAGGATGTTTTGAGCCTCAGCGATATTCAGGACGAGGAGAGGTGGCTTGAGGCTCTCGAGTATGAGAAGCCAACCGTTCTTGTTCTTGGTAAGGTGTTTAACTTCTCCCTCCTCTCTAAGGATGCTATACGCGTAGTGCTGGAAGCGGAGAGGAAGAGCAGAATGGAGGGGAACCTCACAGTCCTGTTGGCCTGCTGGAACGCTCTGAGGCAGTTCGAGGAAGAGGAATGCATAGACCTCTCCCTCCTACTGACCGTCGCAAGGTACCTCCAGAAAAACATTAGAGAAACATGCCCACCCGAGGAGGAAGAAGCAGAAACGGCAGACATCTACAGTTCAGAGGTAAGAGATATCGAAGAGCTATTTAAGCTTCTCGGCGTAAAACACAGAAAAACCCGAGAAGGAATAGAAGTGCTCGAACCCCTCGAACCGTATGATTGGATTAAAATTCCAGAAGAGCGTATTAATAATATGAAAGAGATAATCCAAAGTAATAGAAACATAAGAACCATTAGAAAGCTTTGTGATAAACTTAATAGGATGGGATTAATTAACCTTGGGTACTATAGTTTAAGAGCCTATTTCAACCAGAAGTCAATGCCCGTTGGTGTTTATCTAAGAATTTGCCACATACTGGGGATTAAGAGAGATGTTAGTTTATTCACAAGATGGCGAAGGATAGATGTAGAAAACGTAGATAAAGCTGAGGGGGAGTGGTACAATAATTATGATGTAAGGGTACGTATTCACCCGGATGATTTGAAGAAGCTTTACACGGAACTTGTAGATAAGCTTGAGGAGGAGAAAATCAGTCTGGACAAGTTCGCTGCCTCGTTGATGGAGGAGGGATCCGCAATCTCGAGAGGTTCACATATAAAAGAAATTCTCAGTAGAAAGTTTGTTGATACAAAAGCCTTACTGGAGATATGCGATCTTGTGGGCAGAGATCCTAAAACTCTCAGAGAACTAGATCACAACAGTTTACCCGAAGAAGAAAGTGTTTCTCTACCAAGAAAAGTTATACGTTTCTTACGGTCTGAAACTACAAAAAAGTTTAAACAATTCACAGAGTTAGCTAACGAAATAGGTGAACCTGCCCAGAATGTTAGACTCTACTTAACTGGAGAAAGAGGGATTCCTATAAGAGTTTTGAGGAAAATTGAAAATGCGTTAGGTGCAGAACTAAAGGATAGCTTACATAGTCGGATGAAAATCAGAAGAAGCAACTATTCTAGGGAGATTGTAGGGGCGAGCGAGAGCGAATGGGAGGTGATGATTGAAAAAATAGAAGTTAAAGAGTCTGATGGCGTGAAAAGACCTATTTTAACATTTATTCATAGAAGAGACAAAGAGAGAGGGGGTATAACCACAGAGGTGACACAAACTGGTGAAACTGTAGAACCAACAAAAACTCCTTGGTGGCTTAGCTCACCCAACACTAACATAACAATTGATAGAAATAAAGAATTTAGAGAAGGAAAAGACTTGCTCACCTACATTACAGAGAAATGTATCCACAAAGCAGGCAGCGCCGAGAAACTGGCAAGAATACTTAACATCTCACCACACACACCGGAGAGGTTGCTTTGTAACAAAGAAAACGACACTGTAAGCTTAAGAACCCTACTAGCGCTTGCAATGTTCTCCGGCGAGATTAAGAAGCTTTCCGAACTCACTGACTACGTAGAAAGAGTTGGTAACATAGAGAAAAAACACAAACCCGACTTAACAATAGACTGGAACAATCCTGAGGGGGTTCACATAATATTAAACATATATGGTGATGGTGGATTTTACAACCCAAGAAGATGGCTTTATGTAATTTCATACTCTAATTCACAAAAAGATTTCGTAAATGATTTTGTGGACAATATAGCGTTAGTTTGTGGAATAACTCCTACTATTGAAGAAAGGGAAGGGCTGTATTACATCTACATCCGTAACAATCTGATAGGAATAAGCCTTGTTAGAGCAGGTGTAGAACCGGGAAATAAGCTCCTTACAAATCCCAAAATCCCAAAATTTGTATTAGAAGGTTCCACACAGATACTCAAAAACGCTGCTAACGCGATAATAGCGGATGAGGGGACTGTGCCAAATGCAGCGTTAAAGCTACCCAACTTTGTGGTTGTACCTGAACTAGAACCTTACCGGAATACACTAAGTCAAATAGAGGGAACAATAAGGAACGCGCCAAGAGGATTTGTGTATAAATCTCTATATCGTGGAAAGCTAAGAAGTTACGATGAAATCTTAACTATTATAGATATCAAGAAGTCCAATATTCTTCAAGGAGTGGAATCCATAATAAGTAATCTGTTAGAAAAACAAAATGTTAATATTAATAAAAAAGATATAAGAATAATAACTATTAAAATTTTAATTTATCATAATTACATATCTATTCAAAAACAAATTAATTTAAGCAGGGAGGCCACTAGAAAATTACATCAAATACTTGGTGGATTTCCCGGATATAAAGAGCTAATGTATGCGAATTATGTGGGTGTAGACAGGTCAGTCTCGAAAATTCCTCTAAAATTGAGTCAGAATGAAGTTGATATTCTCAAAAAAATTGGTAAGAGAATAACAGACAACGGTAAAGAGTACTATTCCGTGTCTGTTGAAAAACTACCAGAAGAGCTAAAAAAGTACGCAGATCCTCCCATTGAGGTTCTTAAGATGCAGAAAGAATACTCAAAGAAAGAGATCGAAATTTTGATAGAAGGTAAACCCGTAAAAGTAAGAGGTATGCCCTCAAGAATAAGTGGGAAAATAGTTCCAGGTCCAGACGGGAATCTAGCCTTATGGCGCCTAATCCCCGGACTAGTTAGTGACATAAAGAGAAAATGGGAGGATATTAAAAAATCTTTAACGAAGGGAAAAACAAAGGAAAGAACAGGAGAATGAGGGTATGGATTTAGAACGAGCCAGAGAAGTCGTTAGAGATCTGTATATGAAACACTCGTTAGAAGGCGAGGGGGGAGAATGGATATTCTATAGGAAAGAAAAAATAGTTGATCTTTTTAAAGAAAACGGAATCACAGAAAAAGAAGCAAAGAAATTACTGGATGAACATGAAGACGAAATTATGCTTCCTTATTTCAAAAAAGGAGTTCTTCTAGAGCCAACTGATGGTGTAGATCACATTCGAATACATACATACGATATGATGGACGAGTGTGACTTGGCAGAATATTACCTCACCGTACTAGACAAGCAGTTGAGCGATAGGTACAACGAAGACCCTAAAAAGTTCATTATGGAGGGTATGTTCGATGAAACAAATGAAACCGAAAGACTCATACGCAAAATATACGCCGATGAGCGACACTGGTTTGTCACAAAACACAAACTAATTTACCAACTGATGAACAGAGGAAACAATACACGCGAAAAGGCAGAAAAAGTAATCAGGGAACACCAAGAACGCAGAGTACTAAGCTACAGAACCAAATACATTAATGTCAAACAATACAGACTAAAGAAAAGAAACCCACATTCCCCGTTGTGGGATGTGTTCAAAAGCATCGCCAATCTAAAAGACGAAACCCAAATATGGGTTGATGAAGACCTTCTCCTATGCGCACTAACCGAGGTGAAACCCGAAACAGACGCAAGGACACTCATCGAAGAAAACCTAGAAAACCTCGAAACAAGAACCACCCACGACATGCGAGAAGGATACGAAATCAATACCTTGGAAAACCTGCTGCTAGACTGGGCAGATGAATGCACAAATGAGCAAAGAATTATGGGGAGCGCAGGGCAGGAAGAAGGCTCTAGATACGTAATATGGCACATCGAATTCAAAGATATAAGAGAAATTTTCAAAGAAGCCTACACACAAGGAAGAAAAACCCTCACACACAAAGAAATCACAGACAAAATAGCCGAAAAATTCGGACTAAGTCATAAAGAGTCAGAGGAAGTCTTCTGGGCAGCACTCAGCACTTTTAAAATAAGGCCTGCATGGGAAAAAAACAAAGGTAAAAAATGGGAAGAAAAAGAGTACTGGTGGGGAGGAACATGCGACTACCACCCACCAAGACCAACAGACTAAAAATCCTGACAACAACCCGAACAAAAATCATCAAAAATACCTCCATAAGCCATTGCAACGGTTCAGGCAACCAATAACCCACAAACCTTAGATTTTTCACATTACTAGGAAACTAACCCAAAAAAAGAAAAATGAAAAAAAGGAAAGGTCTCAGGTACCTTCGGTCCATCCCGAAAGATACGCCTCTTGCTCCGGGGTTAGAACGTCCAGTTTGATTCCCATAGCTTCGCACTTCAACCGGGCAACGGTCTCGTCAATCTCATTAGGGATGTCCAGGACCACACTACCCATCTTGGACAGCTCCTCCTTGTTCTTTGCAATCCACTCCACAGCCAACGCCTGATCGCTGAAGGACATGTCCATGACTTCCGAAGGTGAGCCCATCAGAGGGTGTTTCCTCTGGTGTGTGGCCCTCAGCGCACGCCAAGTTCACCAGCCGCCCCTCAGCAAGCAGGTAGATCTTCCTCCCGTCCTTCAGCGTGTACTCATCAACCAGAGGCCTTATCTCCCGTTTACCAACACTAAGCTCCTCAAGGTCCGAAATACTTATCTCCACGTTAAAATGCCCAGTATTCGCCAGCACAGCGTGATCCCTCATCCTCTCCATGTGCTCCCTCCGGATAACGCCCTTGTTTCCTGTTGCCGTGACGAATATGTCTCCGATCTCGGCGGCTTCTATCATTGGCATTACTTCCATGCCTTCGAGGGCTGCGGTTAATGCTCTGTGTGGGTTTACTTCTGTTATGATGACTCTCCTGGCGCCTAATCCCTTGGCTCGCAGGGCGACTCCCCTTCCGCAGTGTCCGTATCCTGCTACCACGAAAACTTTTCCAGCTATGAGGTCTGCTGTGGCTCTGAGTATGCCGTCTATTGTTGATTGTCCTGTTCCCCAGAGGTTGTCAAATTTGGGCACAAACACTGGGTGTTTATGTTTCCCATTTTGTGGGGGTGTCATTCGTGGCTAGAATAGGATATTCCAGGACGCCGTCTTTGGCCATGGCTCGTAACCTAATGACGCCGGTGGTTGTCTCTTCGGCCCCGGCCCAAACGTTGTCAGCCCAGTCTGTTTTGTCTCCTAGAATTTTTTTGACTATTTTTATTTCCTCTCCTGGTTCTCCTCTTTTCAGTTTAATGAGGGTTGACACTAGGTCGGCGCCATCGTCTAGAGTGATATTGGGTTCTCCTTTTATCACGTTGGCTATTGACCTGTAGTATCCTTCGTGGTCCATTCCTTTCCAGGCGAACGTGTGTATTCCCTCTTCTACTAGGGCGGCGGCGACGTGGTCCTGTGTTGATAGGGGGTTTGAGGCGCAGAGGTAGACTTCCGCTCCGCCCGCTTTCAGTGTTTTCGCGAGCACTGCTGTTTCCTTGGTTACGTGTAAGCATGCCCCAACTGTTACGTTTTCGAGCGGCTTTTCTTTTTCGAATCTTTCGCGGATTTGCATTAGCACCGGCATGTGGGCTTCAGCCCATTCGATTGTACTGCGGCCGCTTGGAGCTAGAGATTTGTCCCTGACTTCGTATTTCTCTCCTTTCTCTGTTTGAACCATTATTTTCACTCCCTATTGGGTTGCTTGTCTCTCTCTTGTAGGGAATTCTTATAAAAGTTGTTTATATACCATTTAATAATCTGCACATAAAAACGTAAATTTGTGTGATTTTTATGCAATTAGGCACCCGTGAAAAAGAGGTTCTGAATTCACTCTTAACAGATTCCTCTCTCGGAGTCAAGGACCTGGCGGAAAAACTGGGGATGAGCAGAAATCATTTGGCTAGGGTGATTAGCGGGTTATTTGAAAGAAGGATTCTGAGGGGGTATACTGTGGTTATAAATCCCCGGAAAATGCTGTATGATCGCAGCATGTTTCTTTTCGTTAAAACCAATCCTCACGAGGATGGTATTGTTAGGGGTTTGCTGAGCCTATCACAGATTCAAGCGTTGGACGGGATATCGGGTGAATACTCTCTGTTGGGTTTGTATCGCTTCAGGTCTCCCTCGGAGTTCTCGTCTTTTCTCTCTGGCCTTGACCGTCTTATGGTGTTTTCCAGGTTTAAAAAGTACCGTTTGGTGGAGATATTAACCACCTTTAAAGAGTCTGGATTTGTTGTTCCCGATTCTAAAACTGAACCTTATAATGTTTCCGAATTTGACTGGAAACTACTCGGTGTTCTCAGAAACCAGGTGAGTCACTTGCCCTATTCTCAGACTAGAATAGCTAAAAGTTTGGGTGTCTCACAGTCCGTTGTTTCGCGAAAAATCTCAAAACTGAGAAGTGAGAATGTAATAATCGGCTACTCTGCAAAAATAGACTTCGCTGCGGTTGATCTGGAAGCGAAATTTTACTTGGAGATTAGCGTTGACCCCAGCTCGTACCTCTCCGTGGCGAAAAAACTGTGTGGGCTCGATGAGGTGTGGAGCCTTTACCGGACTGGTGAGGAGTACGGTTTGATGGCCGTGGTCAGGGTAAAAAATATTAAACATTATAATCGCTTTCTGCTCAAAATTTTTGAGATGAAAGATATCCTTGACACGTATTCCAGCGTAGTTTTCCAAGAATGGATGTAACTCCCACTATGCTTATTCACACCGTACGGAATCCGCTTTTTCTGCATTTCCTCCCCCAAGGTGTGAATTCAGCGGTGCGAAGAGAGTTTTTGAGGCTTTAAGTTTTCGCGTTTCTCAACTACTATTAAAAAGAGTTTCTTTCACTTTTATTCTTTGGTTGGGATTCTTGACTACTCTACTTTGCTTCCGGTTTTGATGTCTCTGTCGGGTACCAGTAGTGAGATTTCTTCCCCGTCCACGGCTGCCAGTAGCATGCCCTCTGATAGTACCCCTTTAATCTTTTTGGGCTTTAGATTGGTTAGCACTGTTACCTTTTTGCCCTGTAGTTCTTCGGGTTTGTAGCTTCCTCCGAGTTTGCCTACAATTGTTCTCCGCTTGTTTGGTTCGGTTTGGACGGTTAGCTGGATTAGTTCTCCTTGGAGTTGTTTAGCGGCGATTATTTCCCCTACTCTGATATCCAGCTTACTGAATTCATTGATGCTTATTTCCTCTTTTTTCTCTGCTTGTTTTGTTTGCTGTTTTAGTGTTTCGATCTCCTTCTCAACATCTTTTTTTGGAATTTTTCTGAATAGTGGTTCCGCTTTCCTGATTTCGTGTCCCGGTTTTAGCGTCATCTCTCTTGCGGAATCCCACGTGTCAAGTTTGGTGTTTAGGTATCTCTGTAGCGCTTCCGCGGATTGGGGCATTATCGGGTAGAGGTAAATTGCTGCTGAGCGGAGAAAGTTGGCGCAGATGTAAAGGGTTGTTTTTGCTTCTTCTGGTTTTTCTTTGATCTTTTTCCAAGGTTCTTTTGCTGAGAAGTAGCTGTTGGCGAATTTGAATGCTTCTATTATTCTTTTGATTGCCTTTGAGAGGTCGCACTGCTCGTAGTATACTTCGAGTTCGTTTGCAACGGTATTAATCAGTTGAATAAACTCCCTGTCCTGCTCGTCAAAATCGGAGGGTTCTGGAATTTTACTGTCGTACCTGTTGTTGATGAAGTGTAGGATTCTGTGTATAAGGTTTCCAATGTTGTCTACTAGGTCTCCGTTTATTCTTTCTTGGAACTCTTTCCAACTGAAATTGTTGTCTCTGATAGAGTTTGCTGCTTTAAACGCTAGGTAGAATCTCACGTAATCGGCAGGGTACCTCTTTAGGATGTAATTTAGGGGTATCAGCCAGTTTCGACTCTTGCTCATCTTGAGTCCCTCGAGGGTGAGGTACCCGTTTACAACATATTTCTTTGGGAGCGACATTTCCTCGGTTCCCATGAGTACAGCTGGCCAGAAAAGAAAGTGGTGATAAACTATGTCCTTTCCAATAAAATGAGTGATAAACGAGTCCTCCCTCTTCCAGTAATCCTCCCAATTCGCTCCCGTCTTTTTGCTCCAGTTGATTGTGGAGGCAATGTATCCTATGGGGGCGTCAAACCAGACGTAAACGTACTGGTTTTCCTTCGCGTCCTCGTATGGCAGCTTGAATCCCCAGTAATCCTCACGGGTGATGTCCCAGTCTTGGAGACCGGATTTTATCCACTGAACAACATAGTTCACAACATCCTTGGGAAAATTTTCTCCCGTTGGGTCCGATGTTAACCATTCGTATAGTCTGTCGGAGAATGCGCTGAGCTTGAATATGAAGTGGTTCTCTTTCCTTTTCACGGGTGGGCTGCCGCAGAGTACGCAGTATGGCCTCAGTATTTCTCCGGGTTCAATGGTTCGTCCACAAACCTCACAAGCGTCGCTATACTGGTCCTCCGCTCCACAGTATGGACAGGTGCCCTTTATCATCCTGTCTGGCAGATAGGTTTTGTCCTTTTCGCAGTAGAATAGTTCCACCTCTTTTCGATAAATGTATCCGTTCTCTCTCAGCTTCAGGAGAAAGTGTTCCGTTATTTCTTGGTTCTCCTCACTGTGGGTTCGGTAATAATTATCGAAACTAATGTTAAGCGCTTTGAGATCATTCAACTGTCTCTCACGATAATAGTCAACATGTTCGAGGGGGGTACGCCCAGCTTCACGTGCAGCCACCGAGATGGGCGTCCCGTGTTCATCGGCGCCGCAAACAAAAACCACATCATATCCTTTCAGTCTGCAGAAGCGTGCATATGCGTCTGCGGGAATGTACGTGCTTGACACGTGGCCGATGTGGAGGTCTCCGTTAGCGTACGGCAGCGCGGAAGTGATCAGCATTCGCCTCAAACTCTACCACCTCGAACAGGTTCATGGCTTTTGTTAAGTAGAACCAATAACTTTTTAAGAATCTTTTGATGAGCGATGAGCAATTTAACCGCGAGGTTGGATTGGTTTTTTGAACGCGTAATTCTGTTCCTTTCATCAGAACGATTGGATGATAATGTTTTAAACATTTGGTATTAAAGTTTCTTGACTTATAACAAGTGTTAAATTGCTTGCGGAGTTTGTTTCTAGAAGATTCTTGAGCGTGATGGAATTGGAAGGTTTTCCTGCCACCGATAACCATATGCACATAAATCCTGTTCGGGGAAGCGGACCCTTGCAGGTTGGGAAAGAATTTAAGAAGGCGGGGGGCACCGCGCTCATTGTGGTGTGTCTCCCCTCTTGGAGCTATGGCGTTACGGTTTCCAAGCCCTCAGATTATGAGAAATGCTACAGTTATGTTTTAGAGTGTGTTGAAAAGCTTAGATCCCTTGATCTCTACGCTTATGGTGTTGTTGGGGTTCATCCCGCTGAGCTAACGCAGATGATGAACAGGGGAATCTCGCTGAAACGTGCCAAGGAGATCATGTACGCTGCCTTGGATTTAGCTGTAAAATGGATTGAAGAGGGGAAGGCAATAGCCATAGGTGAGGTTGGACGCCCCCACTACCCCGTTAACAGGGAGATTTGGGAAGCCTCTAACGAGATTTTGTTGTATGCTCTTGGGCTGGCTAAGGACTGTGGGTGCCCTGTTCAACTTCACACGGAGAGTATGGGTGAAAAAGAGATAGTTGAGTTGTCAGGATTAATTCGAAGTGCTAATCTGAACCCGAGTAGGGTGATTAAGCACTTTAGTCCCCCATTGGTGAGGGTTTGTGAACGAGTGAAAATATTTCCCTCTATAATCGCTTCGAAGAGAAATGTTGAAACCGCTCTCAGGGAGGGGGACCGCTTTCTTCTTGAAACCGACTACCTTGATGATCCCCATAGACCAGGGGCGGTTCTAGGGCCAAAGTCTGTACCACGGAGAGTAAATATGTTGAAAGAACGAGAAGATTTAAAGGAGCGACTTTGGAAAGTAAATAAAGAGAATCCAGAAAAAATTTACGGAGTTCAATTCTTTTGAACCTCCCAACTTCCACCCACAATGCCACCGGAAACGTCTTTCCGACTGCTTTACGGGTTCATTCACCTAAAAAACAGGTGTGTCTCTGATGGAGCTTAGGAGTGGTTGGATTGAGTAGGGTTGTTAGAAAAAGAGCTACCGCCTACAAAGTGCGTATCTCCGATTTGGTTAGTGGCAAGTGGGTGGAGAAGCCTGATGGACGATACGTTTTAACGGGTTCGGGGCTGGAAGTTCAGAGGGCACGTGTTATGGGAACTGTGGTTGACAAGTTTGTCAACTCCCAGTCGGAGTATGGTAGCATAACCCTCGATGATGGAACCGAAACAATCCGAGTGAAGGTGTGGAGAGTTCAAAGCTCTCAACTCGAAAGTGTGCAGACCGGCGACATCGTAGATGTTATTGGTAAAGTTAGACAGTACAGGGACGAGATTTATCTAATCCCCGAACTCATAATAAGCGTTGATGATCCCAATTGGGAGCTTGTTAGAGAACTGGAGATAATGGCCTTCAACCCCCGAGGTGAAGCCGGTCCCCTAGAGGAAGTGGGAGTATCCGAGAGTACACCTCCCACCGAAGAGATAAACCTTATCGATAAAATTGGTAGCGTCCTAGAGGTTATAGAAGAGTTGGATGAGGGCGAAGGAGTGGACTTTGATACGATCAAAACGGAAACAGGATTATCCTCGAAGGAGTTAGAATCATGTCTGATAGAATTGTTGTCCGATGGGACAATCTATGAGCCTAGGCCTAGAACCTATAGAAAACTATGAAATAGAGGTGGTAAATGATGGAAGACTACGAGCGTCTACTAGACAGGGCACGGGAGCAGGTGCCTCCCGAAGTTTTCGAGAGTAAAAGGTTTGAAATCCCTAAGTCAGTTATCTTTGTTGAGGGTAACAGAACTATCGTTAGAAACTACAGGGACATAGCCACCGCTCTTAACAGGGATCCTCAGCACCTGATGAAGTACCTTATGCGTGAATTGGCAACCGCTGGCGTTATAGAGGGTCAGCGAGCCGTTTTTCAAGGAAAGTTCTCAAAGAAAACCGTCGACGACCTAATTGCCCGTTACGCTAATACTTACGTTCTCTGCTCGGAGTGTGGTAAACCAGACACGCACATTGAGAAGCAGGATAGGTTCCACTTCCTCGTTTGTGAGGCTTGCGGAGCCAAAGCGTCTATAAAATCTATACAATAGAAGACCTGCATGTGGGTGTATTTAATTCGAGATTTGGAGAACACCGATATGAAAGTTTATCTCTATGTGAGAAGAATACGGGACGAGGTAATGGTTGCCATTTGTGACGAAGAAATAGCAGGAAAAACCTTCAGAGAGGGCAACCTCAAAATAGAAGTGAAAAAGAACTTCTATTGTGGCGAACTCGTCTCAATAGAGGAGGGCATCGAGGCCATAAAAAATGCGACAATAGTAAACATAGTCGGTAACAACATCGTTTCCAAAGCCATAAGCGAAGGACTGATACACCCTCAAGGAATCATAAAGATTGGTGGGGTAGCTCACGCACAAAAAGTTATCATGTAAATTGACACCCAAATGGAGTTACGGCCCAGATGGCGAAAAGATTCTGTGCACTCTGTGGGCGGACAGATACGCTCCTAGTTGAAAACCTGTGTGTTCCTTGCTATCTTAAAAAGCATCCCCCCTTTAGCGTTAAACAGGAGTCCACCATACGGTTCTGCCCCCAATGCTTCAGCTATAAGCTCACTAAAAGATGGGTGCAAACCAACTGCACAAACGAAACCGAATTTCTGGAACAGCTACTCAAAGATGTTTTGCCGCGTTTCATAAAACACGCCCCCGGCATCGAGCTCATCATAGAGCCACAAATAACCCAAGTCGAGTTAAAACACAAAATCGAAGTTCCAGTTTCGATAACAATCAAGAAAGAAAATCTCACCCTAAACGAGAGAGTAACAGTCACAATAAATCTCGAACCCTCACTATGCGGATTGTGCACCAGAAAAAGGAGGGGCGACTATGAGAGCATCCTCCAGTTTAGAAGTTTGAGGGGGCGAGTCAGCGAGGAGGAAAGACAGCAAATCTACGATATAATAGAAAGAGTTCTCCAGACAGAGAAACATAAGGACGATTACATTCCTCAGATAAAGGAGAAAAAACAGGGCTTCGATGTGTATGTTAGCACAACGAAGCTGGCGAAAAGCATTGCAGCATCCGTTAAAGAGCTTATGGGCGCAAACCTGCAAGAATCCTTCAAACTCTCCGGAATGAAGAACGGGAAAAAACAAGGAAAGACCTCCATCTCTGTTAGGCTTCCCTCCCTTAGCGTAGGTGAGATAGTACAAATATCCGACCGAACCATTCTGTTCGAAAAAATCGAGAAGGGAAACCTTGTCGGAAGGAATCTAGAAACCGGAGAACGAACAGTTATCCAACATAAGGAACTATGGGAGTCGGAAATACAGAGCTGGAAACCCAGCACCGAAGAATACTTAATAATCTCAATAGCCGGAGATTTCCTTCAAACGATGAATCTGGAAAACTACGAAATTCTTGAAATCAGAAAAGAGCCCTCTCACTTCAATCTGCGGGAAGGAGACACAGTAAAAGCTATAAACATGAATGGAAAGATAATCATTCTCACGCCGGAGGGCGCTTCTCTCTTTCCCACTCAGGCGGATTGATTTTTAAATCTGCTGCACATTTAAAAATATCATATCACTTATATACGAATACTCATAATTTTATCTACTAACAGATTATCACCGAAATCAAAACTGATATTTACTTTTCACTCCTCCCGCTTAGGAAATTTTAAAAGACTGCACACGTATTTCTTTAAAGACCAAAAGAAGGTTGAACGTGGTGTCACCGAAAAAGAACGTTACCCCTGAAGGAGAATTCAGAAAGGTGCGTATTCCCCGGGAAGGGGAAATACTAGGATTAGTTGTCAAGATGATGGGTTACGACCGACTCCAGGTTAGATGTACCGATGGAAAAACCAGACTGTGCAGAATAAGAGGGAAAATGAAGAAGAGAGTTTGGATAAGGGAAGGCGATATAGTGCTTGTCGCTCCTTGGGATTTCCAGGACGATAGAGCCGACATAGTGTGGAGATACTCAAGGGGGCAAGCCAGGTGGCTCGAAGATAACGGCTACCTTGAAGGAATATAATCCGTTACATGCCGCTTAGCGTTTTCCAAGAAGTCCATTTTCTTTTTAGAGCGCGTTTTCTCTTTTGGAGAACAGCGTAAACCGTTGAGTGGGGTGCTCCCTCAATCAGCATTATTACTGCCTCTTTGGCCAGCCTACCCTGTTCCACGTCTCCTATTATAGCCACTGTGTGTCCGTAAACCGAAAGTATGGCTCCGCTCACCTCTTCAATGATTTTCCTTGTTTTCCCGCCTGCGCCTATTATGCGGCCTTTAACCCTGGCAAGAGCGTTTTTCGATTTACCTGTGAAAAGGGTTAGGTCCACTATCTCGAGTAACTCGTCTTCGTTCAAGAGTCTAAAAGCCCTTTTGGGGCTGAAGCCTCTTCCGATAGCCCGCACAATATCTCTAGCCTTCCAAACAGCCAAGGGATCGTCGGTCTCCTCTGTGGGAAGAATGAGAACGCTTCCGTCCTTACTATCGATCTCAAGTCTAGTTTTGGTTTCTCTTTCAACCTTCGCCTTAACCTCCCCACCCGGACCAATGAGAACGGCAACCCGTTCCTTTGGGATTCTTACGAACTCTCTTGACTCCATTCCAACTCCTCACCCGTAACCATTGTATAAGCCTCCTCCAAGGAGGGAACACTCACACCCAAACCCGAAAAATATCTCAGAACATTCCTCAAATCACGGATCAAGAATTCGAGAGCGAGAGGATGACTGAGTAGAACCGCCTGAGAGACATCAATGATGACCGGCTCGTTCCACAACAAAACATTATACTCGCTAAGATCGGCGTGAACCAGTTCCGCGTTCCTATAAAGCTTAACAACATCGTCCATAATAATCTCAAAAACAGACTCAGGATCATCAACAACTGCCTCCTTCAGTCTCGGGGCAGAGACGCCATCCTCACCAATAAACTCCATAACAAGAACATTCCCCCGACTAATTATCGGCTTGGGAACCCTGACCCCCGCTTCATCCGCGAGCCTAAGATTCTTAAACTCCTTCTCAGCCCACCTGTACACTATAGAACGTGTACCCTTCTTAACCCTACCAAAACGCGGGTCCCCCTGAATATAAACCCAAATACGGTTAAAATCCATAGTCGAAGTGCGATAAATCTTAACAGCCAAATCCTGAACCTTACCATCCTTCTCAACAGTAGCCCAATAAACATTCGATTCCTTTCCCGAGGAAACAATCCCCTTCATACCATCCAGATAACCCTGATTAATTAAACCATACAGGATCATCGCCGTCCTCTTATCAAGAACCGCCTCCACGGTCTCCCGATCCTCAGAATCCTTCCTCTTAACCCTACTCTTATCTATCTTACGGTCAAACTTTTCAACACGCTTATCCACCAAAACCACCCTCAACAAAAACAACAAACAGAAATCCTACCCCAGCACCAGACCAACCGCTCATTAATAATTGGTGCGGGGAACGGGAATCTCGGCGAAGCCGAATCCTGCTTCGCTTTCGAACCCGCGCAGGCATACGCAACCCGTCAAACACAGGGCTCTACGCCACTAGGTCCTAAGCCTAGCTCCTGTAACCAACCCGTATCCGGGTTTTGGCCAGACTCGGACATCCCCGCATTTTCCAATCCTAACACATCGAGCCTCATTTCCAAACAAGTCCGCAACACATAGAATCGATATGCATGATAATTTTTATACGTTTTCCTTTTGAACCTTCCCCCCAAACAACACAAAGAACAGTACAACACCAAAAGAGGTGCCTGTTTACTTTCCGTGGCGCCCCCTGCGCCTCTTTTATACAGAAACTTATAAAAACGGGTTAGTGTAATCCTATTTTGGCAAAAAACCGAGCGGAGGTTTCCGAGCCCGGTCAAAGTTCAACGACCCGAGGAGCAGGACTGAGGTCTCTCGGGGATGTTCCTCCCGAGGGTCTGATCTCCTGTGGCGTAGAGGCTCCTCCGAAGGAGTTGCGATGGCCTTCAGGAGTTCAACCGGCGGCAGGTTGAGTGCCGCTGGGACACATCTCCTCCTCCGCACCACCTCTCATTCTCCGATTTGTGTTTTCCTCGGAAGTCAGCGTTTCTTGAGAAATGTTTTTGGTTATGCACCTTGAGCAAGGTTGTCATGATGCAGCGGGTATACGCTTTTATTTCTTGTTTAGCTTAAAGATGCTCATCCGCCCTCTGTTTTTGAGCCCTGGTTCGAGGAAAAACATTCAACAAACCCTCCTCCACCGGTGCTAAAAACATGCGCTTTTGACAGTTATATATAGAAAAAAGTTTTCTATTTTTAATTGATGTTAGTGCTTCTCATGGTTTTCTGAACGCTCTTAGTAACGTTCTGTGGATTTTGTCTAGGGTGTCTGGGTAAAAAGCTCTAGCTACAATGAGCGCCAGAATTAGTATCCAGAGAGCGGCGCTGGTGATTCTAGCTATTGTGTTCGTGTCGAATACGCTGATAGCAGCGTTGACTGTTAGGGCTGAGAGTATGGGGATGGGTGATTGTGGTGTCGGGGGAACCACCTGAATGGTAAAGTTTTCT
>Ga0164310_10000838_pt1 | contig 16882 bp, 19 predicted proteins | sample GuaBasSedimGuay1_FD_121795 | JGI IMG/M metagenome (GOLD analysis project Ga0164310, IMG submission 121795) | Subseafloor sediment microbial communities from Guaymas Basin, Gulf of California, Mexico - Guay1, Core 4569-9, 0-3 cm | ecosystem: Environmental > Aquatic > Marine > Hydrothermal vents... | reverse complement strand
GTTGTCTGTCTAAAATTGTTTGCTTCTCTTTTTCTGCTTTTTCGGTTCCTCTTTGCATGATCTCTTTTACTTTTTGTTCAGCTTCTTTGAGGATAGTTTTTGCCTCAGCTTTTGCATCTGCTAAAATATCCTCAATCATTTGATTTATTCGAGTCTCTTCACCAGACAAAGTTGTTTTTCTCCTAATGTTTAAACGAGTGATTCAAAATTTGAAATCCCTATTAAAAATTTTTTCACAAAAACTTCAAAAGAACCCTCTTTTTCTTTCTTTTCAAATTAACACAGCATTTATATTTAAAAAATAATAAACTGATTTGTTTAGAACACTTCACAAATATTTTTCAGTAATTAATCGGAGAACTTGAAATTGAAACAAACGGAAAGAGTTCAAACATTGGAGTATGCCATTCGAGATGTGAGTGCGGAAGCCCGAAAACTAGTCGCACAAGGAAAGGAATTGATCTGGCTAAATATTGGGGACCCGAATAAATTCGACTTTGCAACACCACCAAATATTGTGGAAGCTTTTATCAAAGCAGCTTCTACAAACAAGAGTTTTTACTCAGAGTCTCAAGGAATAGTCCCGCTGCGAGAAGCCATTGTTGAAAAGGAAAAGAAAATTAATGGCGCGAAAAATCTCACAATTGATGACGTGCATGTTACTGCAGGGATATCAGAAGGAATCATGTTTCTCTTCGGGTCTATGCTCTCGCCAGGAGATGAAGTTCTTATTCCTGGACCATCTTATCCTTCCTATTCTGCCTTCCCCAAATTTTATGATGCAAAGGCAATAACTTATCGAACCATCAGCGACGACAATTGGCAGCCAGATGAAGATGACATCCGGAAAAAAGTCACACCAAAAACAAAAGCAATTCTCATAATAAATCCCAATAACCCCACCGGAGCGGTTTATCGTGAAAAGGAGTTGAAAAACATTGTCGATATCGCCGGCGAATTTGATTTGCCTATTATTGCTGATGAGATCTACGACCGGCTAACCCTCGACCAAAAATTCATTGGAATGCCTTCTATTGCTAAAGACGTCCCGCTATTTATGATGAACGGCTTTTCAAAGGTTTACTTGATGCCTGGGTGGCGAGTTGGTTATTGTTACATCCAGGACCCCGAGGACAAAATTCGAGACATTTTTAATGGGATAATCAAACTCGGAAGATTACGTCTCTGTGTCAACACGCCAGCACAATACGGTTGTGTTGAAGCTCTCACAGGCCCACAAGACCATATAAAGGAAACCGTCGCAAAACTGCGAAAACGGCGCGACCTCATTTATAAACGTTTGAATGAAATAGATAGGATTTCAACAGAAAAACCTGAGGCAGCCTTCTACATTTTTCCAAAGATTGAAAACTTGGGAAAATATTCTTCTGACAAAGAGTTCGTTTTAGCACTTCTCCGCGAAGAAGGTGTTGTCTCTGTTTTTGGAAGCGGTTTTGATAAGGTCTATGGGAAGGGCCATCTTCGTTTAGTTTTCCTATCGCCAGAAAAAATTATCGAAGATGCTATGGACCGCCTCGAACGGTTCATGAAGCGTATTTAGACGTACTTTATAATCGGCGTATTTTTTTTCGCCAATTTATCTTTTCTTTTTATTTCAGCCAATTAAAGATTGTCTGTAATTCCTCCTGTTGTTCGAGGAGATCATTATAGTCTGTGTTTAAGCGTGTTGCCACTTTCAACAAAATATCTCGAGTAAGGTTGGAACCAATTAACCGTTCAATAGCTGATTGTAAGACTTTGAATAATTCCTCCAGGTTGTTTGCAATCTGGGTCAAATCACCTATTTGGCTAATGTATTTCTTGAGGTTATTTCGATCGAGGAAAAACTCGAATTGTTCACTAATAAGCCTTGCAAGTGTTTCATCCTTAATAACTAATAATGCATAGGTGTCTCTTTTTAAGCGCTCAAGCTCTCGGCGGTTTAACCAATTATCCACTTCATCATAAATTAATTGAAAGAGGTCATCAATGAATTCAAGAGAGCGAGTGAATTGGAAATCCTTTTTTTCCAAGACGAGTTTCCATTGAGGGAGGATTTCAAGATATTTTTCAGAAACAAGTTTCTCAATGATCGTAATGCATTCAGCTTCTGTTATAGAACAATTTTCCTTTATCTCACAAAATACTTTTTGGTTGCCAATCAATGCGAGAATTTCCAGAGCGGGTTCACCGCCGATGGAGATAACTTCTTTGCGTTGCTCACTCTCGTTATCTAAAGCCTTTAGCCCTTTTCTTGTTAATTCGAGCACGGTCTTGTCGTTGATTTTGAAAAAGGTTCTAACTAAACCCACTTCTTCGAAATAGCCAATAATACTTTGTACGACATCAACACTAAGATCTAATTCTTCACTAATGGTATTAATATCGTTTTGCCCGTTAATTCGCGTGATAATAGCCCATTTTATATCGTCTAATTTTTTGGGCGCACGATCTGTATTAATTAGTTTAGGAATGTGATAGGGACTGATGGCTTTTGAAGTGATTAGTTGCTTAACTTTCTCTTCAAAAGCAGCAAAATCGCCGGCAAAGCCATTAAAATTCAGGATGTCTTTCTTATAATTCCGTTCAAATTCTCTGACAAGAATTTTCAATTTTTCTTTGAAGGAATAATCTTTACTGCTTAAAATTAACAACCCCACAATTAATTCTCCCGGCTCGACTTGTAAAATAAAGTCCCCGCGGTCAATGTATTTCACCATTTCCTTTCCTTCAGACGGTTTCAATTCTTCTGCAAAAGTTATGACCGCTGTGATAAACCCTGAAATGAGCGTTGGATCCAGTTTAATGTCTTCTCTAAATCGGTGAGAAAATAACTGTACACCAGATTGCTTGTGAATAATTTGAAGTTCGTATGGGACAGTCATTCTTTACCCTTCTTCTTTAAATAGTTTGTATTATTTGTGCTCATACATTTATCGGACCAATGTCTTCGCAATTTCCGCAAACAATATCTTCTATCTTATCAGCATATTTTCGTAGCACTCGAATTGTCAAGCCCATAGAATTCAGCTCGAGAGAAGAGCCAATTAATATATAGTCACCGGCGTTTGACAAGATCGTAAATCCTTTTTCTCCTCGGACAATGACCTCTAAGAGTTCACCGTGTTCATTGATAGAAACTGCCTGTTCCCCTGTCGAAAGAATAGCTGCAGAGATAGCGGATAATAAATCTGCATCTGCTCCTTTCTTCGCGAAAAATGATATCTTCATGCCTTCACGATTTACAACCGCGAGTGCCTCGAGGTCTGTAAACTCGCCAATTTCACGAAGAATCTGGTAAATCTGTTCTTGAACTTTTGGGTCGGTCGCCATGTACAATCTATCCTACTTAACAATGAATAGCTAAGCTATCTTTAGATTTTGAAATTTAAATATATACCTTTATGGATAAAAAGCTGCCCACAAAATGATAAACATCACTTCTAATAAGCTGCGGCCACATAGACAACTTCTTTTGCTTCTTTTCCACAAACGATACATTTTCCAGCTGGCTTTTCTTTTATGTCTTCCCGTGTTCCTCGAATGTCCGCACCTGTTTCTTCTTTTATTTTCTCTGCGCATTCAATGTCGCCACACCAATTGACTCTACTGAATCCTCGTTTGGTATTTTGAATTTCTATAAGCTCTTCGTAAGTTTTTGGATGGGAAATGCTGTCCTCGAGTAGTTTGTCTGCGCGTTTTTGCAGATAGTCATTTATCTCTTTGAGAATTCGTTTGACTTCTTTTGTCACATCTTGGATCGCAATTGTTTCCTTATTAGTAGGTACAGGCTTATCTCGTCGTACAAGAACTAGTTGTTGGTTTTCAATATCGCGAGGGCCAATTTCAATGCGAATAGGCACACCTCGAACTTCCCATTCATTAAACTTCCAACCAGGGGTGTATCCTTCGCGAACATCTAACTCGACTTTAAAACCTGCTTTCAATAACTTCTTTTTGAGTTTCTCACTTTCTTTGATGACCAACTCTTTTTGTCCTTTCTTATAAATAGGCACAATGACTACTTGAATGGGTGCAATGTAGGGGGGGATGATCAATCCTTTCTCATCACCATGTAAACCAATAATCGCGGCAATAAGGCGTGTAGAAAGCCCATAGCAAGTTTGATAAACGAATTTGTTTTGTTTGTCTTTGTCTTGAAAAACAATCTCAAACGCTTTGCTGAATCCCTGCCCAAGATTATGGGTGGTACCTATTTGGAGTGTTCTTCCATCTGGGAGAGGACAGTCATACGCAATAGAGTAAATGGCACCGGCAAAGGTGTCATGTTTTGGTCTCCGGAGAATCAAGTAAGACATACAACAAAGCTTGTAAACAGCCTCATAGATTTTCATTGATTCTCGTACCTGTCGCTCAGCATCTTCTGCTGTGGCATGACAGGTATGCCCTTCTGACCATAAAAATTCGCGGTCCCGTAAAAGGGGTTTTGTTTCTTTCGTGTCGAAACGAATGATATTACAGAATTGATTGATTTTGAACGGTAAATCCCCATGGCTTCGAATCCAGAGTCGGAACATATCATACATAATTGTTTCAGAAGTAGGGCGCAAAGCTAATTTCCGCTCGAGTTCTTTATCGCCCGCCCGGGTTACCCAGGCCACTTCAGGAACAAAGCCGTCAAAATGTTCTGCTTCTTTTTCAAGGTAATCTTCAGGAATGAATAGAGGAAAATAGGCGTTTTTATGCCCTGTTTTTTTCAACTCTGCATCAAGTTTTTTCGTAATTGATTCCCAAATAGAATAACCATAAGGCATGATAACATTTGAACCTTTAACAGGGCTTCGATTGTCTACAATGTTTGCATAAGAAATGATTTCTGAATACCATTTAAGGAAGTTCTTTTTTTTGTCTGGAAGTTTCATAAGCGAATAGTTTTCATCTTGAAATTAAATCTTTTCTTTTCTTTCATTCAAAAAAGGCTCAATTTATGCGATTAAAAATGCTGCATTGTTTACTTTTGTTCTTCTTTTGACCGATGTAAACCTTTTCTCGCAACAACGAGAAATGCCGTAAAGTTTACAATTCTTGTCACCGGTCGAATTGCGCCGATCTTTGTGGTAAGGTCTCTCCGAATAACTTCAAAAGCCTCAATTTGCAGGAAATTTTCTTCAACCATCTTCACAATTGTTTTTTCTACCTGGATAAAAGTTGGGACAAACACGACCAAAACGCCCCCACCCATGAGCGACTTTCGGGCCGCACTAATAACATCCCAAGGATTTGGCAAATCTAATATCACAGCATCAACATCGAATTCATCGAAGCCTTCAGACACATCTCGTAATTTCAATTCAACAACATCTGCAAGGCCTAATTTATCGAGATTTTTTTTGGCGGTCCGTTGGTGTTTCTCATTGATCTCATAAGAAAAGACCTTCCCATTGGGTTTGACATATCTTGCTAAGGCAGCAGTTAGACTACCACTTCCTGTACCGGCCTCAATAACTCGAGTGCCACTACAAACACCGGCTACAAAAATAATCTGAGCAATATCAGTCTGATAGATTATCTGTGTTGAATGAGCAATAGCTCCAGAATAATCACAAGGTAAAGGTTTCCATAAATAGAAAATGGCTCCTTTGTTATTCTCAATTCGTTCGCCAAATTCGCGACCAATTAAATCGTTGAATTTAATCGAGCCTTTGTGGGTGTGAAATTCTTTGTCAACCTCTACTTTTACCATCCATTTTTTTGTGGTAGAACTCGAAATGAGAACAAAATCGCCTTTCTTAATTTTCATACACGCCAAACTCCTAATGTTGATAGCTCAAGAAGAGCTTTAATAATCCTTCCCCAAAAACTTATTTTTTCTGTTCGAAGAGTCGAGAATATTCGTCAGTAATAATTGCTTTTAGAAACGTGCCATCAGAATAGCCAACGACCATTTTTGCGCCTACAATTGTTGTTGGTAATGATTGAACACCAAACTCTTTGGCCTGTTTACTATTCGCATCAACATCTATCACTTTAACCTCCAATGGGACCTCTGCAGAGAAACTTTGGATTTTATCAAGAAGAGGTGGGCACCATTCACAATCTTTACTTGAGAAAAAGATAATTGGTAAACGCTCATCTACAAAGGCACCTTTAAAATCAACCCACTGCTTAACTGGAGAGCCAAATTTTCCATTCCATTCTAATAACATTTTTGCGAGCATTGAGAAAATATCCGAAACATTTGCGCCGGTTTTGGCACTTGCAAACACAATACCATTGAATTCTGAGCGGATGTCTAAGGAGGCCATTTTTTCCGAGATGGCATTCATATCATGTTTAAGATCAATCTTGTTAAAGAGAACAATCTTTGGGATTTTTCGGTTAATGACTTGCTCGAGACTATCATTCCAAACTTTAAGACTATCAATTGTTTCTGTCCGTGTTACATCGGTGACAAAAATTGCGGCGTCAGATTCAATAAGATAGCGAAAGGCGAATTTTTTAAATGTCTCCTGGCCACCGATATCCCAAATCGTTAACCCCACATTTTTATTTGCAATCTGAATATAGCGCGTATAAATATTAAAGCCGAGTGTAGCAGCATATCGTTCTTCGAAGCGGTTATGAACGAAACGTTGAATGATGCTGGTTTTCCCTACATTGGGATTTCCTAGCACTACAATTTTTTGGCAGTCAACAGAACCTAGCACTACACTCACCAGAAACCTTTATCTGTTTTTTCAAAATAGTTTAATATTATGATTATCTGGGTATAATACTCTAATATACTTTTGTTTTGCGGAAAAGGTTTAGGTCTTTTTTTCAGATGGGGGTTTGATAACTTTGGCGCGTTTCCCGCGTTCGTTACAAAGAAGGCAGGTATAAAGAAGACGTGAATGAGTACTGCTCTTCTTAAGTCGAACTCTTGCAGTAATGCCCGGATAAAGAAAGCTCTTACAATTTCTACAAAATCTTACGCGCCATTTAGGGGGGATTTTTACTCTTGCTTTCATTGCGATTTTTCGTGCAAGTTGCCCATATCGAAGAGCTAACTCTTGGTCTGTTTTATAGATGGCATCGGCTCGTGTCAGGAGGATGGTAATGCGTTCCAAAGCGATTTTTTTTATTTTATTTTGTTCTCTTCTTCTTTTCAAGCTCATTCGATCAGACACTCTACGCGCTTCTATTTTCCATTAGCAACAATTCCACTTGCAGGCGTATTAAAATTTTCCCCAAAAGGGCTTTTTTTCTGCATAGAACATTTTATTAATATTAAAGAGCGAAGAAAACGAAAGATTAAAAATCTAAAAGATGCAGAACGCAAATTATTCTAAGAGGCAATCTATATAAAACCATTTTAAATGCTTCTTTATATAGTCCTCTTTCAATGGCAAATATAACAAAATTAGTAGGGTTAAATCATGCCAACAGTTTACGATGTTCCCCCAGCGGATTTAATCGAAGCTCTTTCAGCTGAACTCCAAAAATCAACAAAGATAACTCCACCAGAATGGTCGGCGTATGTGAAAACAGGCTCCTTTAAGCAACATGCCCCGCAGGACCCGAATTGGTGGTATACACGTTGTGCTTCAGTACTCAGGAAAGTCTATCTGAATGGTCCTATCGGCGTGTCACATTTGCGGAAGGAATATGGCGGTTTGAAACACAGCTACAACCGACCTGAACATTTCAGGAGAGCAAGTGGTGCAATCATTCGCAAAGTTTTACAGCAACTAGAGGCAGAAGGATTGATTAGTTCCTCTCGGAAGGGGCGAACAATAACTGCAAAAGGTCGCTCTGTATTAGATAAACTTGCAACCAAAATCATTAAAGAAAAGTATCCTGAGTTGAAAAAATATTAAGTATTGAAAAGATAATAATATTAAGTAAGTCGTGATAAAAATGTCTGAAGATCCAGAGCTTGAAACATTACGGAAGAAACGAGCTGCTGAATTAGAAGCGCAAGCACAAGCGCAAGCAGAAGCAGCAGCTCAAAAAGCAGAAATTGATGCACAGAAAGCAATGATCTTACGACAAATCCTTACCCCCCAAGCACGAGATCGGCTTGCAAATATTAAAATTGCAAGGCCAGAATTTGCTGAGAGTTTAGAAAATCAGCTCATCTCTTTAGCATCTCGAGGAAACTTACGAGGACAAGTGACTGAAGAGCAATTAATTGAAATCCTGAAAAGACTCCAATTAGGCAAACGAGAAAGCACTATCGAATTTAAGCGGAAATAATTTGCCGTAAAAAAATAGCAAAAGGAAGAAGAAACGAAAAATGACGAGAAATAAACCTCTTGGGAAAAAACTCCGAATGAGTAAAGCAGCAAAACGAACAAATGGTGTTCCAACTTGGGTCGTGATGAAAACTTCAGGAAAAGTTCGACAACACCCGAAAAAACGCCACTGGCAAAGAAATAAAATGAAGGTTTAAATAACTCTCAAAAAAACCGAGGTAAGAAAATGTCAGAAGAAGAAACAGTCGAGGAACGAATTTATACGATTCCCTTTTATCCCAAACTAAAGCTTTCAACAAGAAATAAACGAGCCCCTCGAGCAATACGAATAATGAAAGAATTTATCTATCGGCACATGAAGGCCGAAGATATCATTATCGATTCGGAATTAAATGAATATATTTGGGCTCGAGGAATTCAAAAGCCCCCACGAAAAGTACGCGTACGAGCAATAAAAGACGAGGAAGGAATCGTCGAATTATATCTCGTCGAAAAGAAAGTTGCTACGGAAGCACGCGTCCCAGAAATTCGTCGCCGACCTGGGCGTGGAGAATTACGTCCTCCCGAAGAAGAGGATATCGAAGAGGAAGAAGACGCTTAAGTCTTTTTTCCATCGCTCCTTTTTTTCTTTCTTTCAATTTTCACAGTTAAAAGCGCCTTAACCATTTTTTGTGTCTCTTACTCATTTTTGAGTAAAACAAAAATCATTATTTAATTATGCTAATAAAGAAACTAGCTAAATGGACTTACGCATTTACGGTTGATCTTTATGAACTCGGCATCAAAAAATGAAAAAATAGACATTGAGGAAGTCGACCTAAGCAGACTTGAGGTTGAAGACGAGGAAGAAGAGGCTCCTCTCACTACTTTAAAAACAACGGAAAAGTTGCCTGAATTGAAAGAATATTCGGGAAAAAACATTGCTGTGCAGGTCGCCGCCGGAGCAATCTTGGGCTCGTTAAGTATTATTATCGGGTTCTCTTGGGATGCAATTGTAGAACGAATGGGCGGCTTTGGCCCTGCTTTCGCACCGGGGATGACCTGGATTGACTTCTTAGCCATTCCAATTTTGGTCGCTTTTCTCGTTTTTGGCCTTCTAAGTGGTTTCATTGCTGCAGTCATAGGCTGTGGTGCCATTGCCTTTTATCTTTCAGAAGCATTTGGTTGGTTAGCAATGATTCCAAAGTTCCTTGCAACAGCGTCGATGTTCTTCTTTCCATGGCTTGTCTTGAAAATAATGCATCGGCTTGCAAAACGAACTGAAAAGCAATTTTTCAAGAGGTTCCCCCTTTCTTCTGAAGCATTTAAACCGGTATTAAATTATGTTTTCCTAATGTTAATCGCTATTTTTAGTAGAGCAATTGTAATGTTTATAGCTAATGTGTTTGTAATAGCACCGGTTTATTTGTGGCTATATTCAAATAAAACACAGTTTTCCACTGTTTTTACCAACCCTGTGTACTTTCTTACAGTGGGAGGAGGGTATGCTTCTTGGAATCTTGTCCAGGGCGTTTTTGATGCGCTTATCTCCTATTTAATTGTCTATCCAACAAATCTCTATAAACAGTATGCCACCTGGTGAGCATACCTTTCGCCCTTTTTTTCTCGCATTTAAAAAATAAGAGCTTAAACTGAAAAATTCTTATAGTAGAACACATAAGACTTTTTAGTTAGATTAAACTATGCTATATACTACCAATAATAATTCAAAATGTAGTGCGCATGCTGTACCCTTAAATTAAGCTTGCGAACACCTCCAGTCAAAGCTTAATTTTTAGGGCTTAAAATAAGAGAAATGAGTTTGTATCTGCTCAAAACGAAGGCCGTTTCCAATGATCGCTATAACTAAAGAATTCAAACAACTGCTTCAAGAAATGTTCGAAAGTAGAGGTGTAACTGAGATTCCTGCAAATGAGCTCCTGGAGTTACTATCAATTACCTTTAAGGAATTGGAAGTCGTTTTAAAAGACGAGCAAATACGGGATAGTTACAAGTTTCTCCAAGCTAGCGATGGGACCTATTATGTCAGGCGATTTGTTCGCGCAAAATTAGAAGTGAAAAAAATGTCAAGCGATCACAAAATCCAATGGGATAACATCGGAGGATGCCCTTGTTTTACTTGCTATGAATTGGATAGGTGTGATATAGGAAATCCCATCTCGTCGGTGGATTGTCCACTGTTCACACGCTGGTTATTTGCCGACGAAGAGGATGATGTGGAGGATAAAGACTAGCCCCACTCAAATTGTCCTCCTTTTGGGCGGCATTAGAAACGTCTTTTCTACTGATGGATAAAAGTATTATTAAATCATTTTTCGTAAAACCTAGCTATAAGAGGTAATTACTAATCAGATGTAAAAGGAAGAAGTCGCAATGAATTATCGCCAGAAAAGCCGAAAAAGAGAATTTTATTATAAAGAGGCAATCAAAGCTGGCTATCGTTCTCGTGCATCCTATAAACTAATTCAACTCAATGAGAAATTCGCTCTTTTTAAAAGGGGAAATAGTGTCCTGGACATTGGCGCCGCTCCCGGCGGTTGGTCGCAAGTTGCAAGTCAACTCGTTTCTCCCGGCATAGTCTATGCCATTGACCTCGAGTATATAGAGCCCATTGAGGGGGTAATCACAATACGAGGAGATATCACTGCACCTGAAACAAAGAAAAGATTGCGAACAATTATCTCTGAACCAGTGGATGTTGTTCTCTCAGATATAAGCCCAAAAGTTTCAGGTAATTGGAGCACAGACCATGCCCGGCAGATCTATCTCTCAGAAGAAGCTCTCCGGTTAGGCATTTCCGGCATTTTAAAGCAAGGGGGGAAGTTCGTCTGCAAATTGTTTATGGGTGATCTATTTGATGCCTATATTGCAAATCTCAAGAAACTTTTCCAGGTAGTATATCAATTTAAACCGAAAGCTTCTCGTAAAAGCAGTGCAGAAATTTATGCCATTGCTAAGGGGCTTAAAAGTGGTCCCATTCGAAAGAAAAAACCAGCTCAAAACAAGCAAACAACCGGCGAAAAACAATGATAAACTATCCACTTGCCTTGGTAAAAGAGGGAATAACACCTGTACTGGTACCAGATGTGGACGCCATTAAAAAGCCAACCACCACTTTCGCCCCCAAAGATGCCCCGGTTTTTTATAATAAAGAAATGGAATTAAATCGTGATTTCGCGCTAGCATGCTTGCGAGCCTATTTAAAATCCCAACAAGCAACCAGATTTCGTTATTGTGAACCAATGGCAGGCACGGGAATTCGGTCTTTACGAGTGGCAAATGAAGTGCCAGGCGGAAAGGTACTCATAAATGATATCAATCCCTTTGCTTTTGCATTAATAAAAAAGAATGTTCGACGGTTAAAACTCCGACAGCGAGTTTCTGTTTGTCGGAAAGAGGCTAATACTCTTTTATTAGAATTTGCTTCAAGAGGGCGTGGTTTTCAAGTCATAGATTTGGACCCATTTGGCTCACCGGCACCCTTCCTCGACGCAGTTGCACAAGCAATAGAAAAAAAAGGTCTTTTAGCTATCACTTCAACAGACATGGCTACAAAATGTGGTGTGTATCCACAAGCATGTGTGAGAAAATATGCTTCTCGGCCCATTCATTCATCGATTGGGCATGAACTGGCAGTGAGGATTTTACTTGGAAGTACCATTACGGCACTTGCAAGACATGGCAAAACAGGTGTGCCTTTTTTTGTTCATAGCACTGCACACTACATCAGAATATATGTGCTCGTTGAAAAGAGCATTACAAAAGCAAAGGAAGCCATGGGAGAACTGGGGTTTGTTTCACATTGCCCACAATGTTTTGCAATTGAAAGTAGAAAAGGGATAGTGAACTCTCTCAAGACGACATGCCCAAATTGCTCTGCGCGCCGGCTAATTGGCGGGCCTTTGTGGCTGGGAAAACTTTTTCATGAAGAATTTCTCACATTCCTAGAAAAAGAGCTCATATCCTCTAATTCCGTTTACGGTTCCATTAAGAAAATGAAGAAGATGTTTTCTTTAATACAGGACGAAGCGCAAGCAAATGCTTCTCTACAAGCGTTGATAGGTTATTATGATATCCATCAAATAAGTGACAAGTTAAATGTTCCATCACCAGCATTGAAAGTCGTAACTACAGCGCTACAAAAAGCAGGCTATATAGCCACACGAACGCACTTCCGTTTGAATGCCATTAAAACGGATGCGCCTGTAAATAAAATCGTGAGCACAATAAAGGATGCGACAAAGTAAGTGATTCTTTAGGAAAGATTTTTCTTTCTAAAAAAGAACGAATTAATACGACAGAGATGATTTTTGCAGGTGTGGATGAAGCAGGAAGAGGTCCTGTTCTGGGGCCGTTGGTTGTTGCTGGTGTTGTTTTAAATAAAAGAGACCTGGACGATTTAGTAGATCTTGGTTTAACCGACTCAAAACTATTGTCGAGAGCAAAAAGAGAAGAATTATATGCTGAAATAATGAAGCGAGCTATAGACCACAAAGTAATCATCCTCCCGGCAGAATTCATTGATACTAATAGACAAACAACTACAAATCTCAATAAAATCGAATTTAATGCTGCAGTAGAGATTCTAAATAGTTTGAACAACTGGAATCAGGCTTATGTTGATGCCTTTGACCGGAACGCCAAGCGATTACAATTTGTTTTAAGTAATACTATTCAACATGAGGTTGTTGCTGAGCATTTTGCGGACCGGAATTATCCTGTTGTATCTGCAGCATCGATAATTGCTAAAGTCATACGCGACAGGGAGATAGACAAATTACATGAAGAATTTGGAGTCGATTTTGGTTCGGGCTATCCCCATGACCCCAAAACAAGTAAATTCCTTGAAACTTATTATTCGACGCATAAAGAATTGCCAATGATCGCAAGGAAAAGCTGGAATACTGCCAAAAAACTTGTCGAGGCACATGAACAAAAACAGTTGGATGAGTTTTTTTCAGGAGAAGGCTGAAAAGGGCGTTAAGCTGTTTTTTTACTTTTCTTCTTTTTCTTGAGAAGCTCATCAATAGAAAGAATTGGCACACCATCAACATTTAGTTTGTTTGGTGTATCACTTGAACCGATAATGAGTAAGGGGTCCACTTCGGCGATCTTTGAGATATTGTAAGTAACTCGCACTTTTTTAACAACATCTTCCTTTGTTGGTTCTTCAGAAATCCCGGTAACTGTAGTTGTACTTTTATCTCCTTTTTCTGTGTCAAGGTAGCGAGCCAAAACGCGGATGGGGATTTTTTTCGTCCAGAGCTGGTCGGTCAACCCTAGTGTATCAAAATGCTCTTTTACTTCACGTTCAATATCGCTTTTTGGTCTATTATTAAGTGACGTTGGTGTGGTGAGTGAGCCGATGCGTTTCATATCTTCAAAGAGATTAATGGCGATAGTCAATGGTTCATTGAGGATTTCCTCTATTTTTAATGCTGTCTCCAGAGAAACGTCTACAGTACCATGTTCATACTCGTAAATAGTTCGCTTTGAAACACCAATTTCCTGGGCAAGATTACCCATACTATAATTTTTCGCAAGTCTTTTCTCTTTAAGTAAGGCGCCATCAAATTTAACTTTGAAACCTCCCCTACAAGCATAAATAAGAGGGGGAAGATGATTGATTAAAAGATTATGAAGTGTAGCAACAGAAACAGCTGGGATTTCATAGCGAGTGTAAACAACACCATCCTCTATATCGACGTTGTTCCGGATACGTTTGCCGACAATTAGGGGGAACCCTTCTAACATTATGGAGAGTTTTCGAAGCTCAAACGTTTGTTCTTCGCGAAGGCTATCGATATTGAGGACAATTTTGATCAAAAGGAGGAGGTTTTGTTTCTTGGCGACAAGGTCAAAGCACCCGCCAAATCCAAGTAAAGGGGTAGATAATTGGAATTGCGAATTTTCAAGAATGGAAGTAATTTCCTGATAGAACTGTTGTAGTTCTTCGTTGATCATTAACCAACCCCCAAAAACTGAAAGTATTTGGAGCAACCTGTACTTAAAATTACTAAGATAAAAAAGCACTCCTAAACCTTAAATGTCTTATTATCCATACGTTTCTTGTTGGGAAAGAAAGTACATTTTTAAGAGGAAAAACAAACAAAAAACGATTATTTTTTCTCTCTTTTAATAATAAGTTTGAGAGGTTTGGCAAGCCGGTCATCCATTATGAAAATTTTACTCCCTTCTTTGAGGTTCTTCTTATTGATGATGAGCTCCTTATCAAGAATGACCCCGCGCAACATTATCCGCGGCTCAGCCAATCCAAAGGCATAAGCAATGCGAGTGGAAAGGTCGCTAATTTTTTCCCCGTCTTCAACAGTTATTGTTGCCTCTTTAAGCGAGTAAAATTCGCCGCAGACAGGGCAATTGTATTTTCGTTCTAATTTAATTACGGTAGTTGTGTTTGTCATCCCATCGTAAAAAAGATAGTTATCAAGTGGGGTACCTAATTCCATTAAATGTTTCAAGCATTCTTGGCTAATAATCCCCCCAATAATCATTGAAAGGGTAGCAACTGCCGGGAGGGGGGCTTCAGGTTTCTTTGGTAAATGTTTTCTCTTTTCGCCAATAGGGCTGCAGGCTTGGCTCAACTTCTCCTGAGGGACCAAGGGCTGGCATTCAAAACAAGGAGTTTCATAGGGAATAATGCGCTGCACATGCCCCATAAAGCCATACATACCACCGGTAATAAGTGGCTTATTAAGGTCAACGCAAAGAGAGTTGAGCCATCGACGAGCATCAAAAGAGTCAAGCCCAGCAGTAATGATATCACATTCTTCATAAACGGAGCGCTTTATGTTCTCGAGTTTAGTGGGCATGGAAACAATTTCTATTTCATTATTCATTTGTCGCAATTTACGAGCTGCAACTTCTGCCTTGTACTTTCGAACGTCACGCTTCCGGAAAAGGAACTGGCGATTGAGGTTAGAAACTTCGACGGTGTCCATATCTACTAAAATTAATTTGCCAACACCACTTAAAGTGAGATTAGTGGCAATAAAAGAGCCAAGGGCACCAACTCCTGCAACAAGAACGGTTGCATCGCGAAGTTTTTCTTGGTTCCATCCATCAATTCTTAATTGCCGATCATACCTCGACAAAAGTCAACCACACTCGCATTTAGCTTCTTTATCAGATAAGGAGATTTACTAACACATAAAACCTTTGTGTTTAAATGCAATTTCCCCAAGAAAAGCCATATCCCTCCCTCCCAAAGGGTTCGGAACCTTTAGTTCGAGAAAGGCATCGCAAAGCAGTCGTTGGAATTGCCCCACTTGAACCTCATTATTTTCAAATAGTCTCAAAGCAATGATTTTTATAGGTAATGGGATTCAAAATAAGACAGAAATACCAATAAAAGGTATAAAAGTTAAATTTTGATAACTACAGGTGTACAATACTATGCCAGAAGTTTATGAATGGATGGGCGCACGCCCAGGCGATATTGTCTACCGACACCCCGACGATCGAATTGTTTGGGGGTCGCAGATAATTGTAAAACAAAATCAAGCGGCAATTCTCTTCAAAGAAGGGAAAGCGTATGATGTTCTTGGTCCGGGAAGACATTTTATCACAACAAAAAATCTCCCGTTGATTACCAAGTTCCTTTCACGAATTGTTGGCTATGACCGTTCTCCTTTTAATGCTGAAGTGATTTTCGTCAGTACCAGCGACTTCAAAGGAAAGTTCGGTGGAAGAAGTCAAACAACCGATCTTGCTCCGCTCCAATTTCATGGAGAATACTATTGGGAAGTCAAAGATCCAAGCGCTTTTGTTATGGAGATTGTAGGCAACCAAAAAATCTACAATTCGCAAGCAGCATCTGAATATCTACGAGGATTCTTCATTCAAACATCTATTGATCAGCTTTCACATTATCCCCTTGTGAAAGTCATGCGAGAATTAGATGAAGTTAGCGAAGAAATAGAAAAGAATATCGTCCCCCAATTGATGCGTTGGGGTATAAATCTAATCGATTTGAAATATCTTGGTGTTGATACAACACAGGAATATCGAGACCGCCTTTTCTGGATGCAATCGGGCGTCTCTGCAGACAAACTTATCACTCTTAAAACCGTGGAAAAATCAACAGAGCATCTCGGGAAATCTCCAGGTGCGGGGTTCGGAGCTGGAATGGTTCTTTTGCCAGAATTGATGCGACAGGCAGAACAAACACGTTCTCGGGGAACAGCCGACAAAGAAGCGATTATTACTTGCCCCAATTGTGGTGCACATACCTCCCCAGCAGCGAAATTCTGTCCAAACTGTGGAACGCAAATGGGTGTAAGCCCGAAAAAGGCACAAAAGTTCTGTCCAAATTGTGGCGATAAAATCGACCCTGGCGAGAAATTCTGCTCAGCTTGTGGAATGAAATTAGTTTAAAAGTGATATTTTTTCCATCAAGATTTTCTCTTGATGTTTTTTTCTTCTTTTTTCCTTTTCCCTAAAACCAATAAATTCGAAATATCTTTATTGTTGCTTTGGTTATTGAAACCGAAAATCATTTCTGAAGTTGTAAATAAATGTGTCAGACAAAAATACCTCGTGAAACTAATTTAGCTATTGCCAGAGAAAAGCACCACCAACTTCAAACAATCTTACAAGAATTGGACATCGATTGCTGGTTAATTTTTGTACGCGAAACAGCAGCAATTCCAGATCCAATAATGGAG
>Ga0164310_10000835_pt1 | contig 16892 bp, 19 predicted proteins | sample GuaBasSedimGuay1_FD_121795 | JGI IMG/M metagenome (GOLD analysis project Ga0164310, IMG submission 121795) | Subseafloor sediment microbial communities from Guaymas Basin, Gulf of California, Mexico - Guay1, Core 4569-9, 0-3 cm | ecosystem: Environmental > Aquatic > Marine > Hydrothermal vents... | reverse complement strand
CACATCATATATTAAGCCAAGCAAATAGTCTATTCTCCCCTGCCTAACATAATTTGCCGTTGCAGAAATTGAAGTGCCACACATAGCCATCAAACTCACAGCAACAGCCTTCTCAGGAGAGACCCCAAAGAAAAGTATAAGAACAGGCACCATAATGAAGCCTCCGCCCAAGCCAGCCATAGACGCCAGTAAGGCAACGGCAAAACCGAAGAGCAACAGCAACAAAGCCTCAACCAAGCCCATAGTCAAATCAATAACGAAGATGTCACTTTTAAAACTTTAACAGAAAACACCACCGAAGAAACTTGGTAGCGGGGGGTCGATTTGAACGACCGATCTCCGGGTTATGAGCCCGGCGGGTTTACCTGGCTACCCCACCCCGCTACTACGCAAATATTACATGGTTTATGAGAATCTTATAAACTTTAGGCATAAACTCTAAGATGACACTATAATGTAGAAAAATGAAGCGGGAATTTTGTTTTCAAGCTTTTCTGTTGATAGATGTATGCCGGACAGCTTATTCTATTTGGCCTATTTCTTTTTCTTGGTTGTTTGTTTTTTGGTCGTTTTCTTTGTTGAGCCGCCTTTTTTACTTATGGACTTTTTACTTTTTCTCTTACAAGGCATTTCTGGTCACGATTTAACTTTAAGGTGTATTTTTAATATATAAAATCTGCGATGGAGCTGTAATCAAGCAAGAGTTCATAAACTTTCAGCAATGGAACCATTAGAAGCTAAAATAATCTCTTCAAAGAAGCAGGTCGAGTTATTTACGTAAATTTGCTGGTAATTTTAAATTTCAAAAGAAAATTATCATTAAAATTGAATTCATGGATTTTCGTTTCTATTTGGCGGGCCCTGTGGGATTTGAACCCACGCTCTCCGGCTCCGAAGAATTGCTTTTTTGACGAAAGAGGCTTGGATTGGGAAGCTTTCAGGGATTGGGTTGCTAAAAGTCATTGTCGTGAGGCTACGAGGGATTTAGTGAATTATGCGAGGAAATATTATCAATGCCTTTTGAAGATGAATCTTCAGCCTTTGTTGGGCATGAGCAATTGTAAACGTATTCATGTGATGAGGGCTTTAAGCAACCTTGCTAAGTTCTTAGGCGTATATGATGATTATAGAAGGCTGATTCGGAAGTATGGGCTTTCATGGAAGCCGAAAACTTCGGATGAGTATATTATAGTTAGGCTCACGAAGGTTAGGAATCCGCATGAAATTTTCGAGTGGGGTTAAGGCTGTTAGGCTGAAAGTTCCGAAACTTAAGGATTTCATGGAACTCTTAGCGTTTTCCGGTATGCGTTTAATAGAGACTTTAAACAGCTACAACCTCATAATTGAACTAGCCAAACAGAACAAACTAAACCAGTATTACAATGAGAAATGGGAAGCGTTGGAGCATTTCAGATTCAAAGAAGTCTTTCTGAGGATAAGCAAGAAGGTATTCATTGGCTTCGTTCCTAAAGATTTGGTTGAAAGAATTGCCTTTAACGAGAAGATTCCTTCAAGGCATGCGGTTGAAAAACGTGTTGGAAGTGTAGGCTTGAGGGTGAGGTTCAGCGATGTAAGAGAAGCACATGCAACCTTCCTAACGAAATATTTGAGGCAACCGGAAATAGACTTTCTGCATGGAAGAGTCTCCACAAATGTGTTCATGCAAAACTACTTTAATCCAGCATTGATTGGCGACTTGAAGGAAAGAGTGTTTGAGGCGATAAGGGAGATTGAATCCAAAATAAGTTAGGATTTACTATCACTCTATTGAATAATTAAGTGGGATAAGTCGTAATGCAAATAAATTCTTTACTATACCCATATTTTTATGGGTTTAAAATATGGATCCGACGGTTGGGATTGTATTAATCATTTTAATATTTATCGGTATTATTTTGTTCACTGGATGGTGTATCAGCAAGACTATTGAGTATGAGGCTAAGACATATGCAAAGGCATACCTAGATGAGCTTGAGAAGAGACTAAAGCAGAAGGAAAAATACGAGAAGAAGCAAGAGAAAGAGCATGAGAAAGAACCTTCAAAAAATGGTAAGTTGTGGCTATGCCCGATTTGTGGCAAATGGCAAACAGAACCAACCACCCACCTAAGAGAGGCACATAATGTGAGCGATGATATGATTCAGTTTTGGATTGGAAAGGGTAAATGGATTTAATTTAGCTTATAATTCTCAAGCAACAAAAAGGAAGATGGTTGAGTAGGTATACTAACCAATAGAGCAAGGCTTTGAATACGTAACAGAAATAGACGGAGTCAAACTCTTCAGAAAGCCCAAATAATTTCATGTGTTGGAGTGTGAGAGTATGGCAAAAGAAAGGCTCTGCGTAACCATAGAGAAAGAACTCATAGAATGGATAGACAAACAAGCAAACACCATACGATTCCGAAACAGAAGCCACGTAGTAGGATATGCAGTAGCAAAGCTGAAGGAACTTGAGGAAGGCGAGAAGGAGTAGGGCTGTTATGCATACAAATATATACGGTGAGAATTCATGAGGGTTAGAACAAGCGTCTTAATAGAAAGAGAACTTCTCGAAAAAGCCAAGAAGCTAGGATTAAACATTTCACAATGCCTAGAAAATGCCTTAAAACTCTACATAAAGAAGATAGAAGAAGCTAACCAAGAAATCACGTGGGTTCAAACCCCCATTCGCCCCTCGCAAATGGAGGTTGGCGGGCCCGGTGGGATTTGAACCCACGCTCTCCGGCTCCGAAGGCCGGCGCCTTAATCCAGACTTGGCCACGGGCCCTATTAGATTATTCTTGCGCTATTATTTCTTCGTTTATCCACCAAGCTTTTCTTTTCCCCGCTCTTTCTCCGGCGTAGTATTCAACTACTGGTTTTCCTATCTGCTTTTTTGAAAGTTTCTGTATTCTTCTTAGTCTGTTTAGGATTAGCCAGCGGTTTGTCTTCGTATATTCTGCCAGTTCAGGGGTTGTCGCCCCTTTGTAATGTAGCAGATAATCAATTATCTTGTGGTCTATTTCATCTAAGCAGAAGCTATGTGGATTTACTCCCCTTTCATATGTTAAAATTTCTAAATCCGCCAAATATCTTCTTATCTTTAAAAGCTCAGTTTCAAGTTTTTTAATCCTATCCTCAAGTTCTAAAATTTTGTCAGGCCGTGGGACCTTCTGAAGTTTTTCCATTATTGCTTCTCTTATGAACTTGCTTCTTTCTCCTTCTGAAACTCTTAATATGAATTCGTTGTAGATTTCTTCTGGAATCTTAACCGAAATTGAAATCATCTTTCCCATTTCAGACACTTCAATAGCGATTGCTCAGATGAATATTTATCATCATGATTTTAAAATGGTTGTTGGGGAAATCTTTTAAAGTTAAATCCTTAACTCTGAATCGGAAAATTGGAGGGTTATTGATGAAGACAACAATTACAATTATCAAGTGTGATGTCGGCTCGCTTGCTGGCCATCATGTTGTACCCGAGCCCATATTGAATATTGGGAAAAAGAGGCTTAAAGAAGCTCAGGAAACAGGCCTAATAAACAGCTTTTTTGTCTTCAACGCCGGAGATGACCTTGAACTTCTAATGGTGCACACAAGAGGTGAAAATAACGAGGAAATACACAGATTTGCATGGGACATCTTCAAAGAAGCGACCGAAAAGGCATTAAGCCTAAAACTTTATGGAGCAGGCCAGGACATGCTTAAAGAAGCTTTCAGCGGAAATATACGTGGAATGGGTCCTGGAATTGCGGAGATGGAAATAGAGGAGAGAGCTTCAGAGCCCATAACGGTTTTCGCCGCTGACAAAACCTCGGTGGGGGCATTCAACTTTCCACTCTTCAAGATATTCGCCGATCCATTCAATACTGCTGGCTTGATAATAGACCCGAACATGGCGGGAGGCTTCAAATTTGAAGTAATGGACTTAAAAAGACATGAAAAAGTCGTCCTAAAATGCCCAGAAGAAATGTACGAGCTTTTAGCACTTATTGGTTCTCCGCAACATTATATAATTTCACATGTTTGGAGAGCCAGAGACAATTTACTATGTGCTTCAACAAGTACAACTAAGCTTTCGCTCATTGCTGGAAGATACATCGGAAAAGACGATCCAGTCATGATTATCAGGGCGCAGCATGGCCTTCCGGCGTTAGGTGAGATACTTATGCCCTTCCTTCACAGCTACTTCGTTGAGGGTTGGATGCGTGGAAGCCATTGGGGCCCCTTAATGCCGGTGAGCCTAAAACATAGCAAATGCACAGTTTTCGATGGCCCGCCGAGAATTGTGGGAATAGGATTTCAAGTTTCCAATGGAAGAATTGCAAGTGATGATGAGGGGAGACCTTTGATAACGGATTTGTTTGATGATCCTGCCTTTGATTTGGCTCGTCGTGAGGCAATAGATTATACCGCGGTCATTCGTAGAATGGGAGAGTTCGAACCGGCCAGATTGAGTCCAGAGTCTATGGAGTATACAACGCTTCCAAAGATTTTGGAAAAGCTTCGAGATAGGTTTGAGCCTATTTAAGGAATAGTGGCTAGCAATCCTTCAAGCTCTTCGCATCTCTTTCTTACTGTCTCGTATATTTCTCTTCTTAGTTCTTCATCTGCTATGCCCATCTCGCGGATGAACTCCATCTTTTTAGCTAATTCAAGGTCGCCGAGTCCTCGGAACCAATTTTCAAAATCTCTTCGCAGAGTGTGAAATTCAACTGACCGAATGTCAACTTGAAGTATCTTTTCGCAAAAGTCCTTTAGGTTGGTTGCATAAATGTTAAGGTAATTGTTTGGGCCTGCATAAAAATGAAAGGATTTTTCTAAGGTTGTTGGTGTCAACAGTGCTTTTATTGCGTCTCTCGTTAATTGTTTGAAGCCTAATGCCTTTTCTCCAAGCTCAGTTATTTTATAAAAGCCCTTTTCTAAGCTTTCAACAAGCCCCATCTTCTTTAAGCCTATTAAATGCATCATGGTTGCCGGAAATTTTAATCCCCTAATTCTATTTGAGATTTCCTTAGGTTTTAGGGGCTTGCCTTCTTTCCATAAGAGCTCAAGAATTTTTCTTTTCTGAGGAGTTATCTGCGTAGAGGCCACCTCTAGAAACATGTTCTATTACACTATATATTACTGCTTTCCTTTTCAATTTTTGCTTAGTAACGGAAAGGCTTGAATAGTAGATAACGAATATACTGCTATCCATAATAGGTAGATATCCTCCCACTAAGGAGCGAAAATTTCATGAAAATTGCAGTATTAGTTTATGAGTATCCGCCGAAAATAGTCGGTGGCTTAGGAACCTACGCGACCGAAATCACCCGTAAATTCGTTTTGTTGGATCATGATGTTACCGTTTTTACCATGAATGATGATGAAGGTAGTCTGCCAACACGCGAAATTTGGAGAGGTATAGAAATTCATAGGCCATTACACATAGACATTTCAGATTCTCTTCCAGATGTTGTGGCTGAGGACGTGAAGAAGTGGGGGAGAGGCCTCAAGTTCTTCTCTAAAGTTTTGATGTATAATTATTTGAGCGCTTCAAAGCTCATAAACGAGCTTGTAAGAAAGGACGAGTTCAAATTCGATATTGTTGTGGCTCATGATTGGCTTTCAATAATTGCCGGAATAGCCATCAAAAGGGAACTAAATCTTCCGTTAGTTTTTCATGTTCACTCAACTGAGAAAGGTAGAACTCTTGGAAACGGTTCGGAGGTAATAAGTAATCTTGAGCTTAGAGGCGGAAAAACAGCCGACATGGTAGTAACTGTTTCAAGTGCCATGAAAGAAGAACTCAGAAAACTTGGATTCCCGGAAGAGAAAATACGTGTATGCTATAATGGGGTTGACCCGGAAAAATATGATCCAAAAAAGATAAGTCGAGAAGAAATTGCAAGGATAAGGCAGAGATATGGCCTGAAAGAAGACGATTTAATGATATTCTTTATCGGAAGACTAGTTTGGGTTAAAGGAGTTGACAAGCTGGTTATGGCTATGCCCCACATTCTCAACGAGGTTCCAAACGCAAAACTCGTCATTGTCGGCGTGGGAGACATGCGTGGATATTTGGAAAAACTTGCTGAAAACCTCAAAATAGAGGATAACGTCAAATTCCGCTTCGAATTTATTCCTGAAGAGGAAAGAATTGCGCATTATGCGGCCTGTGATGTCGCCGTCTTTCCAAGCCTCTATGAACCCTTCGGCATAGTCACATTGGAGGCTATGAGTATGGAAAAACCAGTAGTGGTCGGTGCAAGGGGGGTAAGCGGAATGAGAGAAATAGTAGTTCCATCCGGCCCTGAACAGTGCGGTTTCCACGTTAACCCTTATGACCCGAAAGATATTGCATGGGGGATAACAAATTCAATAAAAGACCCGGCGGTGAAGGAGCGGCTTGGAAAGAATGGCAGAAAGAGGGTTCTTGAAAACTTTACTTGGGATATTGTGGCTAAGAGAACTATCGAGCTTTATGAAGAATTAGTTCGTGAAAAACCAAGCTCGATTTAATATTTATTCTGAATTCTTATCGGGAATTCATTAAAATTTAATGAGCACAATTGAATAGCAAGTGTTTAGATAGTGAGTAGGATGGGTGTTTAATGCGGATAGGTGTACTTACCGGAGGTGGAGACTGTCCCGGACTTAACGCCATAATTGAGGCGATAGTTAAGAGGGCAGCTAGCTATGGATATGAAGTCCTAGGCTTTCTAAGAGGCTACGCTGGCCTAATAAACGGCGAATATAAACGGCTAACTGTTGAAGATGTCAGTGGAATAGCCTTAACTGGCGGAACAATACTTGGAACTTCACGTGTCAATCCATTTAAGCGAGAAAATGGCCCGCAGAAAGTGTTGGATAATGTTAAGAAATGTGGCGTGGATGCATTGACAATTATTGGGGGCGATGACACGCTTGGCGCGGCATATAAGCTCTACAATATGGGGCTGCCAATAGTTGGAGTGCCAAAAACTATAGATAATGATGTTTCAGAGACAGATTACTCCGTAGGCTTTCTGACGGCAATTGAAACAATTTCTGAATCTATAGAGAGACTTCACACAACCGCAAAATCTCATGAAAGAGTCATAATAGTTGAGATTATGGGAAGATATGCTGGATGGCTAACCCTCTTCGGCGGACTGGCTGGTGGCGCTCATATAATTCTTGTTCCAGAGAAGTCGTTCAAAATCGAAGAAATATGCAGTATAATTCTTGAAAGAGAAAAAAGCGGCAAGAAATATACAATTGTGGCGGTTGCTGAAGGAGCAAAGCCAGAAAATGTTTCCGACTTCATAACTTTATGTAGGGAACGCGATGAGTTTGGGCACGTCCGGCTTGGAGGAATCGCGAAACTCCTCGAAAGGGAAATAGCTGAAAGAACAGGTAAAGAGACTCGTTCGGTGGTTCTTGGACATGTGCAGAGAGGAGGGCGACCGTGCGCATTTGATAAAGTTTTAGGCATAAGACTTGGTTTCCGCGCGGTTGACCTCGTAAAGGAGGGAAAGTTTGGCCACATGGTCTGCCTTAAAGGCTCAAAGATAGTGGCTGTAAAAATGGAAAGTGCACTGAAGCAGAAAAGGCTTGACGAGGAAATGATGCAACTTATAAACTTCTTTAACAAATCATAATTGGAGCCACGGCCATGGAAAAACCAAAGTTTAGAGAATTTTTTGAAACTCCTAAACCGCCTTTGCCTGGGAACATTCTCTTCAAAGGGCTTCAACCGCCAAGAGAAATAATATTGGCTGCAAATCCGCGGGCCACAAAAGATGTTATCATCGGTATACTCCAAGCAGCTAAGGACTGCGGAGAGATAGTAATCTTAGAGCTGGCGCTCTCGGAGATGAATTTGGCTGGCGGCTATACGGGTTTAACCCCCCATGCATTTGCTGAAAGAGTTAGGCAGGCAGCCGAAGAAGTTGGATGGTTTGGCTACGTTTTGCATGCAGACCACCTAACAGTAAAGAAGGGAACTGAAGAGGAAATTGAAAACGTTAAAAAGGAGATCAAGGCTAGGGCAGAAGCAGGATTTACAAGCTACGCCGTTGATGCATCTTTTCTCTTCGATAGAACCGCGAAAACTGTTCCTGAACAGTTAAGGCGAATAATTGATGTTGGAATTCAGCTCTTTAACTACATTGACGAGCTCATGGCGGGAAAAGATTATGGTAGAGAGGGCGAAGTAGGCGAAATAGGCATAGCGGAGTTTACAACAGTTGAAGAGGCAACTTACTATGTTGAAAAAATGCATGAAAACGGCATAGAGCTTGACTGTTTAGCCATAGCGAATGGTTCAAAGCACGGCGTAACCGTAGATGCCGAAGGAAAAATTGTCCCTCAATTAACTATAAATCTGAAAAGAACTGTGGAAATTGCTGATGCTTTGAGGGCTAGGGGCTATCGTACTGGAATAGCTCAACACGGCATAACTGGTACTCCGCTTCCGTTAATAGCTACAAAGTTTCCAAAGGGAAAAATAATTAAGGGGAATGTTGGAACCTTCTGGATGCTGCTTGTATGGGACATTCTAAAAGTTTTCAAACCAGAACTCCATGAGAAAATCTATAGATGGACAATAGAAAATTATGGAAAAGAAGGAGTCCCAGAAGCAGAAGTTTTTGCTAAAAGCAGCAAATATGCAATAAAACAGTTCTTTTATGATCTAGAAAACCTAGATGAAGATACTAGGATGGCTATTAGGGCAAAAGCTTATGCCGAAGCCCTAATCTTTTTCAAAGCCTTCGGAATGAAGCAGACAGCGAAAAGAGTTTATGACTTTATAGTCAAGAATGACATAAAATATTACGAGTAGGCAAGCGGAATGATTGCTAACGAGCTAAGAAAGGATTATTTGCTTGATCGATGGGTTGTAATAGCTACAGAAAGGAAAAGAAGACCAACCGACTTTGTTCAAAAAACATTAATTGAAACAAGAGCGGAGAATTGTCCCTTCTGCCCTGGAAACGAGCATATGACGCCACCGGCAACACTTGTGTATTTGCAGGAAAACGGAAAGATAGTGAAGAAAAAAGACCTAAACGGCTATAGACATAAGAATTGGATAGTTAGGTGTGTTCCAAATCTTTATCCGGCATTTACTCCCCCGAAAAACGGAGAAAAATTTGAAGTTAAAGATAACAAAATCGCTAATGCGTTTGGGCATCACGAAGTCATAATCGAGTCGCCAGTCCACGATGAACATCCAGGAAAAGCAAGAATTTCGCAGCTTTTGCATGTAGTAAATGCTATTTTAGATCGTCTAAAAGCTCTTCAAGAAAAGCCTTATGTAAAATATGTTTCAATTTTTAGGAATCATAAGCGTGAAGCTGGTGCTTCGCTTTCTCATGCGCATTCACAGGTTATAGCCACTCCGATAGTTCCAAAAATTTTGGAATTGGAACTTCAAGCTAGCAGAAAAATGTGGGAAAACAATTCAGAATGTGTCTTCTGTAGAATAATTAGAGAGGAAAGGGCTAGTTCAAGGTTTATTTGGGAAAACAATTACTTTCTCGCTTTTGCTCCGTGGGCAAGTGTCAATCCATTTGAGTTTTGGATATTTCCAAAAAATCATGAGTCTTCACTGCTGGAAGTTAGCGAAGATGAGAAAAAAGGTTTCGCTGAGGCATTACGTGTATGCCTTGGCAGTTTAGATTCCTTGCTGAATGATCCCCCCTACAATTTGGGATTTCACATAGCTCCCGTCGGAGATTTCGATTTTTACCATTGGCATGTTGAGGTTTATCCTCGGCTGGCTATATGGGCGGGATTTGAGAAGAGCACTGGAATGTACATTAATGTTATTCCACCAGAGGATGCGGCTGAAAGTTTAAGGGAAAAAATTGGTTGATTTAGCTGTATAGGCTTAGAACTTTTCTTATTCCGCTGTGAGTTAGGTGATACTTGTCCGTTTCATTCACCTTTGTCGATTCCACGTAGCCCATTTCGATTAATCGTCTTAGATGAACTCTTATAACCGACGTTTCTAGGGATGTCCATTTCGCGATTTCTTCTATACTAAACGAGTGTTCAGGCGTGGTTGCGCCTATATTGTGTAGCATGCATAGAAACCTAAATTCCTCGGGAAGGGATGATTCCGAACCTGACGATACCATGCTTTTACTCTCCTAAAACAGATTTATAAATTTCAACGGTTCTCTCAGCTATTACATTCCAACTAAACATTTCTTTCACCTTTTCATGCGCATTTTTAACAAGCCACTCTGCGTGGCCTGGATTAGACAAAACGTGGTCTACTCCCCAAGCAAGCGATTCTGGGTTTCTAGGATAAATAAAAACTCCTGTTTTGTCATGTTCAATTATTTCAGCTAATCCGCCTACTTGACTTGCTATCACTGGAACTCCGGCTGCCATTCCTTCGAGGGCTACTATGCCGAAGGGTTCATAAACCGAGGGTATTACAAGTGCATCGGCGCTTTTCATCAACGCGATGGCTTCATGGTCCGGAACAAATCCGGTAAAGGTTATTCTCCACCTTTGACCAGTTGATTGTGCGAGGCTTTCAAGATAGTCGCGGAGCCATCCTTCGCCTACAATTATGAATTTTGCGTTTGGATAGCGGCTGGCAATCATCGGAACAGCTTGAATTAGATATTCTACTCCCTTCTGTGGAACGAGTCTTCCAACATAAAGAATCAACTTTTCGTTGGGGCTTACTCCATATCGGCCTCTCACGGCGACTCTATCCACTGGAATGTTGAATTTTTCGATTTCTATTCCGTTTGGAACCATTTCTACCTTTTCCCACGGCAAATGGAAGTGGCCGCAGACTTCATGCTTCATAGAATTGCTTGTAACTATCACCTTTGAAGCCTCATAGGTTGTCCACCACTCCCAACTGTCTATTGTATAGGAGTCGGGGGTGTGAAGTCCAGACCTACCGTTCTCAGTGCTATGAATGGTCGCGATTAGTGGCTTTTTTAAGAAATGCTTCACAGCTACGCCAGAAGGCGCAACAAGCCAGTCGTGAATGTGGATTAAATCGTAATTCTCCCTTTCAGCCGTACCGGCAATTTTTTTCTCTAGGAAATGGTTGAAGAGCATCACCCATGTTAGGAAGTTTGGATGTCCAATTTCCGGCCGCACCCGATATACCTTGACTCCGTCGATTTCTTCATATTCGGGTGCGCCGGGAAAGTCGAGGGTCACCACATCTACGTCTACTCCAAGCTTGGCTAACGCCTTCGCTAGTCCTTCGCAGTGTCTTGCTATTCCCCCAACGATTCTCGGCGGATATTCCCAAGTTAGCATGCAAACTTTCATTGTTGTTCTCTCCTCGCTGCAGCTTTCAACTCGTCTATTCTAGTTTTAACCAACGAAACTATCATTTCACGTAGAATTTTACCTTTAGCCCTCTGTCTTGAAAGCTTTATGAATTCTTCAGCAAGCTTCTTGTCGCCGACAACTTGGCTGAGCCAACGCTCAAAGTCTCCACGTTCAAGATGAAATTTTATCGACTTTAAGTCAACATGCTGCAAAGCCTGATGAAATTCTTCTAGGCTGTGCACAGTAACATTTGTCGGTCTGGCGAACTCATAAAAGAAAGTAAAGCCTTTTCCTGCTGGCAGTCTTCTTAAAAGCCATTTTGCGGCGAGTTCGGGTTTCTTCAGCTCTTGCAGTATTCTGGCTTCAAAGTCTGAGAGTATTCTTGAAAATGTCACGAAGGCCTCTATTGGGCTGTTGTATGGGTTAAAGTAGCTATGAACGTCTCCTGGTCCGGCGCCTTTCGTACTTATGTAGTATAAGTGGTCGCTTAGTTGAAGGTATCTCCAAAGCCGAATATAGTCTGGGTCATCGAGCTCTTTAACAAGCGGTTCCAGATGCTTCAATATTTCATAACATGATTTTTGCATGGGATTTCCAATCCATGCGCTGGTGTCCCTCTCCAAGTCAGCCCAAGAAATAGTGTTGTACTCAAAGACGTCTATTTCTCCAGCTGGAAAATGTTTTTCAGCAACTTCCGACGGCGTACACCAATTCAAATGCTTCCATTTAAGAACTTCTTCTGGTAGATGTCTTAAAAATTCATGTATGCCAGACTCTGGCCAATGGTGCTCGCCAAAGGTTTCATAATCCATGAATATGACTATGACTTGGCCGGGCGTGTTAGCTAGCCAACTTGCGTATTTATCTGCAAAAAGGGGCCATTGATTCCACCAGCGTGAAGAGAATCTAAATCCTATATCGTCTGAAAGTCTATAATTCCTCAAAAGAACTTTAATGTTGCAGTTTTTCGCCTTGTAAACGTAGTTTGGGCTTCTCCAGCCTAGTATGCGTTCTACGCCTTCGGTTATTATCGCTTTATAACCTAAACTTTCAACAGTTTTTGCAATTGCGTTGTTATAGAGGCATTCTGTATTCTCAAAAACCTTTGGTTTCTGCCCGAATATTTTGTACATTAGTTTTTGATGCATCAAAACTTGTTCGACGAATTCTGAGCGGTCTATTCCGTAGAGACTTGCAAGCGAATGATAGTATGGCTCATCGAGAAACTCTACGCAGCCAGTTTCCGCCAGCTGCCTAAAGGATTCGATTAGTTCTGGAAGCCAACGTTGACACTGTTCGATGAATACTCCTGAAATTCCAAATGCAACTTTAAATTTTCTTTCCTCTTCCTCGAAGCGGTTAATCTGCTCTAATAGAATCTTGTTTGCCGGAAAGTAGCATTTTCTTGCTGCTCTTTCAAGGATATGTTTATTCAGTTTGTTGTCAAAGTAAAGTTCGAACAAATCCTTCTTTCCTATTTCAGGTCGGCCTAACATATCGGCGTGAAAGTTTCTATTCAGCCTTAAAGGTTGATGAACCTCAAAGATTAAGCAGATGTCTGTCATCAGTTTCTTCTTCCATGAAAGGGTGCTTTCTTACATTGTGAAGCTTACTATTTAAATGCTTATTATGATTAGCAATTTTCCATAATAGACTTTTCATATGAGGGTCTGTGATAAAGTATATCCTCAACATATGCGCGGAGCGGTTCGGCTACGCTCCAGGCTTGGGAGATGCAGCCCCTAGGAGTGTGCGGAGAATCTCCATCAAAAATCTCGCTTATGGTTCCCAGTCCAGCCTCAAACACATGCTCTGTAAAGAGTTGTCGTAAAAAGTTTTCATATGCATAGACTCTCCATTCTTTGGAGTATTCCCTCACTTTTAGGAAGGCTGTTATGAAAGGGCCTAAAAGCCAAGGCCAAATGGTTCCATTATGATAGGCAAGGTTTCGTTCGTCCCAACCGCCAACATATCGTCCACAATACTTCGGGTCATCTTCCGAAAGAGATCTCAAACCATAAGGCGTTACAAGCCTCTTCCATACAACCTCAACAACTTGCATACTTTTCTCTTTATCCAGCATTGAAAAGTCAAGTGCTACGGCAATTATTTGATTAGGCCTCAAAGAAGCATCAACTGTTCCATCATCATGTAAAACATCGTAGAGACAGTCAACTTTAGAATTCCAAAACTTTTTCAGAAAGCTTTCCTTCGCCTTTTCTGCCATTTCTCCGTAAATTTGCATTGCCTCACCTTCTCCAAATTGTTTCGCAAGAAATTCCATCGTTTTCAATGAGTTATACCATAAAGCTTGAATTTCAACAGCCTTTCCACTTCGCGGAGTTACAGCTTTCCTTCCAACAACAGCATCCATCCATGTTAACTGTGGTCCGTGAGCAAGCAATCCATCCTTTTCTACGGCAATGCCATAATCTGTCCCCTTAACGTGCCATTCGATGATTTCCTTCATTTTTCCCCAAAGTTTTGATTTAACAAATTCGAAGTCTCCAGTATACTTTAAAAATTGAAGAACGGCGTTAAAGTACCATAATGTTGCGTCTACTGTGTTGTAGACTGGATTTTCTCCTGTTTTGTCTGGGAAGCGGTTTGGAATTATGCCTTTTCTGCAGTAATGTATAAAGGTTAGGAGAATCTGCTTTGCATCCTCAAATCTTCCTGTTACAAGGGTTAAGCCTGGAAGGCTAATTAGGGCGTCGCGTCCCCAGTCTTCGAACCAGTGATAACCAGCAATGACGGAGTTGGCGCCGCAGCTTCTTCTGAAGACTATGAAGGAATCAGCAGCTAAGACAAGCCAGTTTAACCATTTATTCACGCTTAAACTTTCATGTCTTTGATGAAAAGAGGACAGCAACTGCTCGCGACGAGCAATTTCTTGCTTTAGAAGATTTTCAGCATTTTCGATTCCTCTGTTTAATTCTATAAAGTCATTTTTCACTTCTTTTTCATTATTGGAGCCAACTATAACTATGCTGAGCTTTTTACGTGTGTTGGCGATTATTTCAAATTGGAATTTTCCCGGTTGATAGTAGTCGTCTAACGAACTTTCCATTCTTGACGCGTCAATTCGGTAGAAAACTTCATCTATCCATTTTTCTCTAGCCAGATATTTTCCTTCATTTGTGCCCAGAGCCAAGAAGATTCTGGGCTGTTCATTCTTTAGAAAAGTACCATCTTCAAACACTGTTTGAACATAGTTCCAGCTCAGTTTTTCTCTCTCAGTTACGCTGTGAAAATGCCTAAGGTTTAGGCGTGGATAAACATTAAATTCGATAGGCTTTAAATGAGGATTAAAAATCTCATAAATTACCACTAGAGCATTCTTTTTGTATGGCATAAATAATTTCTTACGAATCTCTATTCCTTCCACATTATATCTAAAAAATGGAAACGGATCTAACTTAAACTCTTGTAGAAAGTCTATTCCACGCGGCAGGATTCCGTGCTGGAACTGGTTTGAATGAATAGGCAAGGTTCTATCTTCAAAGATTATTTCTTCATCGAGTTTTTCCAGTAGAACATGACGTCCAGTTGGAGGGTTAAATGCCGATACTAAAAGTCCATGATGCTTCCGCGTATTTATTCCCAAAACCGTGGATGAAGAATATCCCCCCAGCCCATTAGTTATTATCCATTCCTTATGGATAGCGCTTTCAAAATTTCTAATAGCGTTTGAGTCTAAATGGATTATAGGCATGTGACTCAATCTTAAAACCTATCCCTTTGGAAGTATTATGGCGACGTTTCTGTTTCTTTCAACGCCAAAATGTCTGGCCACCGGGTTACATTTTGTTCTGAAGAGGAGGGCGTGGGGAATTTTTAAATCAAGTTCTGTAAGTGTTTCAGCATAGCCCATCCCCTTAGCAATTACAAAGTCGGCTTTGCTGTAGGCTTCCAAGAACTCTTTTGAGCACTCTTGCGGCTGTAAGCCTACTGCATCTGTTCCAGTTGTTATAACGGAATCGGCGATTTTGTCCATTCCTACAAAGCGCGCGTCAGCTAAAGTCGCATCATTTAGGACAGGGCCGCCCTTAACTGCAACAGTAACCTCGCAGCCTATATTCTTCAACTCTCTAACAAGCAGAGTGTCAAAGACTATTTCGCCAGCATTATCAGTTAAATACATGACTTCCTCCGCTTTTTCGGCTAGTTCATAAATTTCGTCAATTTCGTCTATAACGAGTTCTTCTTCAGCGTTTGCTATCAAATCCTTTAACTTAGAATAATCAAATTCATGTCCGGGAATGTCAAATTCCATTATGTTGCCTACTATGGCGCAGAGACAAGCCTTTCTGAATCTCTCTTTTTTACTTGCAGAATTACTTACTATCAATTCTGCTATTGGCAGGAATTCTAGGGCTTTTTTGTTGCTTAGATTTTTTCTTTCGGCGTATGGGTCCGGATTTCCAGTTATAGCCTTTATTATTCTGTCTCTTTGTGTTCCAATCCATGCTGGAGTTGCTTCGGAGCTGAATTTTTCCGATAGAAACTTGAATAAGGCTCTTAATGCTTTAAATTGCGTTTCTTTATCATTTGTTGCTGCAGCTATTTGTTGATATCCTCTATGGATGATGCAGACTGCGCATTCTGGCTCTATTCGCATAATGTTTCCCTTAAGGTTTCGTTATGGACTCTGCAAATTCTAGAAGCACCCTATATGGATTTTTCGCTTTCACAACTCCGCTTGCAACTAGGACTCCCTCTGTTCCGAGCTTTATAGCCGTTGCAACATCTTCACCCTGGGACACACCAGCTCCGCACAAAACAATTATTTTTGGATTGACGCCTTTAACCTTCTCAACCGTTTTTGTAACTACTTCGGGCTTCGCCTTTGAAACTGCTATTCCGGTAGCTATCAGCTCTGGAGGCTCCACAGCTACCATGTCCGGGTTCAAATTCGCTATTCTCTTGGCCAGCCGAGGGGTTCCTATACAAACGAGCGAGGTGAGGTCACATTCATGAGCTCTTTCAACTGCCTTAGCTATCTCATGGAATTTTAGGCGTTTTTCTGAATGGTTTATTATTGTGCCTACTGCTCCTGCCTCATGCACGGCTTCTGGAAGTATAGATCCTGTACATCTTCCCGGAGTTATTGGGTCGATGTGTTGAGCGAAGACTGGTATTGAAACTTCTTCAGTTATCATTCTTAAATCAACGAATTGAGGGGCAACACCAATGCATACTTCAGTTTCCAAGCTAACTTTCTCAGCTTTTTTAGCGAGTTCTAAAGCCTTTCTCCCTGTAGCTTCAATGTAGGTTTTAAAGTTTACAAGGATAAATGGGAGACGAATTTTAGCCAATTACTTTGCACCATATCTGAATAAAGAGCCTATTGAATTTAAAACAGTTGTTGCTATGGCTGTTTTCTGCTGAAAAATGGTTCTGGTAAAAGGTCGGAAATACGTGTAACTTTCACGCTTTTCCACATTATTTCTTCATTCTTAGCTTTAGCAGTTAATATTAAGGCTTTTCCATCCGAAAAATCATAAATATATTGTCTACATACGCCGCAGGGCATGGCATTCAAAACATTATCATCCTCAATTACTAAAGCAACCTTTAATATTCGCCTATTTCCATGCAGCACCGCATGATCTATTGCGCATCTTT
>Ga0164310_10000833_pt1 | contig 16909 bp, 19 predicted proteins | sample GuaBasSedimGuay1_FD_121795 | JGI IMG/M metagenome (GOLD analysis project Ga0164310, IMG submission 121795) | Subseafloor sediment microbial communities from Guaymas Basin, Gulf of California, Mexico - Guay1, Core 4569-9, 0-3 cm | ecosystem: Environmental > Aquatic > Marine > Hydrothermal vents... | reverse complement strand
TAACATTGCTGTCAATAGTTATACCACCACCGCTTTTATAAATCAATTGATTCGGATTTTGTTCAATAAACCGAATCATCACAGCACTATCTAATTGCTCACCATCAAAATATCCAAAAACACCGGTAAAAAATCCCCGCCTATAACTTTCTACTTCTTTTATAATTTCAAGCGTTTTTATTTTCGGCGCACCTGAAATCGAACCGGCGGGCAATAACGATAGTAAAATATCACCCATTCGTTCATGCCAGGTATTTTCTAAAACACCTGCAATTTCTGAACTCACTTGTAAAAGTGCTTTTGGACCGGCTTTAATTTTATCTATGTATCTGAATTTATTGACTTTTACTTTTTTTGCTACCTTGGATAAATCATTTCTAAGCAAATCCACTACCATTGTATGTTCCGCTTTTTCTTTTTCATCAGCTAATATTTTTTCACGAGCGTTTGGAATCAATGCATTAATGGTGCCCTTCATTGGATAGGTTTTAATCAAATTATTTTTTATACTAATAAACCTTTCCGGTGAAAAAGTCACAAATTGATTCTGAAAATAAAGTTTAAAGGGGGCTTGACTTGCAAAAAATATATTTAATAATGATGTATTAATTTCGATTTCAGTCGGAAAAGTTAAATTAAGTAGATAAGTATTGCCTTCAACCATTTCTTTGAGCACACGATTAAAAGCTACCGTGTATTGAGAAAGACTGATCGCTTTTTTTTTTAATAAAAACCGTTCACTTTTAAAATCATCACAATTGTTCACATTAGAAAAGCCATCAATGGAAAAAAATATCTGATTATCTAATTTATCCAGGGGCGCAATATAAAAATGCTTGATTTCAAAATCAATCACAAATAAAAAAGGAATTCTTGCTTTGCCTAATTGGTTTAATTTATTTTTCATGTTATTTGTATAAAGTACAATAATCTTTCAAGAAAAAATAGCCTGTGCAAAAATACTATTTTGATTTTTGAAAATTTTTGGCTGGAATGCCACCAAATCGTCTCGCTGAAAGAACCGCTAAATGCTCTGGGGTGACGAGGGATTCGCCCAATTCTGCCACATAAGCTTCAGCACGTTTTTTAACCATTTTACGTAAGAATGCGGGAATTCGCGCTATTCGCAGCGAAGCAGTCTGACTCCATTTAACGTTCATCGTGGAGGATGACTGCGCTTGAATAATTGAGCCGCCTTGAGGGTGATAAGCACACAATGGATCGGCATCCATTAAATCCTTCCCCGCCGCCAATGGGCGGGCGCGGCAACCGCCACACAATTTTTGATATTCACAGACACCACAATCCCCTTTAAGTATCGGTGCTCGTAATGTCTGAAAAACGGGAGCTTGATCCCAAATCTCCCAAAAGGAATGTTCGCGAATATTGCCCACTTCATTAGGAATATAGGGGCAAGCTGTCACACCACCCTCTGGCGTGATACGACAATAATGGGTGCCTGCGATACAGCCATCTCCTTCATTGCCGCTGATGCGATTAAGAGGGGAATCGGGATGACGCTGATAAGCAATCCGTTTGTAATGGGGCGCACAGCGAGGGCGAATAATTATTTCCTGATTGTTTGCCTGTGCTTCAATCAAATCAGTCAACACCTGTTCATATTGTGCTTCAGTTATATCAGAATTCAATTGAGCGCGCCCGGTGCAAACCAAAAAGAATACATTTAAAACTCGTGCCCCTAACAAACGAGCAAAATCAATCATCGCTGGCAGTTCTTTCGCATTATTTTCGGTCACTGAAAAATGGATTTGGAAAGATAAACCATAACGGCGGCAATTTTCAATACCTGTCATGGTTTGAGCCCATGTTCCAGCCCCCCCTCGAAAAGCGTCATGATAAGTGGGGTCGAGTGAATCTAAACTAATGCCTACCCCTAATACCCCTGATTTTATCAATGATTGTACCCGATGTTCTGTGAGCAAGACTCCGTTAGTGCCCACTACCATAGATAAGCCAAGTTGAGAACCATGAGCGATCAAGGTTTCTAAATCACGGCGCACGAGCGGCTCCCCACCTGTTAAAACAACCATCGTTTCAATGCTGCGCTGCGCAATATTATCCAATAAATGACACACTTCATTGGTGGTGAGTTCATTAGGGCTGCCATGTTGTAGAGTATTTGCATCTAAGTAGCAATGATGACAGGCAAGGTTACAACGGCGAGTCAGGTTAATAGCTAATAATAAAAGATTATTCATTTTTTTGTTTGTATTTGGGTAGTGATATATACTTTGAACCTTAAATTAATAGTTAAAGAAAAATATCATGATACAAAGATTTCCTTTATAATAAACTAAAGTATATTCAGACTTCTTTTAAAACAGCTGATTTATCAAATTTCGTTAAATATTTTGCCAATTTACCTGATTTAGACAATTAAAGATTATTGAAATCAATCAATTTGATACAGAATATTTTTTTTGAATTATTCCAATTCTCAAACAGAAAAAAGATAGCACGATGGCAATAAAATTGAAAAATGCTCATAAATCGCGTCCAAATTCTTCAGCTCGCAATCTCGACTACCAATTTTATTTCCTATTTCGGAGGCATTGGTGGAAAGATGAACAGCATCTTTATGAGCCGTTTGAAAAATTTGGTGCGCTTCAAAATATGGGTATCCAAATAGATAGCGATAAACGCTTATTTCGGCGCAATGCACCAGCACAAAGCCCTTTGGCAAATTGGCAAACGCATTTGAAAGCCGCCTGGGATGATATTTGCGAAACCTATCGTCAAGCCATTAGCCCAGACAATCCAGAACGAGGGCTGGATGAAGCTTTGCTATATTGCCAAGATAATTTATTGGGCGTGGCTTTAATTATCATGGATGAAGATTTAAAGCGGCATGAAATTACCCTGGATTTATACGGTTCACCACATCATAAGTTAGGCGAATCTCGTTTTAGTTATGATGCTGAAGCTGTATTATTTAGTATCCAGGATAAGGCGGGTGAGATGCCAGCACCTGCTACATTTCACGCCTTCACGCCAAGCCTAGATAAGCCTGCTCTAAAAACCTATAATTGGACCTTGTGCTTTGATAAACCTGTGCCCTATCTCATGCAAATGGAATCAACCGGCTTTTTAAATAATCCTGCTTTTGTCGTGTATGGATTAGCGCATGGCGATGCACTGACAGCCATTGAGCAGCAGAAAATTTGGCCAAACGCATTACAAAAAGTGTTATGTGGCACAGTGGGTCAAGATCAACCGATGAAAACGACGGCTATTTTGAATAGCATCATCGCACGCCTACTTATCAGTGAAGCGGTATTTGAAACGTTAGATTGTGAGGCGCGTCAGTTACGATTTGAATTGCAACGAAAAACGGCGCATTATTTTGCAACGCCTGATAAAAGTATCGAAGATACCCCCAATTCCGTGCTTGAAGATCAATTACGGGAAATGGAGGGCTTAGTGGCACAAACTGATTTTGCTTTGGGTCGTTTTAGCCAAGCGATTAAGACACTGCAAATTAATCATGAAAATTTTCAGTGGCGTTTAAATCATCAGCACCATGAGGAAACAGCATGGCAACTTGATTGGCAGAGTGGTAATCAATATCCGCCGCTATTGGAACCTTTGTATATAGGGCTAGAAAGCTTAAAGAATCATGTTGCCTATATTAACGGGAAATTGACGCATTTGAAAGGTGCTTGTTCCCGTTGGCGTTCTTATGTCACCGAAAATCGACAAGATTTGACAGAACACCTTGGGCATGTCGGGAATATCATTATTTTGTTACTCACCCTGGGCGAACTGTTTAGATATAATCGGGACCATGGGGGCTTTGGATTTAGCTTTTTAGATTATTTTGCGACGGTATTAAATCATCCAGTGACTTATCTGGCGATTATTATCTTTTTTCTGTTATTTGTCTTACGCCATTATGGCAAAATGTGGTTAAAATGGCTGAAGTATAAATTTAGCTCGGGTTAGATTTTTTTGCGCAGCAAAAAAACGTAACCCGACAAAGTGCTTAACAGATTATACCGAGCAGCAACTTGAAGACATTGATCCCAAATGTCATCGTAACCTTTTTACTGAGGTTGCTATATTGGAGTCGTCGGGTGTGTAAATATCTTGGTGGGCAATATACTTGCACACCCTACCTGGCTTATCAATCCTTGTAATCTTATACTGCACACGGGCACAAACTGAACTTTTCTTATTTGAGGAAGCCGCTGCACTACATAAAAGTTTAAATTATGCCCGCGTGCAGTATAGTCAAAATTTATACCATTCAACTAATTAAGGAAATTGAATACCATGAAACAAGTGGCATCCTTACGTTACGATGTTATTTTCAAAAAGGCTTTTAGTGTCCCAGAAATATTCACGGCTTTTGTCCATGATTTTCTGAACATTGAACTTGAAATTGACACTGTCGAAAAAGATAAAGTTTATGATCCACCTATTGGTAATGTTGCCGCCAAGTTTGACCTCTATGCAGAGGATAAGAAAAATCGGGTGATTGTCGATGTGCAGCATGTCCGTTTTCCTGATCACTATCACCGTTTTTTGCATTACCATTGTGCGGCCTTACTGGATCAAATCGTTCACTCCAAGGACTATCGTCCTGGTTTAAAAGTCTTTACGCTCGTTGTGTTAACCTCCGGTGATAGACATAAAGAAGATATCTCCATCATCGACTTTGACCCTAAAAATAGGAAAGGTAAACCTCTTCGAGAAATTGACCACAAAGTGATTTTTATTTGTCCTAAATACCTTGAAGACGATACGCCGAAAGAATACCGTGAGTGGATGGAGGCGATAGAAGACAGTCTGGGTGAACAAATTGATGAATCCAAATATACCCATCCGGAAATCCAGCATGTCTTTAAACTGATTGAAAAAGACAAAGTCACCCCGGAAGAACGTGCGAAGATGTTCGATGAGTATAGTATGGAAGCGGTGAAAAAAGAAAAAATCCTGAAAATTAAGGCGGATGCTAAGGAAGATGGCAAAAAAGAGGGCATAAAGGAAGGTGAACAAAAAGCCAGGGAAGAATCTGCTCGCAATTTGTGTTCTCTTGGCATACTGACAGAAGAACAGATAGCACAAACAACTGGATTAACCTTGGAAAGGGTTAAATCTCTCCAAGCTCAGTTCTGATATTGACAGCTTTAATGGGAATCTGTCATCGTAACCTCTTCACTGGGGTTGCTTTGTTGGAGTCGTCGGGTGTGTAAACATCCTGGTGGGCAATGTGGTTGCCCACCTTACCTGGCTGAGTCGTTACAATAATTGAATACAATTAGGAAGTGAATGATGAGAAAAGTGATTCTATATCCAGGAGAAGATGGTTATATCGTAACAGAATGCCCCAGTTTGCCTGGTTGTATTAGTCAAGGTAAAACGCGCACCCAAGCAGTTGAAAATATTAGAGAAGCCATTAGCCTTTATATTAAAACCCTTGTTGAAGATGGTGAATTGGTTCCAGAAGAGTGTGTTGAAATGGTGGAGGTGTGATGAGCAAATTGCCCGTTATCTCAGGTAAAAAATGCGTTCAAGCTCTCTCGAAAATAGGTTTTGTTATAAAATCCCAACAAGGTAGTATCTTAGTACGCATTGAGCCTAAAACACGCCTTAGTGTTCCTAACCACAAAGAACTTGATAAGGGTACATTACGTGCGATTATTCGTCAAGCTGGGCTAACGGTTGATGAATTTATTAACTTATTGTAATCATATGGAGTCGTCGGGTGTGTAAACATCTTAGTGGGCAATGTGGTTGCCCACCGTACTTGGCTTTCCATTAAGTCAGTTGCTCCAATTTCTTTAACCATTCATCGAAATGTGGATTTTCAGCACGTATTTTAGTTAGTCCAATTTCCATAGCAACGAGAGGTCCCACTGTGGGTTTGAATTTTGCGTAGTCTGGAAAAATGGCTTGAATCCATTTAGATGGCGCAAGGTTTTCATTGATGTCTTGTGCTGAAGGAAATTCAGAGCGTATCGAAACAAGTTTAAGGATTTCACTTTCTTTATTTGGATAAACTGTCGCAAACTGAGTGGGTTCAGAAAACAGTAATGCTTCAAATTCATGTTGTTGAATGTAAGGAATAAAGCGAGCATCCCCAATATCTGCTTGAAAATGGCTCTCTAAAATTTCAATTCGCTTTTGGGTACTTTTTTGTTTTCGGCTTTTTTCATAGCCAGTAAAATCATTCGGTAGCGCGTAAAAATCAACCATTGTGGTAAATCGAGCTTCTTGATGTTTATCCTGTTTAAGCCAACGCTGTAAATCTTTTTTGAGTTTAAGATAACTGGTGATACCGCCCTTATATATTTTACCCTGTTTGCGTCCGGTTTGAACACAACAGGCATCTGGAAAAATATTGAGACGTGACAACTCGGGTTTGAGCAACTCATCGACAAAAGTACGTTCCGTTGCTCCTTCTACTAAAAAATGTAAACGTATCATCGAGATGGATGCCCTCCTGTTACATTCTTTTCCCACAGTTCACTGAGTGTATATTCTTCTAACCATTCGCTTAATGATGCAGAATCCAAGCGTTTAAAAGAAGATAAACCTTGTTCTTGCCCAACAACAATCACCTGTTCTGGTTCAAAATAATCCAGAAAAGTGCAAGATTGGGTTGCCAAAATAATTTGAGTTTGTGCCGAAACGCTTTGGATGAGTGAAGCGATTATATGAATGGCATAAGGATGGAGTCCAATTTCTGGTTCATCCAACACAATCAGAACAGGTAAATCCGTTTCTGGTTGTAGCAGTAAGGTGATTAATACCATAGTGCGTAAGGTACCATCTGATAGCTGGTGCGCTCGAAATTCATAGTCACTATTTCGATCCTGCCAACGTAGTTGAATATAGTTAGGGTTGATTTCTGGTTTGAGAACAAAGTCTTTAAAAAATGGCGCAATCAAGCGAATTGTTTTGACAATGCGATCATAGTAGGGACGTTTGAACTCACGTAACTTATAAAGAATCGCCGCTAAATTACCACCATCACTCATCAAAGTATAATGATTGTCAATATCACAGTTGGCACGTAATCGAGCCGTATCAGATGTATCGTGAAAGTGAAATATATGATAATTTTCTATTTCATTGCTCACCACTTTTGCCATCAAATTGTTTTGGTATTCGCTGCTATTGAGAAGCGTTTCCTTATGTCCGGACCCTAAGCTTTGTTCAATCGGTTTGTCATCAAGTAAGCCTAAAAGTGATTCACCAGCGAATATCAAAGTATCCCCAACTGTGGCGGTTAAATGCAGACGATATTTTATTAAAGCCTTATTGGTATTGATAGAAAGACAAGCCAATATTTCTTTGGTAACGGATGCACCATAATGCAACAAACAATTAGCACCGCCCGCTTTACCAATATGCAATTGTAAACAATTATTTTGAAGCGATTTTAATAAATGAAAAATTTCAATGAGGTTTGACTTGCCTGCCCCATTTGCGCCGATCAAAACATTAATTGGCTTTAACTCAAGTTGCATTTGACGGATTGACTTAAATCCAGATAATTCCAATTTTTTTAGCATGGTTTGTGAGTGAGATTAAATATGGATTGTCATACGATTTATTGATATTATATAGCAATGGTTAATGGTTAACTGCCCTCCTTGTTGTGAAATTATTTATCTGATAAACTATAAAACAAATTTCGTTAACTGAGTCTATGAGGAGTCATATTATGAGTGATTTACAGCGTTATCTTGAAGAATACGTGACTGATATTAATCAGATTTTGCAGGATTGTCAAACAGATAAGGCGATGAAACAAGCGGCGGCTGAAAAATGGGAGAAAAACGATCCACGCCGCCAGGTTTTTATGATGCCGGCTATCAGGTTCCCAAATTCACCACCTAATGGTGAAGGGAGTGATGTACATTTGGAGAATGAATTGCCATCGTCACCGCCACCAGCGCCGAATGTCAAAAAATAGTTGCCCATTATAAAAGGGCAGAAATCCGATTTTTTAAAAATCGGATTTCTTTTCTAACAAATAAATGATTTCAATATACCTACTATTTTTCCACCATCGCCAAAAGTATAGGAACAAACATCTATAGTCGCTATGTTCTCTATTAAATTCATAAATTGCCATAATTCCCCATTAGTCACTACACCATATACAGTTGATATATTATTGTTTTTACGATCATTAAATATCCTAGCGGCTTCCATTTCTGCTATACATTGAGGCAACGCTTCTCCCAAATCACCTTTTTTAGCTTCTACTAATACAATAACAGGGGAAGTTATATATAGTTGGTTGTGACTTTTACTTATTAAACCATCTGGCGCACCTGTTAACCCTTTACTGCTATCTACATTAAAAGTCGTTCCTAAAAAAAAGCTTATAGGGATATGCCCTTCTAATTCAATTAATACCTGATCGACTATTAATGCTTGCCTGGCAGCTTCCGTACCTATGGTAACCGCTTTGGTATAGGTTCTTTTCATGGTTTCTATAAACCATTGAGACACTTCAACAGGTTCTATTCCGCTATATACTTTATTAGTTTCATTTATGACTATTCCTAATTCTTCATTTATTTGATCTAATGTTTTAAAATCACTATAAGCCATTGTTTAATCCAAATTTGTTAAGAGCCTTATAAAATCTTAAATTATTAGAACTTTTATGTCAAATAAAATGAGGGCAGAAATACCATTTTTTGAAAAAATGGTATTTCTTTTCTAACACCTACCCCTTCCGATCCACCTGCCCCAATACCGTAAACCCTGCCCAATAAAAAGCTTTTTTAAATGGATAATCACCGACTGTCTGCCCTGTATGGTATTCAACAGAAAAGCAGCATTCATCATTTATATCATTCAAATTTAATGTTTCCGCCAATGCTTCTAAATCTGAGATCGTCATATTCCGCACTTTTTGACGCGCCTGGGCAACGACTTGGTGCCAAGGTAAGGTATCATTTTCTTTGGCGATGGTGTAGAAATGGTAGGTGAAACAAATTGCCGCGACACCGTCACAAGACCATAAGGTACCAATAACGGTCTTTGCGCCGGCAGCGGCTAGACTGGGTCCTATCCCTATCGGGGTTAATAAGCCTTCGGTGTCTTGCCCATTGAGATTGGATTCACAGGCGGCGAGCATGATTAATTCTGCATTGGTACGCACGGCACTGGTTATCCATAAGGGCAGATGAATCTTTTTATCATTATCAAGGGTTAAAAAACTCCGGATGGGATCGTTGCGGAAAAAGAAGCCATGTGTGGATAAATGGGCATGGTGGCTATGTTCCAATTGAGAAAGGGCATCAAAGATGGAAGGGCAGGGCTTTTCCAATTTCGTGTTTAGCTGATTAGCGACCCATTGCCCGTCTTTGATCATACATTCCTTCTCGCCACTGGGATCGCAGATAACCCAGGAAGTAGATGTAGTAGATGTAGTAGATGTAGGGTGAGTAGGAACTTCGTTATAACCCACCGCCCCCTTTTTCGTATGCTGTAACCAATGCGCGACACTGATCTCTCGTACACATTTTGCTGCTAATTGGGGCAAGATTTCCCAGGGCAATTGTCCCAAAGGAGCGGGAAATATCAGGGTGATTTGTTGTAAGCCGGTTGCCCATTGATTTAAGGTATCGGCTAAGATTTTCACGGGTGGACTGTCCATGACTTTTCCCCAGTCTTGCACCTGGTCTCCCAAATTGCCACCGCGTCTATATTCTGCTTTCACTTCATCCAAGCCGCGCGTCCATTGTTTGATAATGCCTGTTTGGGTTTGTTCGGACCAGAGGTGTTCAAGGGCGCATTCATCAGGTAAGTCTTTGATTTCTAAGCTGTTTTTACCCAACCACAAGATGCGTAGGCGTTTTTGGATGGGATCAAAAAAAGGTTGTACCAATGCCTCATCATCATGGAGGTGGTTTTGTGCAGCACTGATAGAGGGTGGTTTTGAAATCCATTGATCTAAGGTTTTTAACCAAGTGGCTAAAGGAAGCCACATATCTTGCTCGGCAGGTTGATAGCCTTCGCTTAACCAACGTATGCTACTTTCTAAATCTTGCCATAACTGTTTACCTAATGTTTCCGCCCAATCTTCAGGCAGATGCAGCGTTAAACTGTTTAAACCTACCCGGCTGCGTTCTAAAATATCCCAGAAGGTTGAGTAATCAGCTTGCGGTTCAAGAACTTGATTGTAAAAGTCAGTTCGATAAAGTTCACTAACCGGTGGTGGCGTTTGTGGGCTTTCTTGTAATAGGGCTTTGGTCCATTCATGCACCGCTGTTTCTAATTCAGAATGACGCGGGTTACGATACAGGGTGGTGGCACGGGTGAAACGATGTTTTAACGTATTGAAAAGGGCTAAGATTTCAATATCGTCTTGTTTTTCAAGGCTTTGTTGTTCAAGCCACTTTGACACCGCATTTTCCAGTTGGTTTTCAATATCACCTAAGATAACGGCACTGAGTGCTAATTGGTAAGCGGCATGGCTGTATTGGTAAGGCGGCGCATCCTTTTTTTCACACTTGGCAAATAGGTTGCCATCAAACTTAGGATTATCAAGGCAAGTGAAAATTTGCGCTAATAATGGCACGGTGGTTTGAGCCATTTCCCAAGCAGCCTTTAAGTGTTTTGATAAGGTTTGCGGGGTATCGCTTAAGAGTTCGCGTAGCCATGTTTGTAATTCGGGTTGGGGCTTATTTTCTTGTTTCCAAGCAATTTTTAAGCGACGCACGGTTTCTGTATCCAGGTTTCTTAAATCCCAATACCAGGTTGATAATACCGGTTTATCCTGGTCCGTTGCCCAAGATTGCCAATGGCTAGGAGCATAAGCTGTTCGTAAGGTTTCTGCCCTTTGCCAAGGGAGACTGGCTTGCCATTTTTGCAGGAGAGTTTGGGGAGAATAGCCGGTTTGAACCGTGTCGCTGGCGAATAACATACCGAGGGCAATCGCCGGTAAATCTGCTAAGGGCTTGGAAGCTGCTGGACTCAGTTGTTTAAGAATCGCGTCTTTTAGCCAGGTGACCAGGGCGTATTCAGTTTTTTTCAGGGTCCTTTGCCAGTCATCATCCTGTTTGGCTAATGCGGCTTGTTGTTGGATAAGTTGTTGATTATTCAGTAATTTATGATTTAACCACCAACGTCGTAGGGGGTATAACCAAGCCTTTTTATTGAGTTTATCTAAGCTTTGCTGGAAGCGAGATTGTTCTGCTTGATACGCGAGGGCTTCTTGTACGTATGGTAACTGTCTTAAATGCGTAAAGTGATGATAAAGCGTTTGTAATTTTTGGTTAATCACCGCTTGTTCTAGGGCATATAAACCTTCACTGAGAATCAGCAGGGTTTGTGTCGGGATAAAACCAAAGTGACGATGAGGACGTTCTGGAGAATGCCACTTTAATAGGACCGTGTGTAGTAAGTCTTGGAAGGCTGCGGTGAAATCAGGGTAGGCAGGGGCGGTTTCTAAATAGACTCGCCAGTTGTGTAGTATTATTTCTGCCCGTTGCTTTACTTTAGCGAGACTTATCCAAGACCAGAGACCTAATGCGGGTAATTGCTGTATTTCTAAGCCTTTTTGTCCGCTGTTGTAGAGTATGCTTGATATACTGTCGTACAGACTTAGCACTTGTTCCAGCACCCCCGCCGCCGTTTCGCCTTGGGTTAAGAAGTTTTCGGCGTGTTTAATACCGCGTTGGTAAGAGTCTAATCTCCTCTCGGCATCATTGAAAGGCGCGGCACCCAGCGTAAACCCAGCGTTTTGGTACAGTCCTAGCACATATTCCCGCACCCCCGCCGCCGTTTCGCCTTGGGTTAAGAAGTTTTCGGCGTGTTTAAGTCCGCGTTGGTAAGAGTCTAATTTCCTCTCGGCATCATTGAAAGGCGCGGCACCCAGCGTAAACCCAGCGTAGTTGTACAGTCTTAGCACATATTCCCGCACCCCCGCCGCCGTTTCGCCTTGGGTTAAGAAGTTTTCGGCGTGTTTAAGTCCGCGTTCTAAACAAATAAGACTTTCTTCTGGATTGCTGAAAATATTCTGTGCAGCATCACGGGCTATATCTTGTAAAAACAAACTGGCAAAACGCAAGGCAGCCCGTTCTGAGGGTGTCTCGGCTTGGCTTAAACGGGTGTCTAAATCTTCCTCAAATTGCTTGACACGCCCTTGCCATTCTGCCAAAGCTAAAGTTTTGGACTCCGTTTCATAATAGATTTCTTTGGCGATTTGGACGGCGAGGGAGTGTTCTTCGGGGGTGAGGCGGCTGCCGAAAAAGTTGTTGACAGTTTCTTCGGCAAGTTGTTCAGGGGTTAGGTTTGGCATAGTTTATCCTTTTTGGTGAGTTAATATAAGTACAGCGGATTTTAGAATTTAACGGATTGATTTGTGCTGGGAGTTTAATCAGCCCTGATAAAAATCCGTTTGATTCCCTAATGCGTTGTACTTAGTTATGTAGGGTGGGCAGCGTGTTTTTGCAGCCCACCAGCCCAAACGAGAAGTGGGCAAAAAAAAACTTGCCCACCCTACATGGCTTTTTCGTGACAAAAGTCATAAAACGGATGCTTCGCGACTTAACACTGAAAAAATAGTGTAAACTATGCCTGGTGATTAAGTTTTTAAATACCAATCATAACGACAGGCACTTATAATTTAAGCCTTCGCGTAAACAAAAACCTGGCGAAGGTATTAATTTTATAGACAATCTACATTATTATTGTATATAATACTACAAATGATATTAAGTTCTAAAATTTTTCATCAACTCTTTTTAAATAATTGGAGAAGATAAGATGGCATTTTCATTAGTGATACCCAATGAAGTGATTTGGGCGATCAAATATCCCAAAAGACAAGTAGAGAATCAATTAATCAAAGAAATGGCATTTACCTTGTATGATCGGGAATTAACTTCCATGGGCATTGCCCGGCGATTTTCAAAAATGAGCAAATGGGCATTTATAGAAGGACTGGCAGAACGGTGTATAACGAGACATTACTCGACCGATGAACTGGAAGAGGACATGAACTATGCCAGAAGTTGTTAGTAATAGCTCACCGCTGATTCATCTTGCCAAAATGAATCAGTTAGATTTGTTACATGAATTTTTTGGTGAAATTGCGATTCCTCGTGCAGTTTATGAAGAATGTATCACTGAAGGCGAAAAACGTGAAGAAATTGTCACTATCAAAAATGCCGAATGGCTACATAGCTACACTTCTGCATAAGTGAGTACAGCGGATTTTAGAATTTAACGGATTGATTTGTGCTGGGAGTTTAATCAGCCCTGATAAAAATCTGTTTGATTCCCTAATCCGTTGTACTTAGTTATGTAGGGTGGGCAGCGTGTTTTTTCTGCCCACCAGCCCAAACAAGAAGAAGCGGTGGGCTACATGGCTCATACTTATTCTCCCATTTCGGTGGCGAGCGGTGTCACCAATTCATCCAGATGAGCGGTGTCAAGTGAGAGTTCATTAAGCAAGTCGCTTTCTGAAAACGGATTGTTGAATTTTTTCTTAAACCCATTGAGCGGCTTGATCATGATTCCTTCTTTTGTGACTTCCACCTCAACGACTGTACCGGCTTCAAAATGAGCTAATCGACTCAAGGGCTTGGTAATCCGTAAACCCAAGCCATTCCCCCACTTTTGTAGGGTTGTTTCCTGTCTCGCAAAGTGCATTATTTATACCTCTTGTTTAACTATTGTTTGAACTTTCATATTGAGGAAAATCATAGCAAGCGTTGGATGCACCTGACTTTTCTTGAATAGGTGCGCCTTCAGTTTATCGTTTTCAAACGGCAATAACCGCAATTAATGGTGCATCGGGACGCACCCTACGCTGGCTAAAGACGTTCAGAGTGATTATAATCTATAAATTTTTTTATCGTTAAATGTGTAATAACTGATTCCTTGTGTTGTGACACGGATAACTTTCCCCATTCGTTTGATTTTGGTATCAAACTCAGGTAGATTATACAATAATCTCAATGATTGTGGAATTTGATGAGCGTGTCTATCAGAAAGGGTAAAACAAACCACACAAAAGTGACAGTCTATTACAACCTTTTTCCAGAAATTTCTTTCGTTAATAGTGACAAAAGTGGCTTGATTTTGTCGCCTAAGTAATGCCGGGATAGCATCATCTTTGACAACCGTGTTAGGGCGTAAATCTATGATAAATTGGACTGTGCCCTGATACCATTTAGCTATTTCCAACTCAAGATTGCGTCCTAACAATTGTTCATCTAAAACAATCATTTTGCCCTCTCTAATACTGGCAATGTTTTAAGAAATTGGTTGGTAACCAATATCATTGCTTCAAGAATCGCTTCGCGTGAAACACGGGAGCGATATCCTTTGACAACGTCATCAATATTTTCACCACTGGCAATGCGTTCCAAAGTGCCTGTCATTTCAATACGGGTGTATTTAAAGGTGGGTTGTTCCCCACAAATACCGACTGCTCGTACAATATTATCGCTGAGGGGATAATATTGATAAGTTTCACCGTTTACAATTTCTGTCATGATTTGAGCCATCTATTTATTTCTCCTTATGAAAATTTTAGCTAAAAATCGCATTATCCCAGCTTTTGAGGAAAATCATACAATGCATCTGTATAAGTGAGTACAGCGGATTTGAGAATTTAACGGATTGATTTGTGCTGGGAGTTTAATCAGCCCTGATAAAAATCCGTTTGATTCCCTAATGCGTTGTACTTAGTTTTTGACAAGGTAGGTAAGCATGGTTCATCCTTTTTTACGTTGGCTGAAACTGTTTCGCTATATATCCTATCCTATCTATAATGCCAGAGACATCACGGATATACCCCCCGGTTTTATCGACTGTCAAGACTTCGTTTTCCAAAAGATAAAATTCCCACTCAACGCCATCGGTGATAATGCCATACACTTTGCGTTGATCAAATTGTTTGAGCGTCGCGTACATTTCAGCCAGACACTGCCCTATGCCCTTGCCGATTTTGCTGGGTTTGACTTCGACTACTGAGATGATTGGTGTGACAAATTTGTACGCATGTAAACTCAACGCACAATCATACTTTCCGTTTAACTGATGAGGTAAATCGGTGGTTCGAAAAACGCTCCCACATCATTAATAATACACGCACGTAATAAGACAGGCGTGACCAACAGGTGGCTACGTGTCGCTTCATTCGCCGCATCATTATTGAGCGCGAAACGTGTTTTGATTTCATCGACTGCTTGTTGCGTTTCCTGGTATTCATTGCCACTGGGTGTTAAGCGTTCAAACAAATTGCCTCGTGCAGTTTGTACGTAAAAAATTTTTTCGAGTTTATCTATTGAATAGCCTTTGTACTCACTAAATGACATATTTAATATCTCCAAGCATGAGAGATGCCCTGCACAACTCTCGTTTAGAAATTGTGCGAAAGAAAAATCTCCCAATGACTTTCCAGTAGATGTAGGGTGGGTAGAAAACCCACCAACTATGTGTTCGCCCTTAACTGAATGGCATTGCTCCGAAGCTTGCTAAAATCGCTAAAGTTTTCCAGCAACAAGCTATAAAACTGCTGTAAAGCCTCAACAACCCTTCGATTAGTCGATAATTGAGTTATCAATTGTTCGCGTTTTTCACGACGTAAAGTTTCTGGTTTGCTGATGATTAAATACAACAAGTTTTGAGGTACCATAATAAATTTAAGCCATTTATCATCAGACGCATCTTGTAAAGCACCTTGTTCAAAGCGGTTTAAAGTGGCTTCGTTCCATTCCAACATAAGGCTTAATTCAGTTAGCGTTAATCCATAGTCTTCACGCCAATGACGAATTTCTTCTGGTTGTACCAGATGATGACGGCTGCGATACTCACGATAAGCCTCCTCTAAGGCATCATGCCCTAAGCTACTGGTAAATTTTTCACCGCAAGCTGGACAATGATAAAATTCTTCTATGGTTTCAATTGCTTCACCACGCACCGTGATGATCACGGGTTCTCTTTTTAGTTCAAGTGCATTTTCATAGTCACAATTTAAACAGTATTCTAGCATGACTCACCTATTTTGCAATAAAATCAATAATATAAGATAAAATGGATTAACGATAGGGATAATTCAAAGGTTTTGTCGATTCATGAAACGAAATGCAAATTGCGTTTTTTCGTTTTTCTTCAATGACCAATTTAATATAGATATTGTATTTCAGGAAATAACCTTCCCCGGCGAAGCTTTCGAGTGTTTTTTTCTGGTTGCATTTTTTGAGTCTCCTTAATATAGATATTCAAATTATATGACATCTTGCAGATGTGAGTACAGCGGATTTTAGAATTTAACGGATTGATTTGTGCTGGGAGTTTAATCAGCCCTACATGGCTGACTCCATTTATTTTGATGAAATTCTTTTTCTAAACATCTATATTATGATAGAATGTTTGATTGACTTTTAATTAATTAACAAATTAATTGTGACAAAAACTTCACAAGCCTCGAACTGAAATATTAAGGTAAAAAAATGATACAAGCAAGAACCGAAGCAGCGAAAGTCAACTTTCAATTTTCGGTAGAAGTGAAACTTAATAAGCCGATTAATAATTTACATCCAGAATGTATTCAAACAGCGATTGAGAGGCTTATTACCGATAACCTCCATGCTTTTAGGGGTAATTCACCTGAGGAAATTTTGCTCAATGTTTGGGTTTCTCCTAAGAACAAATTTATGGAACAGGATTTTGGAAGACAACCAAACTCACAGCTCCCCATTGTTACTGAAAAACAAAGAAAAGAAATGTCATTAGCCCTCCAAGAACTAGGCGATGAAGACTTAGAATGGACAAACGACATCATATCTGCTCGGAAAAACAAACAATATCTTCACCCTTTTTTTGACAAATAAATAATGACAAAAAATTCTGATGAACGTTTATTAGATACAAATATCTGTATCGCTTACATGAATGCGTGTGC
>Ga0164310_10000832_pt1 | contig 16954 bp, 22 predicted proteins | sample GuaBasSedimGuay1_FD_121795 | JGI IMG/M metagenome (GOLD analysis project Ga0164310, IMG submission 121795) | Subseafloor sediment microbial communities from Guaymas Basin, Gulf of California, Mexico - Guay1, Core 4569-9, 0-3 cm | ecosystem: Environmental > Aquatic > Marine > Hydrothermal vents... | reverse complement strand
CTCTATTTGTCTCACATCTTCAACTTCTCTGAAGTCATAGAACTTCTCTGAGATTTTTATTGGAGCGTAAAGTGTTCCCCAGTCTTTTAATCGCTCTAGGAACTCATAAGTATTTTCCTTCGGTAACTTAACATATCTCAACTCCACCACCCCTTTTTTCTAAAGCCTCTGCACACCAACGATTTATCTTGTACATTAAACATCAATCATAGTCCCCTAGATCTATAAAAAAAGCTTTCTAAACCCTTAGTTTCCCAACCAAAGGTTTAGAAAATCCTTAAAAATTTTACATATATCTAGGCATGGAACACTTATGATCACGTGGACATAAATGTGCATGCTTATATACTGGAGGGAAAAATATGCAAATCATCACCTGCCCATACTGCGGAGCCGGATGTAGAGCATATGTAAAGAAAGAGCTATCTCGCCCGTTCATGATAGAGTATGTCACGGATATAAATGTTCCCAACGACTTCGGAAAACTCTGCCCAAAAGGAAATGCTATGTTCGAACACATGATCAGCAAAGAGAGATTAAAGGTTCCATTGAAAGCCATTGAAGAAGGAAAATTTGTAAAAATAAGCTGGAAAGACGCAATAAATGAAATTGCTTCATTTATTAGGAGCTACATGAAAGACGACCCCAATAAGCTTATGTTCCTTGCTGGAGGTAAGGTAAGCAACGAATCCGCATATCTTTTCCAGAAATTTGCAAGAAACATTGGGACAAACAACATTGACAATACCAGCCATTTCTGCCACGGAGTATCTGTAAAGGCAATATTAGACTCAAACTTTGAAAGAAATTGGGCAACATATGAGGAGATTGAAGAGAGTAACCTGATAGTTATATGGGGAGCTAATCTAGCAGAGACATTTCCCCTAATTTTTCGCAGAGTTCTAAAAGCAAAAAGTAAAGGTGCTAAAATTATTGTTATAGATCCAAGAAAAACTAAAACTACAAAATTTGCCAGTGCCCACCTGCGCCCATTTCCTGGCACCGACATTGCACTAATAAATGCCCTTATCAATCTGCTGATGGAAAGAAGAAACGCAAAGAGTGTCCTTTTTACAGCATCTGATCTGGAAATAATAGGGAAATACTCCCCAGAGTACGCAGAAAAGCTAACTGGGATACCGGCCGGAGACATTGAAAAAATTGCGAGAGAAATTATTCTTGCAGAGAAGGGCAATATTTTGTGGGGCTCTGGTATCGCTATGTATTCCAACGGATATGATGTTATCAGGAGTGTCATAACACTCGCTTCAATGGCAAACTTCAAAATCCTACCCTTGGCCGGACAGAACAATTCTCAAGGAGTCACAGATATGGGAATAATGCCTGATTTACTGCCCGGATACAGAACATATGACGACATAGACTTTTTCAAAAAGGCATGGAAAAATGATGAGCTAAGTGATGAAATTGGGCTCGACATTGCAAAATCAATTAAAGAAGCACAAAAAGGCAACATCTCAGCATTTTATATTATGGGAGCCAATATTGCAGTAAGCTTTCCTGAGGCCGAAAAGGCCCTAAAAAGCACAGAGTTCGTTATTGTCCAAGATATATTCCCAACCCAGACCACAGAACTTGCAGACATTATACTTCCTGCAGCCACATTCTTTGAAAGCGATGGTTCGACAACAAACGTTGAAAGAAGAATTCAATGGAGCCCTAGAGTAAAATGGCCTCCAAAAGACGCCAAACCTGACTGGGCGATTTTATGCGAGCTAGCAACGGCAGTAGGATTGGAGGGGTTTGGTTTCTACTTCCCAGAGGAAATTCTCCATGAGATAAGCACTCTAGTCCCACAATATGCGAATGCTGATCCCCGCACTTTAACAAGGACCCCTGAAGGGATTATATGGAATATGGGATCAAGTTCCCAGCCCACAAAAGTATATACCTCCGATAGAATGCCCTCTTTTGAACCTCCCGTCATGATTACTGTGAGATATGTAGGTCAATTCCAAACCGGAACAATGACCAATAGAAGCCCCTCACTAAAAGCTCGGTGGCAGAACCTGCCTATTCTGATAAGCGAGGAAGATGCCTCAAAGTGGGGGATAAAAGACGACGACAGGGTTAGGCTTGTCTCCGAAAACGGAGAGTATATCGGAACCGTGAAAGTTTCCAAAACAATCCTTCCGGGCACTATTAAGGCTCCTTGGCACAATGGTGCCAACCGCATAATGAGCTTGAGGATTGATGAGGAAACTGGTTTGCCCCAGATGAAGGCATGTTCTTGTACAATTGAAAAGGTGGAGTAAAATGGAAAAAAGGGTCTTTATTGACTTTAGGAACTGCATAGGGTGCAGATCCTGTGAGGTCGCCTGCGCTAGAGAACATCATGGGAAGGCCAATATCACGCTCATCGAAACATCAGAGCTACTTATGATGTCCTTTAACTGCAGACACTGTGAAAATGCCCCTTGTATGTTGGTCTGTCCTGCCAGGGCGCTTTATAGAGACGAAGGTGGGGCAGTGCGTGTTAAGTATCAAGAATGCATAGGCTGCATGTTTTGTTCTATTGCATGTCCATTCGGAACGCCAGAGTTCGTCAGCGAGTTGAAGATTATGATGAAATGCGACCTCTGCAGTCACCGCAGAGATGAAGGGAAGCTCCCAGCATGTGTGACAACCTGCCCGACGGATGCTCTAATTTTCGCCAGCGAAGAGGAGATACTCCAGATAAAGGTCAGGCAAAACCTCACAAAGATAGAGGAGCTCGTCAAGAAGGTTGAAAAGATAATGGGGGGAACCACATGATATTTGAGCTCATTGCGCTTTCAATAGTCCTTGCGTATGTCGGTGCAGTATGCTTCGCTCTGGATGATAAAAAAGCAGATACCCTAATGCTGCCCCTTCTATGGTCTTCGACAATCTTTCAGGTAATTGCAGGTATTCTATTTTACTCATCTCCCTCAACTATTCATATGAAGTTGCTGGTATCTAAAAGCCTTGGAGAAATATATGGCTTCATAATTGACTCAACGAGCATATTTACTGCCCTAGTGGTGTCATCTGCCGGAGCGATATTCTTAACATATGCAGTCAGGTACATGGATGACAAAAACCTTGGACATCCACACAGAAACCAGAAAGGAAGATTCTATGGGTGGATGATGATATTTCTAGGCTCAACATTGGCGTTCATATATTCTTCAACGATTCTGCAAATGCTGATATTCTTTGAACTTATGAGTTTGGCATGTTGGGGTGTTGTAGGATTCTACGGAAGCAAAAAATCGGAAAGATCCGCTCTCAAAGCTCTTTTAATACCAAACTTTGGTGCAGTGGTAGGATTCTACACGGCGGTAGCATTTGGATTCAAATATGGAGATTTCGGTTTAGGATTTCTTGGTAACCTGCCAGAGAACGAGAAGCTGATTCTATTCATATGCCTCATGATTGCAGCTTTCACAAAGAGTGCTCAATTCCCATTTTACTCATGGATTCCGGATGCTATGGTTGCACCAACGCCCGCGTCAGCGTTTCTGCATGGAGCCGCAATGGTCGAGATGGGTGTTTACCTACTGATAAGGGTCGTCCAGTCTATGAACCCACCAAAGGAGACATTTTATCCAATGGCAGCAATCTTATCCCTTACAATGATAATATCTATCCTCGCATATCCCAAACAAACTGACGCTAAGAGATTGCTCGCCTATTCAACAATAGCCGAGTGTGCGATAATGTATATTGGAGTTGCGGCCGCTGTCCTCGGTCACCCGGTCGGGATTAAAATCGCGCTGTTCCAGCTCATGAACCACGCCTACCTGAAGGGTCTCGCGTTCCTCACGGCGGGAGCGTTCACATACTACTACGGCACCCTAGACATGACAAAAATAAGGGGTCTTAAAGAAACTCCTATATTGGGATATGGCTGGGCTATAAGCTTACTGGGACTTGCAGGGTTGCCACCTTTCGGCATTTTCTTCAGCAAGCTCTATCTCTTCCTTAATGCAGGTCCCCTCTATAACTCCCCCCTTGGAACTCTGCTATTAGCGCTGGTCTTGATGGACTCGGTTGTATTGCTAGCAGTCGGGCTAAGGAGCATCAATTTAATGGTATTCAGCGAAGGAAGTAGGAAGAAAGTTGATGCGATTGTAAAGGGCGCACTAGTCGGGCTAATACTTCTCTCGCTGGTTTCGGCATATATGGGATACTTCACATTGGAGGTGATATAAATGCTATTTGCACTCTTATTCATTATTGCGAGTATAATTGGGCTGATAAAGCGAGAACAGGTCAAAATCGTCGGATTATTATCTGCCTTAGCTTCATTAGCTCTGGTAGTCGAAGCACTTAGCGGTATTGATGCCACGTACTCCATCCTTGGGTTGGAATTTGCCTTCATGACGGATACCATATCAAGGTACTTCTGCATACTCGTGGGAATCTCAGGTCTTGCGGTCTCACTATACACCGCGGAGTACATGGAGCCGAGGCACCTAAATCTCGCCGCATACTCGGTGTTCATACTTTCAATGGCACTTATAGTGCTCAGCAGGGATTTCTTAGAGTTCATAATATTCTGGGAGCTCATGACCATAGCCTCATATGTGCTGATAGTTACATATTACGACAATACCGAGACCAAGAAAGCAAGTATCATTTATCTCGTTGCTATGCACGCCTTCAACACCGCTCCTCTCTTGCTGGCCATAGGTGCTATTTACAGCCAATTTGGGACTCTCGACTACTCCACCCTGCAAGGAGTCTATGTACCAACTTGGGTAATCTGGGCATTTCTACTTGGCTTCATTTCAAAAGCCGGCATATTCCCTGTACACTTCTGGCTTCCAGAGGCACACCCCGTTGCTCCGAGCAACGTGTCCGCACTCCTGAGCGGTACGATGCTGAAAATGGCCATCTACGGCATGATTAGGGTCGTCGAGCTTTTCCCCGGAAGCGAGGCAATTGCCAGGACAATGGTGGTACTTGCAATACTCACAATAGCAATTGGAGCGATAATGGCCCTGGTTCAGAAGGACATAAAGAGGCTCATGGCCTATTCGAGTGTCGACAACATGGGATATCTGTTTTTGGCACTCGGAGCATACATAATGCTGGACAGAGTCCTCAAGAAAATCGCGTTCTTGGCTTTACTGCTCCACGCGTTCAACCATCTCGTCTTCAAGAACCTGCTCTTCATGCTTTCGGGCAATGTGCTTCACGCCACCGGCAGAAAAGACCTCGAACTGAGGGGTCTTGGAAAGAAAATGCCCTTTACGGCAGTTATGTCAGTTGTAGGAATCCTCTCCGTATCTGCGGTACCACCCTTAAATGGTTTCATAAGCAAATGGCTAATTTACCAAGCAACATTCCTATCAAAAGACCCTCTACTGGTTGGGGGGGGCGTAATAAGCTTGTTTGCAAGTGCATTAACCCTAGCCGCCTATATCAAGATATACCGCATTTTTACGGGAGAACCCAACGTGGAAGCCCATGAGGCGGCCCCGCTTATGCTCGCGGGAGAGGCCATACTGGCATTCCTGTGTGTGGTCGCTGGAATATTCCCCGGCATAATAGCTAGGATCATAAACGTTGACGTCGGGAACCCGTGGTTGATTTCAATAGGAGGAGCGACTTTCAACGCACTGCTGTTTGCGGGCACACTATGTTCTTTCATAATCGCAGCAGCAATAGCTTTGCCCACAAAGAAGAACTTGGACGCCCCGTGGACTACAGGCGAACCCGTTGATGAATTTGAGCAAAAGCCCGAGCACATGTTCACCCCAATTGCAAAATTCGGGAAAAAACTCAGCTTTATAGGTGAAAGAATTGAAGAAAGGTTCTCAAGCTTTGAAAGGTGGTATTCCTCCAAAGATCTGGGGTACCTCGATGAGATAATGTTTATGCCCGTGATAAAGCTGATAGAAGGTACCTCCTACGTGATAAAGGAATTATCCAAGAATCTGAATGCCCTGCTTGCAGTAACATTCTTAGTCCTGTTCACAATAGTCTTGACTATGGCCGTATTGGCGGGGGTGATCTGATATGGAACTCCTAGGAGCAATCGTCGCACCATTTTTGCCTCCATTATTAGACGGAGTTGCAAGAAAAGTAAAGGCTTTGATCCAAAACAGAATGGGGCCATCAATTTTCCAAACATGGTATGATATAATTACATTGCTATCGATGGAACCCACACTTCCCACAGGATCACTTGCATTCAGACTTGCTCCATATATTGCCCTTGCAAGTGCTCTTTGTATGGCTTTCATGCTACCCTACGGCTCAAACTCAATAATAAACTTCGGAGGGGACCTCATAGCGTTTATATACGTTTTTACACTGTTTTCCGCAGCTTTAGTGTTTGGAGCTTTAAGTGTGGAGAATTCGTATTCTCACGCAGGAGCCAATAGGGAACTAACGCTATCGCTAGTGTTCAAACCACTCTTCACAATTACAATCGGTATATTCGCCCTCAAAACTGGCTCGTTAAGTATAACTCAAATCGCCCACTCAATATCTCCAAGCCTATCAATTGTAGGGGCCTACTTACTGCTGCTCTACGTCGCATATGTCGAAGCAGGATTCATACCCTATGACATTGCAGAAGCCGAAACGGAAATTCTAGAAGGCCCGCTCTCAGAGTATAGCGGCAGACTACTCGGTCTGCTAAAATGGGCCCTTCAAATAAAGAGATTTGCAATGATTTGGCTGTTTGCATCTTTTGTAACTCTTCCCATAGCGGAAGGAGTATTTGCCTTTGTCCTTCAGATGATGGTATTTTTGCTCGCTTATCTTTTGATGGTGACCTACGAGTCATTAAATGCCCGCTATAGGCTCGATCAAGCAATGAATCAAGGAATGAAGGGCATTGTTATCGGGGCGGTACTTACGATAATCGCATGGCTGGGATGGTGAGAGTATGATAAGGGAGTTTGAAGAAAAATTTGGTCCAACACTTGAAAAAAAGGTAATTGCAAAAAACAAAGTATTGTATACTCTAATGGTGAGAAGAGAAGACTTCATCAATATGACCAAATATATCCTAAACAGGCCAAATACGAGGCTTTTCACAATGGTTGGGATGGACGAGAGAAATACTGAAGAATCCTTTAGCGTTACATACTGGTTCTTGGACTGGAAGGCTCAAGAAGTGATTGGAATAAGGCTCTACGTTCCTGAAGAAGAGCCATCCTTCCCGAGTGTGGGAGCTATCCATAAAGGGGCAATATGGTTTGAGAGGGAAGTTCAGGATTTACTGGGCCTAGAAGCAGAAGGACTTCCCGATCCAAGAAGGCTGATACTTCCCGATGACTGGCCGGAAGGAGTCTACCCATTAAGAGAAGACTTTCAGTACTACCACTCTCCAATGGGGACAAGAAACTACCCATACCGGGAACCAAAGAATAATTCCACGGTACACCCAATGGGACCATACCACGTTGCATTGGATGAACCAGCACACTTCAGGCTTTTTGTCAAAGGTGAAGAAATCGTTGACGTTGATTATCGCGGATTTTACTCCCACAGAGGTATAGAAAAGCTTGCAAGAGGCAGGCTGAACTACAATCAGGTTATCTTTATTGCAGAGAGAGTCTGTGGAATATGCGGTTTCGCTCACTCAATAGCATATGCACAGGCTGTTGAGGAAGCCGCCAAGATTGAAATACCCGACAGGGCAAGGTACATTAGAACAATCCTTCTTGAAATCGAGAGACTCCATTCACATTTGCTCTGGATAGGCGTTGCAGCTCACTTAACTGGGTTTGACACGGGATTCATGCGTTCATGGCTAATTAGAGAAAAAGTTATGGAACTTGCCGAGCGGCTAACAGGTAACAGAAAAACATACGGTTTAGCTCTTGTAGGTGGAGTTAGAAGAGATCTCCTAGATTACAGAAAATCGCTAATTTTAGAGACAATCAATAAATTAAGAGGAGAAGTGAACGAACTGGTGGACATGCTCCTCGCTACAAAGAGTTTCATAAAAAGGTGTGAGGGCATCGGCGTACTTTCAAAAGAGAAGGCAAGGGAGTGGGACACAGCTGGACCCTTGGCAAGGGCCTCCGGAATTGATTATGATACAAGAAGAGACCTCCCATATGCGGCATACGACGAACTGAGCTTCAATGTTCCGGTCTACAAAGAAGGAGACGTTTTGGCAAGAGCTCTCGTGAGAATTGATGAAGTAAAGGAGAGCATCTCCCTCTTGGAGCAGGCAGTTGACGCAATTCCAGGCGGTCCAGTAATGGCCGAATTCAATGAAATTCCAAGCTGGAGAGAGGGCATATCCGCTGTCGAGGCTCCAAGAGGAGAAAATACTCACTATGTAATGACTGGAGAGATCAATAGAATCTACAGATGGAGGGTGAAGGCCCCGACGTACAACAACCTCCAGGCAGTTTCGGATATGCTGAGGGGCTACACAATAGGCGATGCTCCGTTGATAGTGGCCTCGATAGACCCCTGCTACTCGTGTACGGAGAGAGTTCAGGTTGTGGACATAGAGTCAGGAAAAGCGAAGGTAATTTCATTTGGAGGGATGGGAACATGCCCATAACAAAATACTATCCCTTCGAACCAGAGCAGGCACCCCTCGAATACAGAGGAGTTCCCGAGATAAACCCACATCTCTGTGTAGGATGCGGCGCATGTGTAAATGTCTGCCCCCCGGACGCACTGATCAAAATAGATGACTATGAAAACGGAACCAGAAAAATAGTACTCGACATCGGCAGATGTATAAGGTGCGCGAGATGTGAAGAGGTCTGCCCAACTAGAGCCATAAGGTTAACAAGAGAATTCGAAGCAGCGAGCAATGATAGAATTTGTCACGTGGAGATAGTAGAGCTGAAACTTGCCAAGTGCAGAGAGTGTGGAAAATACGTTGACTATACGGAGAGACAGCTCCAAAAGGTTCTCTCTTTAATACCCCCCGGCATTCTTGAGTTTGACAGAATAAGAGAGAAGCTTCCTCTTTGTCGAGAATGCAAGAGGCTCCTAACAGTTGTGAATGCCACAAAATTCGAGGAGGAGATGAGAGAATGAAACTCAGATCTGTGTGGGTCTTTCACCTCAATACCGGAGCATGCAACGGATGTGATATAGAGATACTCGACATTCTGACTCCTTATTATGACGTTGAAAGGTTGGGTGTCAAGCTCGTCTCAACACCCAGACACGCTCATGCCTTGCTGGTAACAGGGCCGTTAACAAGGCAAACATATTATGCTGCCAAAAGGGCTTACGAAGCAATGCCTCCCAAGCCGAGAATAGTTATCGCCATAGGCACATGCGCCTGCAGTGGTGGAATATTCTACGATAGCTACTCCATTAGGCGAGAATCTGAAAGACTTAGGCTGGAGTACCCAAGGACTGGAGGGGCTTCTGAATTCCTCCCTGTGGATGTGTATATTCCCGGATGTCCTCCAAGACCTGAAGAAATACTCTATGGACTTGCATTGCTGCTTGGGCTTGCGAAAAAGAAGTTATCCCCCCGCCATTATGTAGGAGAAGAGTTCGTTCTTCCACGCACACAATTCAAAGCATGGGTAGAGGTCATCCTTAAAGCGAAAATCAGGAAGGAACTTGGATACTTCGATGGCTATAAGCTTCTGGAAAGATTCATGGAGCTAGTAGATATTGCGGAAACCCCCGAAGCACTTCAAAGACTTGTAGAAGAAGCAAAAACCAGGGAAAAGGACAGTCGAATCAGAGATGGGCTGGACAAACTCTATTCATACTACTTAGAGGTGGTGAGAACATATGAAGCTCTACTTAATCAGAAAAGGGGAATACCTAGAATTCAAAAATGAAGTTGCACGGGTACTCGATCACTTTGAATCCAACTTTTCAACTGAGGAAGTCATAGCAGAGGTTAGCAAGAAGACCGCTGAATTAGTGGAGAAAAAAGTTACAGACTTGAACGCCTATCCGGAGGAAGAGAGAGAAATAATAGCCAAATTGCTTCCTGAAATAGAAAAGAGCCTTATAGGTGTGGGGAGGGTTTTTAATGATTGACAAGGTAATTTACGTTCTGTTTGCAATATATGGGCTCTCCGGGGTGCTCTACTTTATCAGACTAATTAAAGGACCAAGCATAGTGGACTCAATTTTAGCTGCAGATTGTGTATCCTTAGATGTTGCACTAATAGCGCTACTGCTATCCATTTACTACAAAAACTCATTCTTGGCAGTTGGAGCGCTGTTCTTGGTACTCTGGGCATTCATTTTGGACGTATTTGCAGCTAAATACCTCACAAAAGGGGAGGTGGGAACTTGATCCTCACACTCATGGGACTCATACTCCTGTTCATGGGGGCAGTATGTGATCTCCTCGGTGCGATGGGGATGCACAGGTTTAACACATTCTACCTTAGACTCCATGCTGCAACCGTAGGTACTGTTGGAGGGAAGTTCTATCCAATACTTGGGGTGGCGTTTATAGCCGCTGAAAAGGGCCTATGGCCAGTGGTTGGAATTTCAGTACTTACAGCACTCCTTGTTCTAATCACAACCCCCGTTGGGAGCCATGCACTGGCGTATGCCGCGAGCAAGGCGAGGATAGTGGAGATGGAGCTGGACGAGTTCAGGGGGGAGGGAGATGCTTGAGCTGGCGGCAGTTTTCCTCCTGTGTGCAGTGGTTCTGAGCTACCTTATAGTCATAGAGACTGACTTATTGAAGGCCGTCGCTTATTCTGGCGTCTTTGGGGGACTCATACTGATGACACTGTACGTTCTAATGGCCCCCGACGTGATTCTTGCATATGTTGCGATATCCGTGGGGCTCTCCACGGGCCTGATGGTATTCATAATAAGTAAAACGACGAGACATGAGGTGGTCTAAAGTGAAAAAATTAATTACCCTCTCCATCATACTGCTGTCCGTACTGGCAGGGGCATACTATTTATCTTCATACCTAACTCCAAAGATTGAATTAAACGCACTGGGCGAATTTTACATTAGAAACAGCTACTTTGGAGAGTATTCATCTGGATCACCAGAAGTTGTAACCGCAATTCTCTGGGACTACAGAGGGCTTGATACGTACTTTGAAACTGCAGTCCTGTTCATGGCAATAATTAGTGCTGTCTCAATCTTTAGGAGTATGCCCAATGTAAGCTTCCACCCACGCGGTTTCACCAACATCACCAAAACAGGTGTAAAAATAGTCGGCCTTGTCACGTTTGTAGCGGCGGCCACAACTGCATTCCACGGTCACATAACCCCCGGAGGTGGCTTCCAGGGAGGTTCCATGCTGGCAGTGGTACCCCTTTTAGTAATAGTCGGATTCTCAAAGAAAACCCTTGAGAAAAATGGGTTTAACAAAGAGCGAGCTCTCGTTATAAGAACAATAGGTCTCCTCACAATAGCTCTCGTCGCATTTTATCCCGCCTTCATAGGGAAATACTTCATGCAGAATCTACCAATATACCCAAAGGAAATCTACGGAATGCTGGCCAGCGGGAGTCTTTCACTCTTCAACATGGCCGAGTTTTTAGCGGTTGGAGCAGGGTTCACGATAATATTCCTGCTTCTTTCAAATCCTGAAGGGGGGAGAGAAGCATGACGTTTGCCCTCGCGTTGATAGTGAGCAGCATAGCCGCGATTATCATAATCTCACTATACGGCATAGCAGTGAGACCAAACCTCGTGAAAAAGATAATCTGCCTGGGCATATTCTCCGACATAATCAACGTGGCGGTCATACTGCTGGGATACCGCGCCGTTAAGAACCCCCTCCCGCCAGTGCTCACGGACTATTCGCAAAAGGGCATTGAGGAGCTCGTTACAGGGGCTGTTGACCCGCTTCCGCAGGCCCTTACCATCACCGCAATAGTGATTGGACTTGCAATAACTGTGCTCATGGCATATGGTGCAATTCACATCCAGAGAAAGTATGGCACTGTGGACGTTAGAAAGCTCGCGAGGTGGGAGGAATGAGGTTTTTGCCGGTGACGCTACTTGCGTTCATAGTGTACATCATAATAACGGGCTCAATGACGCTCTATGACATTACAACTGGAATAATAACTGCAATCGCTGCAGGTCTGCTCTTTGGTAAATATCTAGTAAAAAATCCACAAAAAGCTCTCAACCCCGCAAGATGGGCCGCTATGGTGGCCTATTTCATCAAGTACATCACGATAATCGAGCCAAAGGCGCACCTGGATGTTATAAAGCGCATAATCTCTGGCGATACAAACCCGGGCATTATAAGGGTCCCGATTACCGTAAAAGATGAATACGCCAAATTCCTGGTTGCAAATTCGATAACAAACACTCCCGGAACGGTAACAGTATACATGGACGACAAATACGCCTACGTTAACTGGATAGATGTAAAGACGAGAGACCCTGATGAGGCCAGAAGGGAGATCCTTGAAGAATTCGAAAAACACGCGAAGAGGATTTTTGAGGGGTGATCCAGATGAACGCTTTGATAATTCCCACAATTCCAATGGCATTTGCGTTTGCACTCCCCATTTTATCCCAGATGCTGAAAAGCAACAGGAAGTTCATCAACACCTATGCAATAATAGTAACAGGTCTAACGTTCATATTAAGCTTGGACATTTTTAAGGCGGCGTACTCGTCAGAACAGCCGTTAATTTACACTTTCGGTGGATGGACAGCCCCCATAGGCATAATCTACGAAGTGGACAAGTTCGGGGCATTACTTGCCCTTACAACATCGTTTTTGATGTTTATAATTACGTTTTACTCAATCAAATATCTAGAACACGAGACGGGTATTGAGTGGTACTATACCCTCTACCTCGGGCTGGAAGCAGGATTATTGGGAATCTTCCTGACCGGAGATGCGTTCAACCTCTTCGTAATGCTCGAAGTTACTGCAGTCGCTGCCTACGGGCTTGTGATGTTCTACACAGAAGAGGGCTACCCAGCCTACTCCGGTGTCAGGTACGCAATCATAAGCTCCATTGGAACCACCTTCTACTTCCTGGCGCTTGGCATAATTTACTATGACTTCGGCACGGTAAACTTTGCAGACCTTGCGGCAAAGGCAAGGGGTTACTCGTTCCCCATATCCGAGGCCGGAGGTGACCTTCTGGTCGTGTTTGCCATAGCAATGGCGCTCATAACGTGGGCATTCACCATAAAGTCCGCAATTATGCCAAACCACTTCTGGCTTCCAGGAGCACACTCCTCCGCGCCGTCCCCAATATCAGCGGTCTTGAGCGGCCTTGTAGTTAACGCAGGCATCTATGGTCTAACAAGGTTTATCTGGCTGTTTAATGGAATAGCGGAGTTTGAAAATGCAATAAAAGTGGTTTCGGCAGTATTAATAGGACTAGGCGCAATATCTGCCATACTAGCATCCTTAGCGATGACTGCACATGATGATGTTAAGAGGATCGTCGCGTACTCTACAATCCTCCATATGGGATATCTCGCCATAACAGTTGGCTTGAGAACCGAACTCGGAACCAAAGCAATGATTTTCCACATGCTCAACCACTCATTAGGCAAAGCCCTCCTGTTCCTTGCGGTGGGTGTATTTATCCATGAAGCCGGAAGCAGAAAACTACAAGACTTGGCAGGATTGGGTAAGCAGATGCCCCTCACAACAGTAAGTTTGGCTATAGCGACAATATCACTGGTCGGTCTTCCACCAACGAACGTGTTCTTCAGCAAGCTTGTACTTTACTATGCCTACCTGGAGGGGAACACAGCTCTGGTGGTGGTTTTAGTATTATCAAGCGTTTTTGCATTGATAAGCTACATGAAAATGCTCTACTGGCTTTGGATTAAGGAGACGGAGAGCACCACAAAGGCAAAAGAGCCCAAAACTATGGTAGCAGTGCTGTTGTTACTCGCTGTATTGTGTGTTGTAATTGGAATCTTTTCACCACTGATAATTGAAAAGATAATCGATCCAGCGACAGCACAGGCCCTCGACATTGAAGGGTATATACAAACGGCTGTAAACATCTCGGGAGGGAAGTGAGATGCCTTTGGAACTGCTAAAACGACACTACAAAAATAACTTGCTCGCCGTTGCCCAAGTAAGAGACACCCTACTCGTAATATTAAGGGAAGGCAATAAAGTTGACCTGCTAGCAGATGCAGCCGAGAACATCTTTGGGCCCCTTGCTGAAAAGGGGTACGATATAATGCTGTGGCTTTCAGACTCAATTGACACTCTTCATCCAGAAGTGTTTGGAGGTATAAGCGATTTTCATATTTTGTATGATCCCGAGAACTTCCTCTCTCGCAATCTTCCCATGTTATTGGAAATGAAAGGTGCTCTTCCAACAATCAAAAACTTGGATAAGATGCTGATTAAGGAGGTGGTAGAATGAATGGAATGAGATTTGCGTTTTTATGCAGAGAAAAGCCCAGTCCTACTGGGAAGAAAGTGGCTATAATTGGGGCAGGACCAGCAGGCCTTAGTGCCGCGGGATACTTAGTTTGCCATGGCCACGAAGTTCATGTTTACGATAAACTTCCAGAGCCCGGAGGATTAATGCTCTTCGGAATTCCCGAATTCAGAATCCCTATTTACCGTGTTAGGGAAGGATACAAAGAACTCGAAAACGTCTTCGAAGTCAAATTCTACCCAAACACCAAAATAAGCTTTGGAGACGAGAAAGAAGAGGGAGACGACTTTATTAAGAACGTTATAGACTTTAACGAGCTTGTCCAGAACTACGATGCAGTTTTAATCTCAACAGGAACCTGGAAATCTTCCATTCCGAATATAGAAGGGGTAGAACTGGAGGGGGTTTACCCGGCACTTGGATATTTATTCAGGATAAAAAGCGCTAAACTTGGTCACTTGAGCTGGGATGAAGTTGTTCCGTTGGAAGGAAAAAGAGTAATTGTTATTGGAGCAGGTCACACCGCCGTTGATGCAGCAATGGAAAGCCTGCTCCTCGGTGCGGAAAAAGTTTACATGAGTTACAGGAGAACAATAAAAGAAGCGCCTGCCGGAGCATATGAAATCAACCTCCTTCAAAAGAGAGGTGTTAAATGGCTTGAATTAACTGTTCCAGTTCGCATAATAGGGGAGAACGGCAAAGTTAGAGCTATTGAACTGCAGAAATGTAAACTGAGCGAACCAGACGAAAGCGGAAGAAGGAAACCCATACCAATTGAAGGTTCAAACTTCCAGATAGATGTTGACTACGTTATCTTTGCCGTGGGTCAAAAACCAACACCACCAAAAGGAGCAGATATTGCTCTCGATAAGTGGGGCAACATAATAGTGGATGCAAGACACATGACAAGCATGGAGGGCGTTTTTGCTGCAGGTGATGTTGTTACAGGCCCCTCAAAAGTAGGGAGAGCCGTTTTGGATGGCCTTTTAGCGGCTGAAAGCATGCACTGCTGGCTTATGGAGGTGAGAAAATGAGAAGAATACTCCACGTTGACTACAGTCTCTGTATCGGGTGTGAGACATGCCAAGGAGTCTGTGATTTCCTTCATCATGGAAAACCAAACATAAAAATCTACTACACTATGAGCGGCCTCCCAATTCCAATAAACTGTCGCCACTGCGAAAAAGCACCGTGCATGGAAATATGCCCAGTAGGTGCAATATACAAGGATTATGATGGCGCTGTGATAATAGACCCTCAAAAATGCATTGGATGTTTCATGTGTCTCGCAGTATGTCCTTTCGGTGTTCCAAGCTTCGATGTGAAGGTGAGAGCTATTACAAAGTGCGACATGTGCGTGGATAGACGTAGGCTAGGTATGGAACCAGCATGTAAAGAAATGTGCCCAGCGGAGGCGATATTCTTTGGAAAGCCGGAAGAAGTTGAAGAAAGAGTCAGACAGAGAACTGCGGAGAAAATAGCAAGAGAAAGGATTTCAACTGAATCCCTCGAAAGCTTTGGAAAGATGCTCTAACCCCTCCTTTTTATTTTCCGATTTTTGCTCTTGCACCAGTATTAATAAACTCAAAAGATGCATTCCAGAAATTGAGTAGAACGCAACTTCATAACCCACCCTATCTATCAAAAGGCCGATGAAATATGGACCAGCAGTTGCTCCAAAAAATCCCATCATATTTACAAACCCATGACTGTGCCAAGATTTTCTTCGCTTGCATGTTCACTTGTGTAAGCAGTAACTATATAGGGCCAACGGAGTAAGAAACAACCCCAACAATAAAACCAGCAGAGGATAAGCTGTTTTCACTAACAGAAAAGACAGAAGGGCATTAAACACAAGAACAGACAACAGACTAATCTTTCCAATCTTATTATATATTCCCCGCCACTAATAGAACCAAAAATTCCCACTATTGAGAGAAGAGAGAAGTAAAAAGAAGCCTCCTCTACACTCCTGCCTTTATTTACAAAGAAGTCTGGAAGGAAAGTCAGCATTCCAAAGAAAGCGACTAAGACTATAAAGTTCATAATGCTCAGACCTAATACTTTCTTAGGCACCGTAAACTTTGGTTGCTCAATCTGCTTTACTTCCCCTTTAATTGCCAGCATGAGCGCTATTCCAACTGTCAGGCTCATAAGTGAGAGGATCAAAAACGAGTATCTCCACTCCAAGGCCAAAGCTATTGGGACAACAACTGCTAGAGCAATGGCACTCCCTATTGGAGGGCCGACCATGAAAACACCTAGTGCAGATCCCTTTCTTTTTCTGTATATCTAACTTATAAGAGCGGTTGCGGAAGCATAGTACAAGCCAGCAAAGACCCCATAGAGGGCTCTAATCCCTATTAGATGCCAGTATTTCCGAGTAAAAATGACCAAGGAACTTGCTAAGGAATAGCCGAGAATACTGATGACCACAAGCTTTTTTCTTCCAAATTTATCTCCAAAATAACCAGCAGGCACCTGGATCAGGGCATAGGAAAGAAGAAGAGAAGTCATGAGTAGTCCAGCTTGGGCATTTGTTATAGCCAGTTCTTTTTTGATTGTTGGAATAAGAGAAGGGAGAGGCATTTTATGGGCGTAGTTAAATATTTTCTACATATTTTGAGGTGGGAACTTGAACGCT
>Ga0164310_10000831_pt1 | contig 16965 bp, 17 predicted proteins | sample GuaBasSedimGuay1_FD_121795 | JGI IMG/M metagenome (GOLD analysis project Ga0164310, IMG submission 121795) | Subseafloor sediment microbial communities from Guaymas Basin, Gulf of California, Mexico - Guay1, Core 4569-9, 0-3 cm | ecosystem: Environmental > Aquatic > Marine > Hydrothermal vents... | reverse complement strand
GGCTACCCTTAATGACGCATTCATTGCGCTGACAAAACGTGAAGGCACATGAACACGACTAATATCAAGGCCGTCGCAAAAAAGGAATATTACCACCTAATCAGAGACTTCCGAAGCCTCTATCTGGCCTTTTTTATCCCCTTACTCCTGATCCTCATGTTCGGTTATGCCCTGAGCCTTGATGTGGACAACGTGGAAACTGTAGTGGTTGACCATGATAACACCCCCTTGAGTCGGGATTTTATCCAAAAACTAGACGCCTCCCCCTATTTCCAGGTAGTCCAATGGCTTCCAGATACAAGGACGTTGACTGATTACATAGACAGAGGGAAGGCCAAACTTGGGATTGTGATTCCCGCTGGCTGGACTCGCAATATGCGCTCTGACAGAGAGACGCCGATTCAATTCATACTTGATGGGAGCGATCCCAACTATGCGGGTATCTCCAGAGGATATGTTACAGCGTTCGTGGAAGACTACAATGCACACCGACTTGTTGAATTTCTGGATCGGCAAGGGCTTGAGGAAATCAATACCCCTATTGACGCGAGAATCCGCGTCTGGTTCAACGAGGATTTAGAGAGCCGCTTGTTTATCGTGCCTGGGATCATTGCCATTATTATCATGATCGTGGGAGCCTTACTCACATCCCTCGTAATTGCCAGAGAGTACGAAAATGGCACCATGGAAACCATACGGTCCCTCCCCATCCGTGCCCAGGAATTCCTAGTAGGAAAGGCCATCCCCTATTTCCTGATCGCCATGATGGATGTATTCATAGCGGTGTTCATGGGACAGATTCTTTTCGGGGTGGTTATGAAATCCAGCTTCTGGCTATTTGTTGTGGCCTCTGCCATATATCTATCGGTAGCGCTAAGTCTAGGGCTCCTAATTTCCAGCCTGACCAAATCCCAGCAGGTAGCCAATCAACTGGCGATCCTTATTACCTATCTTCCTTCCATACTGCTCTCAGACTTCGTGTTTCCTGTGGTCAATATGCCCAGGATTCTCCAACTCATTACCAAGGTGGTTCCTGCCACCTATTTCATCAATATCCTCAACGGCCTTTATCTCCGCAATTTGGGAATTCATTACCTGTGGCGTGACTACGCAGTTCTTGTGGTTATGTTCGCTTTCCTTTCCGTGCTCAACGTATTTTTCCTTAAAAAGGAGGGGCTGTAGGTGAACTGGATTCGAGTAAAGGAACTGGTCAGGAAGGAATTCATACAGCTATTTAGAGATAAGAGGACCAGGCCCCTTATAGTGATCTCCCCTTTGATCCAGTTAATCATATTCGGGTATGTGGTAACAACTGATGTAAGGGACATCCGTGTAGCGTTGCTGGATCAATGCAGAACACCTGAAAGCAGGCAGATTATAGATGCCTTTAACGGCAACAGGACATTTCGAATAACCCGCTTTTGCGAGTATCCGGGAGAAATGGAAGAACTGCTGCTGCGGCGCAAGGTGGACATGGCCGTAAAAATCCCCCCTGATTTCAGTGCCACTCTGAGAAAAGGTAAGACTGCATCCATCCAAATACTGGTTGACGGCAGCGCAAGCAATATGGCCGCTGTTCGTATCGCCTATACCATGAACGTACTGCAGCAGTTTAACAAACGCTTCATCCACGAACTCTATGCCCGGACAATGGAATACGGTAGTGTGAACGCCCGCATAAGGACATGGTACAACCCAAACCTGGACAGCCGCAATTTCTATGTCCCGGGCATAGTTGCCTTCCTCATAATGCTCCTGACCCTTTTGTTCACCTCCATGGCCATAATACGTGAAAAGGAAAGCGGCACCATGGAGCAGCTCATCGTAACACCTCTCAAACCTTCTGAGCTGATCATGGGCAAGACCATCCCTTATATCATCCTGGTGGAATCCCAAATGGTTCTTGTGACCGTCTTCGCCATACTGTGGTTTGATGTGCCCATGAAGGGGAGTGTGCCGTTGCTCTTTCTGGCCACATGTCTGTTCTTGCTCAGCACCTTAGGAATCGGCCTTTTCATTTCCACTGTCTCATCCACAAAGCAGCAGGCAGTGATGACGACCTTTTTCTTCGCCATGCCCTTCTTTATGCTGAGCGGCTTTGTATTTCCCATCGCCAACATGCCCACTGTGGTCCAGTGGTTTACGTACCTGAACCCTTTACGCTATCTCCTTGTAATAATTCGAGGCATATTCCTCAAAGGCATAGGCATGGAAATTCTGTGGCCTCAGTTCCTGGCGATGACCATCCTGGGAATTGTGGTCTTTTCAGGTGCGGTAAATCGCTTCAAAAAGCGGCTGGACTAACACCCCTTGTCCAAGGCAGGTGGCTTCAAGGCCACTTACAAGCCTGGATACTCAATGGATTTCAACGAGAACCCGCAAGAACCGCTTCATGACCCCGATCCTCTGAAGGGGCACCTCAATTACAGAGCCATCCTCCACCATTGCCGGTATGCGTATACGAACTTTCCTTTTTTCCTTGATAAGCCCTTCGCCAAGGCAAGTGACACAAGGGAAAAACCAGGACTCACCGCTTCCGCCGCATTCTGGGCAGGAAGTGTAATAGGGAACCTCTACGTCAATAGTACCCCCTTTCTCGGCTTCTTCCTGAGAAAGCACAAGAATTAAGTCAGGCTGAGGGTGTGTGAACCTTTGACCCAGTGGGGAACGGGTTGGCCACGGGTCAAAGGGCCACCGGCGGGAAAAGAATGGGCTTGAATCAAAGACAGGACTACGGCCTCGAAACGTGAATCTCTGTTCCTGCTCCCTGAGCCTTTTGTCATAGGAGCTTCGTTTTTCAGGGTCAGAGAGGACCTCATAGGCCTCCATCACATCCTGAAACTGATCCTTTCCTCCAGGGCCAGCCTTATCGGGATGATACTTTTTGGCCAGTTTACGAAAGGCGTTCCGGATGCCCTCGGCACTGGCCTGCCGGGATACCCCCAGGATCTTATAGTAGTCCTTTTCTGCCATGGCACAACCCCGGACGTATCATCCTGGCACTTTCAATTCATCTCAACCAAGTTACTGAGCGCTCTTTAGGCCCATTTTAATAAAATTATTGATGCTCGCCTGCCTTTTGTCAACTCCTACCCCTCTAGGGATCACCCTTGACATCATGAAAGGGGAGATTATTTTTGTATTGCTTTTCCCTTCTGTCTTCAAGACCCTGATGGGCATGAAAGGAGGTGAAAAAAATGGTCAGTTTGCTACCACGGCGTGAAGGTAAGGAATTGGACAGACTAAGACGAGAAATGGACAGGCTTTTTGACCGGTTGGCTGAATGGAAACCATCCTTTTTCCGAGGTGAGGAAGGCCAATGGCTGCCGGCCATTGATTTATCTGAAACCCCTAAGGAAATTATTGTAAAGGCAGAGCTGCCAGGTATGGACCCCAAGGATATTGATGTGTCCCTCAGCGGGAATACCCTGAAGATCCAGGGCGAACGCAAACAGGAAACCGAGGAGGAAGGCGAAAACTTCCATAAAATAGAACGAAGTTATGGTGCCTTTTTACGAACCATTCAATTACCTGCCGAAGTTGATCCTGACAAGGTAAAGGCCACTTATAAAAAAGGGGTGTTGACCCTTAAGATGCCCAAAACCAAAGCCGAAACCATGAAAAAGATCGAAATCGGCCCTGCCTGATCATCTCTGCTAGTGGTTTTGGGACTTCGTGAACAAAAAAAGCGGGGACATTTCCCGCTTTTTTTGTTTCTTGCTCCCTAACATTGTTTCCAAGACCGTTGTCTTGCTGATCCGTCTGTGGTGAGGCCTTTTCTTGTGAGGTCCTATTTCCAGTTCAAGCTCTGATATCTCCTGTAATCTTCGGGTGTGTCGAGATCCATTTCCCTGTATGTGGGGGGAGCGTCTATGAAGCAGGCCTCATGTGCATATTGTTCAAAGATGGATCTTCCTCCCACGTCCCCTTCCAAGCTTTGAAGCTCAAGATAAAATCGGCGGCTAAAGATAACTGGATGGGATCGACGCGCCTGGATCCTAATTGCACCCAGATCCCGGCCCGACTTCAAATAGCCCTTGAGAAGGATGTTAATGAGGCGTGCGTCAATATGCAGCATATCTGCGAGGATGATCATTACGTGATCACAATCATCCTGCACCACCTTCAAACCTGTCTTAATGGAGGAGGCCATACCTTTGAGATATTCTGGGTTTACCACGACTTCTATCCTCGGATGTGGACAATAATCCAAAAGGGCGCTCTTCATTTTTTCGGCATCATGCCCCAATACCATGACCACACGATCGAGGTGAGAGGAAAGGACCTGGCTTACCATGTGGCAAATTAAGGGCACCCCACCTATGGGCAGGAGTTGCTTTGAAACGCCCATACGAGAGCTTGTACCAGCAGCAAGAATGATACCAGCTACCACAGACCCACGCAGGCCTCTGCTGGATAATTCAATTGGCTCATGGGTCATGGGTAGAAGGGTCTTTCCGCAAGTAAGAGTCGTCCATTACATCCTACGGGTCACGTGGATGGTCATGGATTTCCCCTGAAAAAAGGCCTTGGTAAACTGGGCCACCTCTTCCGGGTCATATGGTTTGCAGCTAAAGATATCAATATATGCAGCATTGGTGAGATTTGCAAAGTGCCCACTTATAAGAGAAGTCTCTATCAATTGTATCATGGAATATCCAGACACGCGCTCGTCTTCACCGAAATGCACCACCTGGCAAGGACCAAAGCGTCGCATTTTTATCAGTTCGCATAATTCCAGAACATAACGGCGTATTTCATCCGCATCCCGGATAATACGTGGGTTGCACTCATAGATATCCAAACTGGTAAGGAGCCCCCATGGTGCTACCTCTGTTTTGGGTGCCAGTTGTTCTCTCATGTTACCCCCCCTTCCTCGTCCGCACGAATTTATACGGCGGATAATCTCCCCACTACATGGGGAAAGAGGGCCTCGGAGAAGGGAAGCAAATTCATCCTTTCCGATTCAGCCAAAGTTAATTTATCTAGCTTCAATTTTTCCCTTTGTCAATAAAAATCACCCTCAGGCAAGGGACAAATCAATCCAGGGATCCCTTGACTCTCTTGCATGGGATCTGCTCCTGCGTTTAGGGTTTTCATGTGGAGGCAATGCATGATATGAGAAGAGTAGATCTCCTGTATTCAGGAGTAAAAGATAGGCTTGGCAGGCACTGAATGCACATGGGCCATACGGAGCAACTAAGAATGGAACAGCCCAATAGGGCTTACGAAATACTCAAAGAGTGCAAGCTTTGTCCAAGAAACTGTGGTGTTGCCAGAAGCCCAAAAGCTGGTACCCCAAGGGCGGGTTATTGCCGGCAAACAGATCAACTCAAGGTGGCCTATGTGGGTCCTCATATGGGTGAAGAGCCGCCTATTACAGGAAAAAGGGGCTCGGGCACTGTGTTTCTTACGGGGTGCAGCCTGCGATGTAGCTTTTGCCAAAACTACCAGATTTCACATGAAGGCATAGGCGAGCCCATGGATCCCATAGAGCTTGCCAACAGAATCTCTCATATGATCCACAAGTTCAGGGTCCACAATATAAACTTTGTTACACCAGACCACTTCTTCCCTCATATTTTTCAAACCATTTCCCTGGTAAGGCAGAAGGGATTTACCCTGCCTGTTGTCATGAATCTGTCAGGATATCAATCCATCGAGATGCTTAAGCTGGCAGGGGAGTTCACAGATATATATTTACCAGACTTTAAATACGCTCACTCATCCCTTGCCAAACGGCTTTCTGCTTGTCCCGACTACCCCAGCACTGCGCTGGCCGCCATAGAAGAGATGCTAAAACAAAAGGGTTATCTAACAACAGAAAGGAAAGAGGGCATCGGAACAACCGGGGTGTTGGTGCGCCACTTGATTCTGCCGGGGTACGTGGAAAACTCCTGCGAGGCCCTTACAATGCTTTTTGTGGAATTTGGGAAGAGACTTCCCCTCAGCATAATGAGCCAGTATTACCCTGTTCGTCCTCAAAAGGATTCTTCCTTAAATCGTACTGTAACCAGGGAGGAATTTGATAGGATATTGAACCACGCGAGGGATCTTGGATTTGAAAAACTCTATGTGCAATTCCCTGAAAACTTGAGGCAGGATTTAGAGGCAAAGCCCTCATTCGTCCCGGATTTCTCCTCTGCGAGGCCCTTTGAGTAACTGAAATATACCCCTTCACAATGCTGCCAAAACAAGACATCCACCGAAAAATGCAGTGGATGTCATAAGTTTACTCGTTTGCCACATATAGCTCTTACGGGGGGCGTCAATATCAGCTGACAGAAATCACCATCCTATACCATTTCCTCAGGCTCTGCTTTGCTCTCCCCCTTTCTGAAATAAATTAAGGCCGCAATGATAGCAATAATTATCCATGAAATAATAATCCAGCTCACTGCACTACCGCCGCTAATAGCAAAGATCGTTCCTACCACATAAACAAAAGCTACAAAGACAAATACGTTTCTCCAGCTTACGGCGATATTGCTTACAGCCTCGTTAAAACGGTCTAGGTTATCCACTCCTCATCCCCCCTTGCTTGTTGGAAATAATCCTTCTGCTAGGGCTTAGCCAAATAGATAACGATAGCGGGGCATCCCGCCGCACAATCGCTCTTCCCTTCATTACAAGGCAGCAATAAACCAAACAGAATGGGGATCGCTGCCCTTATTACGGTTTCATTTAGGGTCCCTGCCCTAGAGTTACACGGACAAAAGGCCAGCATCCCCAAGGCCGTTTCACATCTTCTGGCCCATCGACTTAATTGCAGCCCCAATGTTGACAAGCAGCACAAAAACTCCTACATACACCAAAAGATATCCAACACTGCTAAGCACATTGGCAACTACCTGTTGCATCCTTCACCCCTCCCTTCTGATCACTTTGTTTATTACCTGCTATATTTCGCTACATCTTTTCTCCCATTGACTTGATTGCAGCCCCAATGTTGACAAGTAGTACAAAAACCCCCACATATACCAAGAGATATCCAACACTATTAAGCACATTAGCAACTACTTCTTGCACCTTCCTCACCTCCCTTTATTATGTTAGTTATTTTTCCAGGCCCTTGATAAGCTGTTCATCATCACCTCCTTTCTCTATGCAATGATCTACTTCACTTGATCATCCTTTTTTTCACTGTATTTATCTATTAGTCTCCCGAGCTTGACCAAAACCACGGAAACGAATACTGCAACTATCAAGGTTGCTAGAGCCTCTATTAAATCCGGTATGCTGAATCCCATAGGAGTCTCCTGGGTAGCAGATCATTGTCAGTTTACTTGATGGTGTGAATGAAGCGTGCTCCCAACAAGGCAAACTCGCCTTATTGGGAGATAGGCAGGCACATTTTAAAAATCCTTCGCATGACAAACCCCCTCTTATCTGTCAAGCGCAAGGTTATCAAAATTTAACTTGATCTAAGCACTATACACCAATAAAGCCAAATGTCAAGATAAATCTTTCCTTCTAAGGCAATGAGGAATGATGCCTTTTACCTACGCTCATTCAGCAACACTAAGTTCTTTATGTTCAGCACTTTTTCAAAGTCAAAGCATGCAAAAGGATAGATTAGCGACCTGGCAGGCCCAAGACGGGAGATACATGCATACAGGCAAATTTGACTTTGGGAGTTGACATGAGACCACCCACTTTGTTACAAAAATCACATTTTTCACAGACCAACAGGAGGCAGCACATAGCCCTCAAAATTCTTTGTGGAAAGGAGATAAGAAAATCATGGAAGCCCTTACCCCCTTGTACGAAGTCAATGAGGCCCTGGTGGCCATGGGTGCGGAAAAACTCAACCTTTGTATGCAGTGCGGTATGTGCGCTGGATCCTGCCCGTGGCGTATCGTGGATGGTCCTTTCAATATCAGGCGTCTGATTCGAATGGCCCAACTCGGAGTAGAAGGCTATGAATCGGATGACATCCTGTATGGATGCACCACATGCAACAAGTGTGTCCTCAAATGCCCCAGAGGGGTCACCATCATTGACGTGGTCAAGGCCATGCGGGCCATGATCGCTGAGACAGGTGCCATTCCTGGCGTGCTAAGGACTGTAACAGGCAGCGTCCACAGCCAGGGAAATCCGTGGTCAGAACCCAGAGAAAAACGGACCGAATGGATGGAGGGTCTGGAGGTTCCACAATTTGAAGAAGGGACTGAATATCTCCTTTTTGTCTGTTGTACCTCTGCTTACGATCAAAGGAGCCGTAATATTGCCCGCTCCTTGGTGAAGATCCTCTCACAGGTCAGTATCAGCTTTGGCGTTATCGGGCAGGAAGAGAGCTGTTGTGCGGAATCGGTTCGGAAAATAGGTGACGAAGAGCTTTTTATGAACACCGCTCAAAAGAACATCCAACTCTTTAAAGACAAGGGCGTGAAAAAGATTATCACCACCTCGCCCCACTGCCTTTATACCTTCACTCAGGAATACCCAGAGATGGGAGGTGAATTCGAAGTTATCCACTATACCAAGCTGCTTGCGGATCTCCTGGAACAGGGCAAACTAAAGCTTTCCAAAACCCTGGATAAAAAGGTAACCTATCACGATCCATGTTATTTGGGACGGCACAGCGACATCTATGACGAGCCTAGGAATCTGATCTCTGCTGTAACCGGAGGCAACCTTGTGGAAATGAAACGCATTCGAAAAGAAAGCCTCTGCTGCGGTGGAGGCGGGGGGCGGCTCTGGATGGAGACTAAGCCCGAGTGGCGCTTCTCTGACTTGCGCATTCATGAGGCATGCGAAACCGGTGCCCAGATTCTTGCCACTGCCTGTCCCTACTGTATATCCATGTTGGAAGACAGCCGAAAAACCACTAACAAAGAGGATGAGATAGAAATCAAGGATATTTCCGAGCTTATTGCAGAGGCCCTTTAGATTCTCTGGGGAATCGGCGGCTCATATTCCGCCTAGGCAAACATTAAAGTCCCTGCCCTTACCGTCCTTCACAAAGCAGCCTTGCCCCCATGGCAGGGCTGCTTTGATGTTTTTGGGCTGACAATGGGTTCTTGGGCGGCTTAAAGGGACTCTCCTCTCAGGAGGTTCACATGAAAATCGCGTATCTTGATTGCTTTTCAGGGGCAAGTGGCGATATGCTCCTAGGCGCCCTAATTGATGCCGGGCTGGATGTAGATGTGATAAGAGGAGTGCTTGCAGGCCTTGGCATCGAAGGCTATCAACTGAAGGCCAATAAAGTGCTGAAAAAGCAGATCTCCGCTACCAAAATATGGCTCGAAGGAAGTGAAAAAGATCAGGCCCCCCGAACCCTTTCCATTATTCGAGCCCTTATCCAAGGATCTTCTTTAAGCGACACCGTAAAAAGGAGGAGCACCCAGGTCTTTGAGCATCTGGCAAAGGCAGAGGCGAAAATTCACGGGTGCCCTCCAGAAGAGATCCATTTCCATGAAATCGGCGCAGTGGACTCTATTGTGGATATTGTAGGGGTTTTAACAGGGTTGGAAGCCATGGGCATTGCAAAGGTCTTTGCCTCTGCCTTGCCCCTGGGATCAGGATTTACCCACTGCGACCATGGAAAAATCCCCTTACCCGCGCCAGCTACTGTAGAGCTTCTGAAAGGCATCCCCGTGTATGACTCAGGGCTTGGCCAGGAACTGGTCACACCAACGGGGGCGGCCCTACTGAGAGAAATAGTTGAGAAGTTTGGGACCTTTCCCCCCATGCAGATCCTTGAAACGGGCTATGGTGCAGGAACCCGGGATCTGACTGATCGTCCCAATGTGTTGAGGATGATCATAGGTGAAGTCTCAGAGGAGGCCCCAAAGGCCACAGAGATAGTTTCCCTTTTGGAGACCACCATTGATGATTCTACGCCAGAGCTATTGGGATACCTGATGGAGCAGCTCTTTGAGGCAGGGGCCTTGGATGTGGCATTTTTCCCTGTGCACATGAAAAAGAATCGCCCTGGCGTACATATCCAGGTCATGGCCCAACCCAATGATCACGAGAGGCTCACGGACATCATCTTTAGAGAAACCACCACGCTGGGGGTTCGTCTCCAGCACGTGCAAAGGACAACCCTGGCAAGGTCAGAAGAGAAAGTGGACAGCCCTTGGGGCCCCATGAGGGTCAAAAGGATCCGCGAGGCCGTGGGAGCTGATCGGATTGTCCCTGAATACGAGGTATGCCGACAAATTGCTAAAAGGCATCAGATACCCCTAAAAGAAGTTTACGCCTGGATAGAGGCTCTAAATCGCTCATGAAACCAACCAGTTCAAATGGCAAGCTACCTATAACAGGTGATTGATGAGACAAGATTCACTGGAGCCGTTGACCTTTTGGGCCGCAATGCAAAGGGCACAGCTTGGTGAAAAGGTGGCGCTGACCCTTTCTTCCTGGTTCTTCTGCGGCCTGCTGCCCGGCGTGCCCGGCACATTTGGCACCTTGGGCGCCATACTTCCGGCCATCCTGATTCACATCCTGCCCCTCTCCCCCCGTGGGGTTGTTGTGGCGGCCATTATCGGTATAGCAGTAGCAACCTCATCAAAAACATCCGAGCTCCTGAACAAGAACGATCCACCAGAGGTAGTAATTGATGAGGTGGCAGGATATCTCCTGGCCACCTTCGCCCTGCCCCTGTCCACAGGGATATTGGCCCTGAGTTTTGTGGTTTTCCGGGTGTTCGATATCCTGAAACCCTTTCCCATCAGGCAGGTGGAAAGGCGTGTAAGGGGCGGTTTGGGTATTGTATTGGATGACCTCCTGGCAGGCCTTTATACGCTTGCAATAGTGGGAGGGATCGTCTTTTTTCTCTAATTAATCTGTTCACTGGCTTTCAAGATGCCCTCAATAGGGGTATAATAAAGTCCACTGGTTTTGCGGCAGCCGGGCCATGAAATAAATGAGATCAACGCAATAGCCAAAAAAGGCCATTCATGTACGGCGAAATCATTACCATAGGCGATGAGCTCACCTCGGGAAGAACCTTGAACCTGAATGGCTGGTTTGCGGCAGGTCGGCTCACGGCCGCTGGCCTGAAGGTGACTAGAATCACCTCCGTGGGGGATAACTATCCCATGGTGGCAGAGGCCCTGGAAAGGGCCCTGGAAAATTCCCGTTTCATCATTGTCACAGGCGGACTTGGATCTACTCAGGATGACAAAACGAGCGAAATTGTGGCAAAGGCCTTGAACCGCCCCTTGAGCCTAGACCAAAAAATGTTTCGACTCCTGGAAGAGTATGCGAAGGCCAGAGGGCTGACCATCACCTCTTCTCTTGAAAAGATGGCCTGGATGCCCAATGGCTCTCGGCTGCTCAGCCCGGAGGGACGTGCCTGTGGTTTCTGCCTGGTGGAAAAGGGGGTGAGGTTATATTTCCTACCCGGCGTGCCAGAGCAGATGCGATACCTTATGGATAAGGTGGTTATTCCGGAACTCCTGAGCTTCTATGACGAAATACCAGTGACACGCTCCAGGATATTGAAACTTTATGGCTTGACCGAGCCCCATATCGCGGAAATGTTTCGGGAGCTTGAGGATAGGACAGGAGACGTGGTATTGGGTTTCTATCCCCAATTTCCCGAAATCCACATCACCCTGAGTCTCAGGGGCGAAGACGAAGCCACGGTCTCCGGTGAGCTGGATCGGGTGGAAGCAGAGATACGGCAGGTGATGGGCACCTATATCTTTGCCCAAGGAAATGAAAGCATGGAAGAAGTGGTGGGAAGGCTTCTGGTGGACCGCAAACTCACCCTTTCCCTTGCAGAGTCCTGTACAGGGGGACTCATCGGTCACCGGATCACCAACGTAAGCGGCAGCAGCGAGTACTTTCAAGGAGGCATTGTATGTTATAGTAACAGGGCAAAAATACAGTTATTGGGGGTAAAAGAAAAAACATTGGAGGAACATGGGGCGGTCAGCGAGGCCACGGTCAGGGAGATGCCCTTGGGCACAAGGGATGCCTTGGGTGCTGACCTGGGCCTGGCCGTTACAGGGATCGCTGGACCCACAGGGGGCACACCCCAAAAGCCAGTTGGCATGGTCTTCATCGGTCTTGCCACAGGGGATAACATATTTGCCAAAGGATATAGGTTTTGGGGAACCAGGGAAGAGGTGAAACAGCAAAGCGCTACCATGGCACTTGATTGGGTCAGAAGATATGTCACAAACAATCCGTTCCTTCCTGGCATTTGAGTTGCCACGTGAGATAAGAGGGGTTATCGACACCGTATACGACGAACTCGTTAACAGCCCACTTGATGTACGATGGGTGAGGCCAGGGAACATTCACCTGACAGTCATATTTTTGGGAAATGTAAATCAGGATCAGGTAACCCCCCTTGGCGAAAAGGTCCACGCCGTATGCATGAAGTATGGACCCTTTGAGATTCGCCTGAAGGGCCTTGGCATTTTTGGGACCCTTCGCAATCCAAGGGTCTTGTGGGCAGGTGTGGAAGGGGATGTGGAAAGGATGGGTTTTTTCCGCAACGCCCTCCAAAAACACATGATCTCCTTTGGTGCCAAAGAGGAAAAACGAACCTTCCGCCCCCACCTTACCTTGGGGAGATTCCGGAAAGGAGCCCGTGGTGGGGATTTATTACAAGGGATTCTTTCCAGGCACAAGGAGGTGAACAGCCCCCTGTGCAGACTGGAGGAATTGACCCTTTTCAAGAGTGATTTAAGGCCAGAGGGAGCCCGCTATACCAAGCTCCAGACCTGGCCCCTTGTGGGAAAGAAATAATGGGCAACGGTCCATGGCACTCATGATCTTTTCTTTACAAACAGGCGGGCTTTTTGTAAGTAACCCTTGTCATGGACAGAAAGGGGGATCCCATGGACAAAGAAAGAGCAGTAGAGCAGGCCATCTCTCAAATTGAGAGGCAGTTTGGCCGTGGCTCCATCATGAAGATGGGAGATCGGCCAGTATTGGATGTTCCGGCCATTTCCACCGGGTCATTGTCCCTGGACTTGGCCCTGGGCATTGGTGGTGTCCCTAGAGGAAGGGTCGTGGAAATCTTTGGTCCGGAGTCCTCGGGAAAGACCACATTGGCGCTTCACATCGCAGCTGAAGCACAGAAACAAGGGGGTATGGTGGCCTTTATAGATGCAGAACATGCCCTGGACATATCCTATGCAAGAAAATTGGGCGTTGACGTGGAAAGCCTGTTGGTCTCCCAGCCTGACACCGGGGAACAAGCCCTGGATATTGCAGAGATCCTAGTTCGAAGCGGAGCCATTGACGCGCTGGTGATCGATTCGGTGGCGGCCCTGGTACCAAGGGCGGAAATTGAAGGGGATATGGGTGACCAGCATGTGGGGCTGCAGGCTCGCCTCATGTCCCAGGCCCTGCGCAAACTTACGGCCACCATCAGCAAATCCATGACCTGTGTCATCTTCATTAATCAGATTAGAATGAAAATCGGGGTTATGTTCGGAAATCCCGAGACCACCACAGGAGGAAATGCCCTCAAATTCTATGCCAGCCAGCGCCTGGATATCCGACGTATCGGTGCCATCAAGGAAGGCGATGAGGTTGTGGGAAACAGAACTCGAGTGAAGGTGGTCAAGAACAAGATCGCCCCCCCGTTTAAAGAAGCGGAATTCGACATCATTTACGGTAAAGGGATCTCCCAGGAAGGTGACATCTTGGACTTGGGTGTTTCAATGGGGATTGTGGAAAAAAGCGGTTCCTGGTATTCCTTTGGGGATGAACGGATCGGGCAAGGTCGAGAAAATGTGAAACGCTTCTTGGCCGAACATACAGACATCAGGGACAAAATCGCTGATCTGATTCTTGAAAAAAGCGGATTAAAATCATTACGAGAGAAAAAGGGAGTGGAAGAGTCATCATAATGAATTTTAGAGAAATACGACAGGCATTTATTGATTTTTTCGTAGAACGGGGCCATGAGCTTGTGCCCAGTTCCTCATTGATTCCGCACGATGATCCCTCGCTACTTTTCACCAATGCGGGAATGGTCCAGTTCAAAAGGCTTTATCTGGGCGAAGAGAAACGGGCCTATACCCGGGCCGTTACTTCCCAGAAATGTATGCGGGCCGGGGGAAAACACAATGATCTTGAAAACGTGGGGTACACAGCACGGCACCATACCTTTTTCGAGATGCTGGGGAATTTTTCCTTCGGCGACTATTTCAAGAGGGAAACCATAGCGTGGGCCTGGGAGCTCCTGACAGAGGGTTTCGGACTCCCAAAAGACAAGCTATACGTCTCTGTATATAAAGATGATGATGAGGCCTACGACATATGGAACAAGGAAATCGGCATCCCGCATGAGAGAATAGTGCGTTTGGATGAGAAGGATAACTTCTGGGCCATGGGGGATACGGGACCCTGTGGACCTTGTTCAGAAATCTTAATTGACCAAGGCGAAGAGCTTAGTTGCGGGAGGCCTGATTGTGCTCCAGGCTGTGACTGTGATCGTTACTTGGAGATATGGAACCTGGTCTTTACCCAGTTTGATCGCCAGCCTGACGGCAGCCTTGTCCCCCTACCCAGCCCCAATATTGACACAGGCATGGGATTAGAACGCATAGCAGCCGTGGTACAAGGGGTCCACTCCAATTATGATACGGACTTGTTCCAGGATATTATTGGAGAGGTGGAAAGGCTCTCCAACAAAAAATACGGCAATGATAACAGGCAGGATGTGGCATTCCGTGTGATTGCTGATCACTCAAGGGCAGCCGCCTTTTTGATTGGAGACGGTGTTCTCCCCTCAAATGAGGGCCGCGGGTACGTATTGCGCCGGATCATACGGCGGGCCCTTAGGTTCGGCCAAAACCTAGGATTAGAGCCCCCATTCCTGCACCAAGTTTGTTCCAGAGTCATCCAAGTAATGGGTCAGGACTATGATGAATTGGTCCAATCCAAGGAGTTCATAGAGGGACTAGTAAAAAACGAGGAAAACCGATTCGCAGATACACTACGTTATGGCATGAGAGTGCTCAACGAGGAAATAGAAAAGGTCAAGGAAAGAAGGGAAGCCCTTATACCCGGCGCCGTTGCCTTTAAGCTCTATGATACCTATGGCCTATCCATAGACATTGTACAGGATGTTGCCAGAGATGAGGACCTAACCGTAGACATCAAGGGCTACGAAGAAGCCATGGCACAAAGGCGACAGATGTCCCAGGCCTCATGGAGGGGCAGTGGTGAAGAGGATATTCCCCAGGTTTACAAGAAACTCCTCAGCCATGGCCTTAAGTCCGGCTTCCTGGGCTACGAGAGGCTGGAGGCGACTTCCAAGGTGGTCTCTATTGTCTCTGGAGACAAGGAATTAAAGGCAGCCCAACAAGGAGAAGAGATCGAGTTGGTCTTGGACCAAACTCCTTTTTATGGCGAGTCCGGAGGCCAAGTGGGTGATAAGGGAATTATTAGTTCTGATGGAGTGGTGCTTCAGGTACAAGACACCGTAAAGGTAGGACAAAACTTGATTGTACACCGAGGCCTCCTTGAGAAAGGGAAGTTGAATGTTGGCGACAAAGTTGTGGCTAAGGTGGATGAAGAACGACGTCAGGCCACAGCCCTTAATCACTCGGCTACTCATCTCCTTCATGCTGCTCTGCGCGAAATCCTAGGTGAGCATGTAAAACAGGCAGGTTCTCTTGTTTCTCCAGACAGGCTTCGGTTTGACTTTACTCACTTTACCCAAGTGGGCTTGGACACGCTTCAAGAGGTGGAAAGATGGGTTAACAAGCGAATCAGGGAAAACCTGCCCATTACTGTTACCGAGATGGAGAGGGAAGAGGCCATGAAGACTGGGGCCATGGCTATCTTCGAAGAGCGGTATGGTGAGCGGGTAAGACTGGTGTGCATGGGTGATGGGGTGAGCAAAGAGCTTTGCGGTGGCACCCATACGGCCAGGACAGGCGATATTGGCCTGTTCCGTATCATTAATGAAGGTTCGGTTGGAGCCAACCTGAGAAGGATCGAGGCCCTTACGGGCGAGGGGGCCCTCAGGCATGATCAGGCCCAGGACCAGCAATTGAAGGTCATGGCAGAGTTGCTAAAAGTTGGGCCTGACCGAGTGCAAGACCGGGTAAAGGGGATGCTCCAGGACCTTAGACAAAAGGAAAAGGAGATTGAATCCCTGAAGGCCAAGCTGTTGACCAAAAAATCTGAAGATATCCTCTCTGAGGTGCAGGAGATCTCAGGGGTCAAGGTGCTTGCCAAAGAAATCGAAGCCGATTCCCCAAAGGAGTTACGTGAATCCGCTGATCGATTGAAAGACAAGCTCCATTCGGGCATTATTGTCCTTGGCGCGAAAAAGGGACAAAAGGCCATGCTGACCTGTGTGGTCACCCCTGATTTGGTGGACCGCTTCAAGGCAGGGGATCTTATAAAAGAACTATCTGAAGTTGTGGGGGGAGAAGGGGGCGGCCGCCCGGATATGGCTCAGGGAGGAGGGCCAAATCCTGATAAGCTGGGTGAGGCCCTTGACCAGGCGTATAAAATCGTAAAAGAGGCAGCAAGTTAATCCTTTTTGGCTTGTTTGTCTTCTTCCTCGGCCAATTTTTCTTCGCACATCCTAAGGTATTTCAGAGCCTCATGGTATTGCCCCACATCAGGATAGTGTTTTAGAACATAGAGAAATCGCCCCCTTGCAGCCTGATATTTCTTCATCTTGAAATAGAATCGCCCCACATACAGCTCATGTTCAGCCAGATCAATATAACAGCGGCGCAGGCGTTTTTCCGCAAGCGCCGCATAGTGACTGCGGGGGAATCGTTTAATGAGCCTTTCAAATTCCTCCTTGGCCTTTACAGTGTGTGATTGGTCCCTGTCAATAGATCCCACCTGTCTAAAGTGACACATCCCCTTTTGATATATCACATACGGAATCTCTGGGTTCTTTGGATGAAGCTTTTCAAATTCGTCATAGACATCATAGGCCTCATCATATGAACCCTTTCTATAAAGGGCATCAGCCAATTTCAATGCGGCCGTCAGGGCATAACGGCTGTAAGGGTAGCG
>Ga0164310_10000828_pt1 | contig 16976 bp, 23 predicted proteins | sample GuaBasSedimGuay1_FD_121795 | JGI IMG/M metagenome (GOLD analysis project Ga0164310, IMG submission 121795) | Subseafloor sediment microbial communities from Guaymas Basin, Gulf of California, Mexico - Guay1, Core 4569-9, 0-3 cm | ecosystem: Environmental > Aquatic > Marine > Hydrothermal vents... | reverse complement strand
CTTTTAGGTGTAAGAAACTTTGCTGATGTTTTAGCATTTGTAGGTAACACCGGTGACCTGGTGGCTTTTATTATACTTCCTATTTTGATATGGATTATAATATGTGTTATACCAAAAATTAGGGGAAAAATCAAACAACAATAATTAAAAACCTGCTAATCTGATAATTTCACATTAGATTCAATGAGTCTGACAGGTTAGACCTTTTTTACAGGGAAAAAAATACATAGAACGATAGTGATAAATTAATTGTTTGTTCAAACCGTATTTATTATAATGGGTCATTTTTTTTATTACTTTCAGTGCTTTAATATATAAATTTTTTACACCATTATTTCGCTCAGTTTTTATTAAGTTATTAAATATTGGGATAATCTCTCCTTGTTTTTTAAATTATATTTTGCAATTTCTGTTAAAGCATAAGTAGACTCAAGGCCATTACCAACATGCCCGCAATAAATCCAAGGATGACTGTATGATTATGTCCATACTGATATGCCATTGGTAATAACTCATCAATGGAAATATAGACCATGATACCTGCTATAAATGCAAGCATAGAGCTTAATAATATATCTGATAAAAAAGGCATGAGAATAAGAAACCCTATCATAGCCCCTATTGGTTCAGCAATTCCAGAGAGAAATGAATATACAAATGCCTTATTTCTATTATTTGTTGCATAATATATTGGCATGGATACAGATATTCCCTCAGGAATGTTATGAATAGCAATAGCTATTGCAATCATTATACCAAGTTTTACATTTGTTAAGGCAGTTCCAAAAGTTGCAAGACCTTCAGGGAAGTTATGAATAGCTATTGCAAGAGCGGTAAACATCCCTGTTCTCATCAATTTTGCATTAGTTTTTGAATTTGTGTTTTTAACTATTTGAGTAAAATGATGTGGATTTATTTCTTCAGGAATAAATATGTCAATAATTCCAATAACAAGAATGCCAATGAAAAATGCAGTAACGCCCCAAAACTGCCCAATGTTTTCCAATGCATTAGGTAATAGTTCTACAAATGATATATAAATCATAACTCCTGCTGAAAAACCTAGTGATAATGAAAGATAAATCACCTTTGGTTTTTTAATGAAATAGGCTATTGCACTACCGATACCCGTTGATAAACCAGCAAGAGTGGTAAGCAACAATGCAAACAAGATAGATTCATCTATCATAATATCATTGTATCTCTTTTTATCATATTAAAATTTTTTTTAATGGATTACCGTCGAAACAGATGATGCTGCATTTCCATCCACAATAAAACCCATACGGATAACTTGACTGAGTATACCAAATACTATGATACCTAGATACATCAACCCCGCAATTCTTGCGGTCTTTTTTGGATTATCAAAATCAAATAATTTCATTACCATCTTTTTCTCTCCTAAAACCGTTGATAAAAACAAACAATTGTTAATAAAGATTCTCTTTAATTTAACAAGTGTTAATTCATGCTAACAATTAACATTATATTCACCTAACCCTTACCTATTTTATGCCTAAACATAAACTCACCCTCAGTATCGATAAAGAGATAATAACCAAGGCAAAAAAAACTACGATATTTTTAATTTTTCAATCAATTAATTCCTTTTTCTAAACACGCCTAGCGTCACGTGTGCGTCTCTCTCTAATTGTTCGTGAAATTATTTAAAAAAAATATTTTCTTAAAGAAACCGCAAATATCACTGAAAAAACACGTAAAGGGACACCTTCTTTTTTAATAAGAGATATTCTTCAAATCAATATTCATAATCCCTTTTACCCCAAGATTTCTTAGCTAAACGATAAAGAGAATCTCCAATCACATAATGCAACATACAATCCACATCTTCTGATATATCCCTATCTAACCTGTACTCACCAGGGAGGTCACCTTTTACTAATATTCCATTCTTTTTTAGGATTTGAAGATGTCTTTCTATGGTTGAAGTGCTCCATTTGAAATGGTTTACTACCTCAATATATCGACGGGTATGCTCTTTGCTTTCCAGGAAAAACATGATTATTTCCGCATCCTTGCAAAGAGATTGATATGTCCCAAATTTATCACAGATTCCATGTATGAAAGTTAGTTGTTCCACTTGCTCTTCGAGTTCCTTGATTCTCATTTCTTGTTCTATTTCCATAATTCATACCTCTAAAAAAACGGTGGTCTTTTTGTTTTCCAAAAAACCAAAAAAATCATGAAGAGTCTACCCCCTTTTCAACTGACCCCCCTTTGTTTGCATATCGTAAATAGTATCCTGACCTTTTCCTCCTCTTTTTGTCTTTACCACGTTTACCAACACCTTCTGCATTAACTAAACCCTCTTTTGTCCTCTCGCTGATCAACTCTCGTTCAAATTGTGCAACAGCACCAAGTATGTGGAATATCAATTCACCACTTGATGATGTTGTATCTATCTGTTGGGTAGTACAAATGATACCAATACCTTTCTTTTTCCATTCTTCGACAATCATCAATAAATGCTTAAGCGACCTTCCCAAACGGTCAAGTTTCCAAATGATGACAACTTCAAACTTCTTTGCTCGACTGTCAATCATCAATTGATTCAATGCAGGTCGATTCTGTTTCTTTCCACTAGTCACATCTTCATAGATTTTAAAAATTTCATAGTCGTTTTTATCTGCATATTCAGTCAATGCATTAATCTGGTGGTAAACTGTCTGGTCTGTGGTCGATACCCGACAGTAAATTGCTACTTTCATTCTTTCAATCTTATCAGTGCTATTATTGACCAGAATATTCACCTCTTTCTTTCGCAGCACATGCTTTTTCCAATCTTTCAACCAAAATTTTTCGTTGTTCAGAATTAATTTGACGAACATGCCCAAATATGAGAAGCTCTGCAAAAAATTTGATGTCTTTTTCATGGAAGCATATATTCACCTCAGAATCACCATGCTGCGATAATTTAAAAGACAGAGTTGATTGTGACTGCAACTTTTTAATGAGAATATTAACTCCACGCATTGACTTATATTCCAAAACTGCAACAAGTTGCCCTTTGGCAATAGAAAACGGCTGAATAAAACCATACTTACATTTAATGGACCAAACACCGATTTCATCACGAAACAATCTATACCTTTTTTGGTATTTCTTCAAATAAAGATTCCATGGCCTTTTTGAAAAATCCTGATCAACACTTCTCAAAAAAGACACAACTCCTACAACAGCTATCAAAATAATTATTGGTAGAACAAAAACAAGATAGGTAAGATTGATACTTCAATTAATCACATCCCGTGTCTTCGTTACTGGACTACATTCCTTGTTAGTTTGCTTTGATAAAATATGATAATCCACAACCTGTCCTTGTTGGGATAAGTCACCTGTCTTAGTTAATACCCCATCATGCCCTAACTCAGACACCTGTACCCTATCTATATATTCTTTTATATTATGTTTATTGATTTTATAATGATTAGATGGTAGTAACAGTAACTTTACCCTTGGTGAACTACCTCTTTTAAACACCGCTTTTATTAACCCGGCTTCTTGGAACAATAAGAGATATGTTTTTATGCACTTTCGATTTAAACCAAAATATCTTAAGGTCTTATGACTTAATGAAAAAGTTTGTTTCTTGGTATAAATAAATTGATGGTGAATAGCTTCTGCGAGGCAAATAGCGCTGCATCTTGGTAATTTTCTATTCTTTGGAATCGATTTTAGAAATTTCTCCATCCAAATAAAGTCATGTCCAGCATAATACAATGAAGACATTATCATCCTTCCCCATTAATTATTTCTTTTGACTTATCTATCTGTTTTATTGAACCCTGGGTTTTATCTGAATTTTTCTTATGGGAGTGATTCGAGTTGATTATGTCCCATACATTATTCCACATGACATCACCTCGTGGGTCCAGATAGTGATTTGGATATTGGATTGTTTTTGCATCAGTTCTAATCTGAAAACCTAAAACATATCTACTGGCATCTTCCATGCATTGTTGTGCTTCTTTTACAGAATCATCAATTTTTTCAATAGGTGCCTCAATTAAAATAGCATCATGCACAGGAGCAATTACTTTAATTCCATTATCAATACAAATTGATATTGCTAAACGAAGAATATCAGCACCATGACTTTGCATTGGCCAATTCATCAATGTCCGATCTTTTGCATTTTTTGTTTGATAATACCAGTTATATCTAGTTTTCACAAGACCTGATAGTTTTCCATTATCAATAAAATTTGAGCTCCAATCCCAATATTTTTCATATTTCTTCTTATGAATCTTTACCATCAATTTAGCTTCTGAAATAGAAATACCTGCTTGTTTTGCAAAAGTTTTTGTTGCCATTCCATAATTTAATGCCAACATACAAATCTTGTATTTCTCACGTATATCTGGATGTGTTTTCTTTGTTCCATCTTTTGGAATTGCACCAGCAGCCTTTGCAAATGTTAGATACGGATCACCACTAACATAAGCCTTTTTTAGGTTTTCATCATCGCTAAGAGCAGCAGCTATTGCAATTTCTTGTTGTTCATAATCAATATAAGAAATTGCATGACCAATTGTTGGTTTAATGAGATTACGAAGCCATATTGCATTACCGAAAATAAATTTTGAGCTGCTTGGCTGATTCCTAGATGTTATTGAACGAAATGGACTCAGCAAACATCTATTACGACCATCCTTACCAACCAAGAGATTATTGAGCTTCATTTGTCCAATCATATAACGTAATTCTTGAAGTGAACGCAGTTTTGGATGAATTTTTGCTTGCATCCGCAAATAATTATTATCTGTTATTGGATGGCCCTTTGGGGTGTAATCCCAAGGTATATTGTTTTTTTCAAGATAATCCCGGAATTTTGAGATTTTAAAGGTTACTCCATCATAGACATTGTAGTTTATATCTACACATCTAATTAACTCATCCTTGATTAAATCCCAGTTATCAAGTAATTGCTGCAGCTTTTCAATGTCAATAGGAATACCAAAAAATTCCATTGCAGCAACAGAAGACATATATCGCCCTCTGAGAAGGGCATAGGGTAGATCGATATCATTTTCCATACAGGAAAATAATTTACTGGTCATATCTACATCCTTCTGACAATAATCCAAAATGTCTTTCATTTCCTGTTCAGAAAAAGGAGGACCTTGAAGAATACGATCTCTCATTGAATTCTTATATGCTGCATCGCAACTACTGATACCATAATAATTACATGCCCCAATCAATGAATTACCTGATGGAATCCATCCACCATTTGTCAAACAACGAAACTCTGCAAACAAATCAACAATATAAGGTGGATTATTAAAACCCAGGGACTCATGACATCCAATTTCAGCAGATGCATAATAAGCAATGAAAAGAGAATCCCCATCTATTGAATACAGTGGCTTACTCTCTAAATTGCCAATCCAATGTTTGATTGTTTCACCGGTATCAATGTTTTGAGCAACATAGCAGATGGGAACCTGAGGGTTACCACCACCTGCTATAAACTCATAATCCACTATCCATCGATTCTTGAAATTCTTCCAGGATTTCATAGGTTTGAATTCCCTCTTAATTGCTTAACAATAGAATGGTTTTCATCATTTATGATAGCATCAGTAAAAGCAGTCGAAAGATACTGCTCAATAGTCAAATCGGGCCATTTAGGATCAACAATATTACCCTCTGCCAAAATTACCTGATAACCACCAATACTTTTATCAGATTGAATTCTAACCCAGTTTTCTTTTGCTTCTACAACAACCCTACTTCTAGATTTATGCCAACTATTCCAATTTCCACGTTCATCAGGTTGTGGAACCGGGAAAAGAAAAGGATTTCCATTTAAAAAGATACCAACATGAAGTATCACACGCTTTGTCTGTTCAACTAAGGTTTGAGCCATGATATAATCTATAAGATAAAAAGTTCCTTCATCTTTCCATTCAATAACATTAACAAGTATTTCCATTGTGGGATGTATCCTAAAAAACTGCTGAGAATTGGGTTTCTTAACAGGAATTGTGGATATTGGTCGATGTAAAACAATACCTGAATCAATTGGTTTTGCAACATATTTGCTCATATCAAAACCAGATAGTGTTTTTTTCTTTGAATGTTGTTCTTCATCAGTTTGATCTTTTGAAGTTGTTTTGTTGATTTTTTTCATGTTCAGACCTCCGGTTTCATTGAGATATACAACTTATCATAGCTCAATCGTTTGTAAATTATTTCGAGATCGCTATTTGTTAGATATTCCAATAAATGTTTGGTGGCTTCTGGATCCCCTCGTGAAACAACCCCAATTGTGAGATGTTCAGTTGGTAGTCTTGAAAATATTTCGTTTACTGCTGCGTCAGCGTTTTCTATTAACGCCTTATTATTTATTGAATTTTTCATTTTATTTTCCTCTTTTATCTTTTAGATGAATATGGTATTGAACTGTTTCAAGCTCCCCCGATTCATCTATAATTTTTGTCTTAATGACTGTGAAAAAATTATGAGCCCTCCCTCCTAATCTCTTGTTTAATTCATACAATAGTATAAAAAAAACTTCTTTACTGCATATTGATACATTATTTTCAAAAAAATATTTGATTTCAGGTAGCAAATCGATATCTGCAGGTCCTATGATGCCTACGGGTACGTTAATTCTGTTTTTCATTATCTTTCCTTACCGTTATCTAACTTAGATATCTCTTCAAGAAGTCTAATCACAACAACCGGCGAGTCGATTGGAACATCTGAACAAAAGCGACGATGAAAATCAATCAGATGTTTACTTGGAATGCCCAATCTTATCCTCCTTTGATTTTTGAATGATAATATTCCCATTTGAAATAATATCAAGGTCATCACCATAGTCAAGTTTGTAGTATCTTAGCCATGCCTTTGGTATGATAATAGCAAGGCTCGTTTCTCCAATTTTTATTAATTTTCTTTTTTGTTTGTGAGGCATTTTGCTCACCCCCATATTAGTTATTACAAACTATAGTTTTAAATATAGCTTCGTTATATTGTTATATCGTGTTTAACATTAAATGTATGATTTGTGGAAAAAAATTTACAGCAAAAAGAGATCATGCGAAATATTGCTCTGATTCGTGCCGAAGAAAGGGGATGGTTATTAACACAACCAAATTGAGAGAGAGAAAACCAAAACTTCTGGAAATAAGAACAATTGAGGAAATGAAAACAATAGAACCTTTTAAATCAAATTATAATAAAATAATGATGGCTTTTGTTGATTTTGAAGATAAAAAAAAAAAATTTCTGAAAATAGAAATGAATCAATTAATAAACTTGAATTTAAGAAAAGAGATAAAATTAGGGAAAAATTTGACAAATTAATGAAAAAGAACAAAATTACCTGGAAATATTTAATAACAAAAACAAAATTTAGCCCTGAAACTTTAAGTAAATACATTAAAATTCTTCGAAGATTAGGAATTCTAGAAAAAAAAGGTTATGTTCTATGTGATGAATATAAATTTGAACCTTTTAAAATATGGTATAAAGAAACCATTATGAATTATCCATCATATAATATATGGTCATATGAAAATTCTACTCTTCTTCATGAAAATATTTCTAAAAGAGATATGAATGATAAAAAAATCTGGGGGGAAGATGATCAGATTGAATTCCTAGAGGCAATGAGAAAATTAAGTATTACATACTACGATTTTTTCAAATTATTTAATAAAATTGGTTTGAAAAAGTCAAATGCTCTATGGATTGAATTCACAAAAAATATCGATGTTTTAGATACAACAAAAATATATTTCTATATTAAACTAGTAGAATTTCACTATATATCAACCCAACAACCTATTGATTTCTGTAAAAATAAAAGAATCAGAGATAGGATCAAAAAAGGAGGAGAAAATAAAGATATTGTTAAAGATGCGACTAATATATTATTTGATAATATTACTGATGATGAAATCGATATTTGGAAGTCTGAGTTTAAAGAACTGATAAAAATTGCTTTTCAAAAAATTATGAAAAGAAAAAAGGTTCCGTATAGCTCAGTTTTTCAGGATGAGTTAAAAAAATATGATAAAGAATTTAATGAATTACAGAGAAACACTGTAATCATCAGGAGTAAAATGTCTCATTTCTCAGGTATAATACATTTTCCATTTATTGGAGTAGAAGAACCTGAAATATTCGAAAAAAAAGATTTAGAAAAAGCAAAAGAAATTGAAGAATATATACGTGATAAAAAAGGGGAATTTAAGTTTAAAGAAATTACTGATGATCTAGAAAATAAACTATATAAAAAAGTACAGAATGATATTTCAAACCCTGATAAAAAAAAATGTTTAATAAACAATAACGTTCCATCTAAATTAAATTTTTTTGAAGAACATGATTTTTTCGATGGACTTGATGAAAGTATTAAAAATTTGGGTTATGATAACAAAGCATCACTTTATGAAGAACTTAAGTTGATAGCAAATGCATTTAAAGTTCCAAAATTCATTTTTTAAAAACATACTGAAATCGTATCTCTTAGAACATAGGAACAAACAAGAAATACGATATGTAATTCCTCAATTATAAATACAATAATTAAATCTAAACCTATTTTATTAATCTAACATATTATCAATAAAATTACATAACAAATCAACCATCATTTTTTTTCTTAATTTTACCATACTCCTCTGCAAGTTGGTTTCCAAATTTAATAACAAAATCTGGATCTTTCAGTAGTTCCATTATATTAAATCCTGTTTTAGTTGCATCTTCCTTTCTTTCATCATATTCCATCACACTTTTTTCATCAAGACCAAGACTACATTGAGAACAGAATTTCGCTGATGGATCATTTTTTATTTTACAACGTGGGCATTCAATAGGGTTAAATTTTGATTGTTTCTTCTTATCTTCTTCAATTCCATGCATCGCAAGAATTGCAGAATCTGTATCTCTTAGATGAACATATGTTCTTGTTTGCTTACTTCCTTGTTCCCACCCCATATATTGACATAATTGACTTTCAGTCATAAAGTTAGCAAGTTCCGATGCTCTACTATGCCTAAAATGATGAGGATTCATAGGTTTATCAATACCCGCTATTTTTCCTACTTCTTTTAACATTTTATTCCAATAACGATATTGTATTCTTTTTCCTCTATTGGTCCATATACCACAAAATAAAGATGCGTTTTTATTTTTTCTATCAGGATGTTCCAGTAACCAATTATTTATTGCTGGTGCACTTGCAATAACCCTCAATTTTCTCGAACCAGTTTTTCCAATTACTGTTATTATTACCCCATGTTTATCATTTTCAATATGTTTTAATAATACACCAGGAAAAAAATCATTACCAATCAATTCGCCGATTCTACATCCAGTTTCATATAAAAGTAAAACAAAACAACGATCCCGAAGATTCCCTGATTTTTCAGCTATATTTTTTACTTCATCTAATGTTAATAGTTCAGTAGGCAACATTTTTTTATATTTTCTACTTCCAGGTTCAATATCAGATACTTCATCAGGAAACTCGTTCTTTCTATATTTTTTCCCATCTGGATCTCTTACATATCTTAAAAATATTCTAAGGATTACTAAATAATCTCTAGGTGTCTCTCCATTATATTTTTCCCTTATTATTGAAGCTAGATTATTCATGTCCTTTCTAGTTGCCTTATCAAAATCTTTTCCATATATTCTAACCAATTTTGATAATACATACAAATATTTTCTTTGTCTATTATCTGAAAAATCCTTTGCCGATAACCTATCAGCAAATTCTAAAATATATTCAGCATTTTTTTTTGATATTTTATCTTGGTTAAAAAGTTTCTTTACATGGTTCTTTGCTTTTTCAACTGAATTTGAAGGCATAAACTCTCAAAATACTATATGTAATTACTAATATTTAGTATTTAGGGAACTTGCACCTCTGTTACTAGTGTCGGGAGCGGGATCTGAACCCGCGACCTCCTGATATCTTAGCGCAAGGCTAAAAAATATTTCGAACCCTTTAGCTTAGGCTTATGAGTCAGGCGCTCTAACCAGGCTGAGCCACCCCGACATATGGTGTTTTACCCAGAAATAAAAGGATACCTTATAAAAACTTCCCTTTAAATCCATTCAACAGATCATTAAATGATTTTTACCTCGAAGGCATATTGTTTGAATTCCCTCGTTTATTAGTTTTTTTCTTAGTTCTTTATCATTTGTTACAACTATTGCAGAAATTGATTTTGCAGTCATTAATAAAGCATCATCAACAGTGTTACCTTTTTCACAGAGTATAATCTCATAACGTTTTATAAACGATAATGAGGTTTTTGCAAGAAGTTTTTGTTTTCCTGAACCTTTTTCATTTAATAAATTTATTTCATTAAAGATTTCTTGAATGATTTTTATATCATATGACCCCAATAAACGATTTAGCTCATCTTCAATTCTAATTGAGTTTTCAAAGATCATAAAAATGGCACTTGTATCAAGAAGAACTATTCGTCTTCTTGAATTTCGCCGTATCCAATCAGATGCCATCTGCCTTCAATCCTTCGGCTAATTGCGATTCGTTGTCCAATTTGCGCACAAACCGGAAGTTTCAGTTTCACACCAACTGTATCATCATAGGATTCTATAACGATTCCCACAGTTGTTGCGGTACCAATTGTAAGCATCAAGGGTTCCTTTTTCTTAATCTGTTCAACGGCTTTTTCCTCAATGGTTCCTACAACACGTTTTAAAAGTAGTACTTTTAATTTGAATTGATCTAAGGTTGGTGGAAGCTGTTCAACATTCCCAACTACTTTTCCGGAAAATGAATCTGATTTTGTTCGTGAAGGGTCAAGTTCTGTTCCAATTGCAATAAGACCACCAGGAGTTGCCTCATCAACTGATACTCCACCTGTAAGTAAAATATCTATTTTTGTTTTAATTGATTCTATTTGTTTTTTTCCCTCAATTTCCACAGCTCTACCAGGTGAAACTTCAATTTCATCACCTTTCTTTAAGACACCTTGAATCAATGATCCGCCTATCACACCGCCTTTTAGATCACTAGGTCTTGTTCCTGGCTTATTTATATCAAAACTTCTTGCAATATATAATAAAGGAGGTTTTTCAAGGTCTCTTTCCGGTGTTGGAATGAATTCTTCAATAGCTTGAATTAAGACATCAATGTTGATATCCTGATGTGCACTGACTGGGATAACTGGTGCATCCTCAGCACAGGTTCCTTTCACAAAATTTTTTATTTGATTGTAATGTTCTATTGCTTGCTCCTCAGGAACCAAATCAATTTTATTTTGAATTATTACAATATTTTTAATCCCTGCAATATCAAGAGCGGTTAAATGTTCTCGAGTTTGAGGTTGAGGACAGGTTTCATTTGCTGCTATCACAAGAACAGCACCATCCATAATTGATGCACTTGAAAGCATAATTGCCATTAATGTTTCGTGTCCTGGTGCATCTACAAAAGATACAGTTCGTAAAAGCTCAGTATTTCCGCCACAAATTGGACAGGTCTTATCGGTTGCATACACTGGTTTCTCACAGGACAAACATTTGTAAAATGTTGCATCGGCATATCCTAACTTTATAGATATCCCCCGTTTTATCTCCTCAGAATGCTCATCTGTCCATTTTCCAGTTAGACGTTGAGTTAGTGTAGTTTTTCCATGATCAACATGGCCAATCATTCCAATATTAATTTCAGGTGGTTGAGCCAGTTTCATCTACTGTTCCTCTTTGGCTTCTTCTTTTTTCTCTTTATCGCCATCAAGGTTCAGAATTTTTTCAATTGGTTTTGAACTGAACTTTGTTACACACATATTGATTTGAACAACATTTTGACTTACAGTGTTTCCATGGATGGATTTTTTCATTCTTAATCCCTTCTCTTTTGCATGAAAACCAAGGCTATCCGTTAAAAGAAGTCTACGTCTTCGCATTCCAGGTAGATCCTTTCGCATTGGAAATCCATTTTTATCTGTTCCACCTGTAATCTCTAACTTGTAACCCGGAAGGGAGATAAAGATTCCATCTACTTCATCACCGATTTTCTTACCGATCAATGAGTTTGCATGATGTCCGCTTACTTCGACTTGATGGGATTTACCAGATTTCGTATCGTTTATAACAACTTTAAATTCTACCATTTCATTGTCTCCTAAAGACACATTTGATTCATGATATTTACATGAATAGAGTTCCAACATATAACATTATATATTAATATGTTATTGTTGATTCAATTGAAAAACCGTTTTTTCTTAAAATTTTAATAGAATTTGGAAAATTTAAAAACTTATTTAAACACGAAATCTCTTTTAAAAAATCATAACATTGGACATTGGGGGAGATATATGGCCGATTTTATTTGGTGTTGGAAAAAAGGAGAAGCAACTTTCTTTACAAGAAAATCATCTGAGGCTCAGAAAGTCATGAATGATGGATTTCTTGTAATTGGTAAAATAATAAAACCTTCAATTCTTAAATTCTAATACTTTTTTTCTTTCTATTCATCATTCTAACGGAAGGTTTTTACAAGAGAATTGTATGTCGAGTTGTATAATGAATTCATATAATTATAATGATCTTTTAAAAAAGGTCCAAGATAACATTGAATCAAAACCAGTTAGTGACGATCGTTTTAATCTTCCAAAAGCTGAGATTTTCTATGAGGGAAATACTTCTGTAATAAAGAATTTTGATAAGATTTCGGATGCTGTGAATCGTGAAGCAGATGAAATTCTAAAATTTCTTCTTGGTGGACTTGGAACTGCTGGTGAGCGTAGTGGAAGTCGTGTAATTTTTCAAGGGAAAATACGTGCAGAATCCATTCAAGGTAAATTAATGGATTATATCAATAACTATGTTATTTGTTCTGAGTGTGGGAAACCCGATACGCATTTAGTGAAAAGAGGACGAAACACATTGGTTCGTTGTGATGCTTGTGGTGCGATAAGACCTTTGAAATCTCAAAAAAGAAGCATTGAGAAACCATCTATAATCCTAAAAGAAGGAAGCAGCTATGATGTCATCATTAAAGATATTGGTAAGAAAGGTGATGGCGTTGCATTTCATGGGAAATTTATCATCTATGTTCCAGGTGCTATTAAGGGCTCTCTTGTTAAGGTTAAAATCGAAAAGATTTCTGGTACTGTTGCATTTGCTCGACCAGTCGAAAGCTAGTTTTTTAGAAAATTATTTAAACGGTTTTTCCCATTCCATGTTGTGTCAGACAAATGGCGTCATTTGATGAACAAACAATACACATCAAATGCCGGTGATCATCCTTTTGACCTGGTTTTGACGTCAAATTGACATACAAAGCATGTGAGGAGAATTAATGGAGAACGAACGAATAACGGTAAGACTCCCAAAACGGGACATATTATCGATTGATGCATTTATTGAATTAGGTGAATTTGCATCAAGATCCGAAGTTATTCGCCATGCTGTAAGAGATTATCTACGCAAACGATCATCAGAAATTTTAGAATCTGCAAATCAGATTAAACAGGTCCAGCAATTACAGCAAGAACTCAAATCAATCGAATCATATCTTAAAAAATAGTACGCTCAAACCTTATAAAGGAAAGGGATGGGATGCACCCTTTAGAAGGACGTCAATTGGGATTGGCGTCCTTCAAACTACCAGATATTGGAGGAATTGAATGGCTAAAAAAAATGGAATGGCAGCTTTTGTGGAAACCGCAATCGAGAATAAAAATGAAGAAGAAAGTAAAATGGAATTTGATGATATGTTTGGGACTCCACGCATTACAATTGTTGGATGTGGTGGAGCTGGTGGAAATACAATTACACGATTACAGAAATTAGGTGTGAAAGGTGCTGAAACCATTGCAATTAATACAGATAAACAAGCACTAGACCTAGTTCATGCAGATAAAAAAATCCTTATTGGAAAAACATTAACCCGAGGGCTTGGTGCTGGTGGATTTCCAGAAGTTGCCGAACGAGCTGCTCGCGAATCTGCCCATGAAATTGAAGAACTCATCCAAGATTCAGATCTTGTTTTTATAACCGCAGGAATGGGCGGTGGAACAGGAACTGGAACCGCACCAGTTGTTGCAGAAATTGCAAAAAAACATAATGCTGTCGTAACAAGTATGGTATCCACACCATTCAATGTTGAACGAGCACGATTAATTAAAGCAGATGAAGGACTTGATAAACTAAGAGTTAAAGCGGATAGTTCAGTAGTTTTTGACAATAACAAGCTCCTTGATTTTGTTCCAAATCTTCCAATCAATCAAGCATTCTCTGTTATGGATCAAATGATTGCTGAAACTGTTAAAGGTCTTTCTGAAACAATCACAGTTCCATCACTTATAAACCTAGATTATGCAGATATGAAATCTATAATGAATCAAGGTGGATTGTCTGTCATGCTTTGGGGTCAAGCAGATGAAGGTGATGGAGTTGATACAATTGTTGAAGATGCATTGAATCATCCGCTTCTCAATGTGGATTATACTGGTGCAACAGGTGCTCTTGTTCATATAACTGGTGGCCCTGAAATGAGTCTTAAATATGTACAAGATGTTGCAAAGAAACTCACAGAAGATCTTGACTGTTATTCAAATGTGATTCTAGGTGCACGAGTAATACCTGAATTTGAAGGGAAATGCCGAGTAATGGCCATTATGACTGGTGTTCAATCACCAAATCTTCTTGGACCAAATCAACATATAATTTCAAAAACAGAACAACCAATGACAAAAAAAGTTATGACCAGTCCAAAGTATGATATTGACTTTGTTAGGTAAAAAAACCAATAAGTCATCTCATATTTTTTTTTTATTTTTTTATTATAGTTCCTCTAAAAGATTTCTCTTCTATGATATTTTTAACTTCATTAATATTTCTTCCATCAACAACAAATGTTGGAATGCTAAAATCTTTGATCTGTTGCAATGCCGGACCATCAATAACCATATTTTTTCCTGCAACGTTCCAACTATTACCATACTCATCAAGTAATGCATCAATAGATACCTCTGGAAGATGTTTTGCATCAGGATGTTTCCTTGGATCTTTATCATACACTCCATCTACGTTTGTAGCAATGATATACATCTTAGCATTTGTTTTTGATGCTATACATGCACCAACAAAATCAGTACTATGACCCGGGCTTGTTCCACCCATTACAACAATTGAATCAGTTATTTGGATTGCCTCATCAACAGATTCTGGAATCAATTTATTAGATGACGAAAGCAATGTTGAAAGAAATGATGCATTTAACCTTGTACTTAGAATACCTAAATAATCAAGCTCATATTCAGAAAAACCCTGTTTCCTTCCAATATCAATATATGTTCGAGCAGTTTTCCCACCACCAATTATAAGAAATACCTTAAATTTCTTTGAAAGTTTTTGTATAAATTCTTTAAACTCCTCAAAGAATAAATGATCAACATCATCTGAAAGAACAACAGATCCACCAAGGGATAAAACAATAACATCCTTATTCAATTCTAATCACCACATAATATTCTAATTAAATTTTTAAAGATGATTAATAGATATTTCTATGCAAACTCTGGCCCTAAACCACCCGTTGCTTTTTGTTGAGTTTTACCCATTCGTACTTGTGGAAGAGGTATTGGAGGTGGTAATCTAAGATCTTTTGCAATTCCAACAGCTTGAGGAACGCACATATGCATAATTGCAGTATGGATACTGCTTGCAATCTCATTAGGCATTTTACGCTTTTCATTCCAATCAGTAACAAGCTTTTCAATATTTTCACCAAAAAACTGTAAGCTTCCCTCAATTTTAATTACACCAACCGGACCATAGCTTGCAGTATATTGAAAATCAACAATCATACCTTCTCCTTTTCCCATTTTTTCAAGACGAGAAACATTACTATTATGATCAATACGAACCTTCATTGGCTGGTTCGTACTATCTGAATATCTTCGAGCTTCAATTGATTTCAATTGAACATTTTGAATTTTCATATTATTACCCCTTTATCATACCATGGTTCTTTATTGTTTCGACGGAGTTAAAAATATACACGTTATAAAAAAACATATTTTTATTTTTCTTCCATCATAATTATTAAAAAATCTTTTCTACTTTCAAGTAATTATAAAAATTTAGTAAAAAATAATCCATCATTTAAAAGATAATATTGGTAGAAATGTCAGAAAGGCAGGAATGGGATGATTGGATGCATCCTCTCTGACAATTCTTCCAGAATTAATCGTTTGATTAGCATTGTATTGTTGTTTTTGATATAAATAGAGGTTGAAAGGGTTGTTGAAAGTAAAGACCATTCTAATAAAAAATAAATCTTAGGTATGTCTTCCCCAATCATCTATTGAAGTTTGTTTTTGTTTCTTGTTTATTTCATTGAATTTATACAAAGTTTTTGACACCATGTTTCCAAATGTTACTATATCTATCACCAAAAACAGATAGATTGCTTTATCCTTATACCATTGAAATTAGGTCATTGAAAGTATATCTAAAAAATAGTCCCAACTAATTGGAAAATACCGCTTAGAAAAGGGAGGGAAGGAAGAGAGACAGGAGGTCTATAAAAAAAGATTACTGTTGCCTCTCTTCCCATATTTGATAAATAGCCAGTATTATGATAGAATATAAAAATTTAACCATTAACCGAGATTTCGCACCCCTGCAGTCTATTTTTAACTATTTTTTTTCACTGGTATTTCAGTGTTAAAAATAGTCCATATTTACATGCTTCTGCATTGTTCAGGGCATATGAATCACATCCATAATTACTCAAATTTAACAGTTTTACCCATTACAACTAGGATATTTCATTGAAATTTAAAGGAAATATATGGAGAAAATTCGTTGATTCGCGGTGCACATCGCATAAAGAACTTAATACATATTACCCACTACATTGTTTATCAAAATTGAAACTTACACCCCTTATGATTGTAAGCTGCATCAATATGTGTGGGATAAAACTGTGAAATATAGGT